>JGI2171J19970_10000568_pt1 | contig 20015 bp, 20 predicted proteins | sample DeeMarSWOR324_28_FD_19970 | JGI IMG/M metagenome (IMG submission 19970) | reverse complement strand
TATTTTCGAATAACAGGTAACAAGTAACAAGAAACAGAATTTTATATTTTATTTTGTTCCTTGCTCCCTGCCTCCTATTTCTTAATTTATTTAGTTATATTATTATTTTATTTATTTATAAAAGAAATGTCAACAAACTATTTCCTTTTTCCAACAATAATTTCTTGAGCAATGTTTTCGGGAACTTCTTCGTAACGATGAAATTCCATGGTAAAGGTACCTCTGCCTTCAGTTAAGCTTCTCAGGGCTGTCGCATAACCAAACATTTCGGCCAAGGGTGCTTGAGCCTCAATTAGTTTGGAACGTAACCTATCTTTAGTTTCTTCTATCTTTCCCCTTCTGGCAGCAAGGTCGGAAATTGTATCTCCAAAAAACTCTGAGGGAATAATCACCTCTAATCTCATTATTGGTTCTAAGAGAATAGGCTTGGCTCTTTTAACGGCTTCTTGGAGGGCAATGGAACCGGCAATCTTAAAAGCAATTTCTGAAGAATCGACCTCGTGGAATGAACCATCATAAAGGGTAGTTGAGAGGTCTACTATGGGGTAACCTGCTACCACTCCCTTTTCTACAGCTTCTTTAACTCCTTTTTCAACTGCCGGAATAAATTCTCTAGGAATAACTCCTCCCTTTATTTCATTAATAAACTCAAATCCCTCTCCTCTTTCTTTTGGCTCTACCCTTAAGAAAACATGTCCGTATTGACCCCGACCCCCGGATTGACGAATATATTTTCCTTCAGCTTCGGCTTGAGCTTTTATTGTTTCTTTATAAGCCACCTGAGGTCTACCAACATTACCCTCGATCTTAAATTCTCGACGCATTCTGTCGGTAATAATATCAAGGTGCAATTCTCCCATGCCAGAAATAATTGTCTCTCCGGTTTCCGGGTCTCCTTTAACTTGAAAAGTTGGGTCTTCTTCAGCCAACTTTTTTAAAGCAGTTGCCATTTTTTCTTGGTCAACCTTGGTTTTGGGCTCAATTCGAATAGAGATAACAGGCTCAGGAAAAACAATTTTTTCTAAAACTATAGGTTGGGCCTCATCGCATAAAGTATGACCTGTACTGGTTGACTTCAATCCTATGGTAGCTGCAATATCTCCAGCAAAAATCTCTGATACTTCTTCTCGTTGATTAGCGTGCATTCTTAAAATTCGACCGATTCTTTCTTTTTCTCCGGTAGTTGAGTTTAACAGATAAGAACCTCTTGTCAAGGAACCTGAGTAGACTCGAAAATAGGTTAAAGTTCCCACATAGGGGTCAGTGGCTATTTTAAAGGCCAGGGCCGCAAAGGGTTCTGTATCTGAGGGCTTTCGTTCGATTATCTCTCCGGTTTTGGGATCAGTTCCTTTAACTGAGGGCAGGTCAATTGGGCTGGGTAAATAATAAACTATTGCATCAAGTAGGAGTTGAATGCCTTTATTTCTAAGGGATGCTCCACAAAGAACCGGAATTAATTTATAGCTAACGGTTGCTTTTCTTAAGACCCTTCTTAGGTCTTTAATCGAAATTTCTTCTTTAGCCAAATATTTTTCTAAAAGACCGGCATCTTCTGCTACTATTTTTTCAACCAATTTTTCTCTCCATTCCTGAGATTGCTTTTTTAAGACAGGTGGGATTTCTTCAATTGTAACCTGTTCACCTAAATCACCCTCAAACCTCAAAGCTTTCATTGTTAATAAATCAATCACTCCTTCAAATTTATCCTCACTTCCTATTGGAAGCTGAACAGCAACTGCATTAGGAGATAGTTTTTTCCATATGGACTCTAGGCTGTCTTTAAAGGAGGCGCCAGTTCTGTCCATTTTATTTATAAAACAAACTCGGGGAACAGAAAATCTATCTGCTTGCCGCCAAACTGTTTCAGATTGGGGTTCTACTCCGGCAACTCCATCAAAAACCACCACTGCCCCATCTAAAACCCTCAAAGATCTTTGAACCTCAGCTGTAAAATCAATATGGCCNGGGGTATCAATAATATTGATACGGTATTCGTTTTCTTTTTTCTTTTCTGTTCCCAGGGGCGTCCAAAAACAAGTGACGGCAGCTGCTGTAATGGTAATTCCCCTTTCTCTCTCTTGTTCCATCCAGTCGGTAACTGTTGTTCCTTCATCAATATCTCCTACTTTGTAGGTTATACCACTGTAAAACAAAACTCGCTCGGTAGTGGTTGTCTTCCCGGCGTCAATATGAGCAATTATTCCGATATCTCTATATCTTTCAATTGGATAGGCTCTGGCCATAAAAGATAAAATTCCAAGGACCGAGCACCAAATTTCAAACAAGCACCAATGTCCAAAATTCAAATAATCAAAACAGTTTCGGTCATTTAGTAATTGGAATTTATGATTTATTTGTTATTTTGAATTTTTGATTTGGAATTTTTATATTACCAGGCGAAGTGAGCAAAAGCACGATTAGCTTCTGCCATCTTGTGAACATTTTCTTTCTTTTTAATAACTGCTCCCCTGTTTTCAGCAGTTTCAAGTAATTCTTCGGCTAACCTTTCTTTCATGGGCTTTCCTTTTCTTGCTTTCGCTACCTGAATTATCCAGCGCATAGCTAAAGCCATCTTTCTGTCTCCCCTTACTTCTACGGGAACCTGATAGGTAGCCCCCCCAATCCTTTTCGGTCTTACCTCAATCAGTGGGGAAGCATTAGTTAGGGCTTGATTAAAAACCTCAAGGGGTTCTTTTTTGGTTTTCTCTCGGATTTTCTCAAAAGCCCCGTAAACAATCTTCCGGGCAATTGTTTTTTTCCCTTTTTTCATTATCCGATTTATAAATTTGGCAACCTGAACATTGTTATAAACAGGGTCAGGAATTGCGTCTCTTTTTTTTATTCTTCTTCTTCTAGCCATAAATATAATAGATTAAATCGTTCGCTTTTATCCTGCTCTCCATACGAAACCTTAGGTTTCGTCTTTGGTGAAATTGGGATTAAGATTTTTCTCTCTTGGCTCCGTATTTGGAACGACTCGTTTTTCTACCCTCTACTCCGGTAGTGTCATAAACACCCCTTACAATATGATATCTTACTCCGGGTAAATCCTTTACTCTCCCTCCTCGAACTAAAATTATTGAGTTTTCTTGGAGACCGTGTCCCTCTCCCGGAATGTAAGCAGTGATTTCCCTTCCGTTACTCAGTCTAACCCTGGCTACTTTTCTTAGGGCGGAGTGGGGTTTTTTGGGAGTAGTAGTGAAAACCTTAAGACAAACTCCCCTCTTGAATGGAGATTCATATTTTATGGGTCTATTCTTTAAAACATTAAAACCAAAATCTAAAGCCGGCGTTTTCACGCGCCTTTTTCTCTTTTTCCTCCCTTTTCTAATTAATTGTTTAATTGTAGGCATATTATATAGTAAATAAAATTATCACAGAAGAAGCTCATTGTCAACGAATTATAAAACAAAAGGATAGCCAACCGTTAAATAATAAAAAAGTTTTGCGATATAAAAAAGCCAATCAAGACCAAAAAGTATAAATAAGATAAATAACAAAAAAGAATATTGCTGAAAGATTATTTTAATCTCGGCAAGTCTTTTTGGCAAAAAAGAGAAAAGAAGATGAGCGCCGTCTAAAGGAGGGATCGGAACAAGATTAAATAATCCCCAGAGAAAATTGTAAATTACAATAATGCTAAAAAATTTCAACATTGAGAAAGGAAGTGGTAAAAATCTAATTGGTAACCCAAAAGATAGGGCTATGACAAAATTGGTCGCGGGTCCCGCAATCGCCACTTTTAACTTACCCCATTTTTGATCCCGAAAATTATAAGGATTAATGGGAACGGGCTTTGCCCAGCCGAAAATAGGACCCTTACCCTCGGTAAAGAAAAGCAAAAATAAGGGCAAAACAACCGAACCTACGGGGTCTAAATGCTTTAGAGGATTTAAACTTAAACGACCTGCGTACTTGGCAGTGGGGTCTCCTAAATAATAGGCGACGCTACCATGAGCAATTTCATGGATAATAATAGAAAAAAGTAAAACAATTAAAGAAAAAATAGTAATAATCATATTACATTAATTATATATTATCTCTTGCTAATTTTAAAAAACCTTATAAAATTAGATATTATGGCAAAAAAATGTCAAATTTGTGGTAAAACAGGAGCTTTGGCTCGAAGATTAAGAAAACTTCGAGGGAAATATAATCCGACTATAAAAAGAAGGCAAAAACCCAATTTGCATCGGGTTGAAATTCCTCAACAGATAAAAAAAGCAAAGTTTAAGAAATTTGCCGGCCAGAAAGTTTTGGCCTGCGCGAAATGTATCAAAACCTTAGGAAAGAGAAAATAATGCGGAGTGTAGTACAACGGTAGTATACACCCTTGGGGTGGGTGCGACCCGGGTTCGACTCCCGGCACTCCGACTAATAAAAAGGTCCTGCCTACTTCTAGTGAATCTCTGGAAAACATTCGCAGGTGGGTATCCAAGGTGTAGCCCACAGGCTACACTCATATCGGATTCCCATTGAAAACTTTTGTCCCAGAATCTAGCTAGAAGTCCAGCAGGACCATTTTAATTTTAGCAAACCTGCTTTTTATGTCAAGCAGGTCTTAATTTTAAAGATTTAACACTTCAGCCATTTGTTTAATCAGGGAAACGGCTACCGGTGAGGGCAATAAACTGTGAGAGGGAATTCCTTCATCATCAAGAACCTCCCAGGGTTTTTCAATGACCCTAACCCGATTCTCCCCCCCAATCCATTCGTAATGATATTCTGGAGTGATTTCATAGCTATCAACATATTTGGAGTTTTCTGTTATAGGTATTGAGTTTCGTAAAAAAATTTTTGGGATTCCGTAAAGAGAAATTGCTTGTTTTGTCAATTTTTCATCCATCTCCAACCTTTCCCTGATTGGTTCTATTCCAAACTTGTCTCCTTCTTTTCGAGTCATTTTTACTTCTTTGCAATTTGGATTATCACAAAGAAGATAAAACTCTCCTGATTTCTTTTCATAATGTACTTTTTTAGTAGGAAAAAGTTTTAAATTTCTTGAGGTTTGACAGATTGGACAAACCCTGCGGTTTTTTATTCTTTCGTCAATCACAGACTCTGGAACATCAATTAAAATAAAAATGTCAGGGTCATCTCGATAACCAATTAGATCTCTAAAAAATAAAGAAAAAGATATTTGATCTAAATCTCGGGGGAAACCATCAATAAAAAGAGATTTTTTTTCTCGCCTCGCTATCTCTCTTTTAACCAAAGCTAAAATCGCTTCGGTTGGTAAAAGGGTCTTTGTGCTCCTTTTCTCTAAAGCAGAAATTACTTCTTCAAGAGAAATCCAACCCCGATAATCTCTTTGTAAAAAAGAGAGTAATTCCTTTCTCTGTCTTGCATCGGCAAGTTCTTTATCGATATCCCTTACCATATCACCAATGGAAAGGTGAAAAATTCGTTCTGGATTAACCACCTCGGCAAACATTTGAGAGTAAGTGCCCTTGCCCGAACTCTTTTTCCCCAGCAAATAAGCAACAAAGCTATTTTCTTTTAAATATTCTCTTAGTTTTTCGATTTCAGGCCCTGCCTTAAATTTAAAGTAAGCCTGGCGTTCTTGCGGGTCAATTAAATTAAAGCGACGGGTCTCGCCTTTAATCTTAGTTTTAAAAATTGGAAATTTAATGTCTTTCATTTTTGATGTTAATGTTTAAGGTTTTGCCATCAGAAAACATCTTAATATCTCCGTTAAGGTCGGTTCTTAGAACTTTTATATCATATTTATTAAGCGTTGCAAGGGTTTCAGCGTGGGGATGACCATAAGAATTTCCTCTACCCACTGAAATAACGGCAATTTCAGGCAAAACCCCTTCCAAAAAATCTTCTGAGGTTGAGGTCTTACTGCCATGGTGCCCAATCTTAAGAACATTAGAACCAAGGGCAATTCCCTTTCCTAAAAGTTTCTTTTCTATAGACTTATAAATATCGCCAGTAAATAAAAAAGACTGTCCATTAAAAATCAACCTGAGCACAATAGAAGTATTGTTGCTATTTTCAAGTTCTTGTCCTTCGGGGCTCTCAAGAGGATTTAAAACATAAAAAACCTGCTGGTCAGGAAACCTTCCTGACCAACTAATTTTTTGTCCGGCTTTAGCAATATGAATTTGGGTTTTTTCTTTTTCTTGCTCTTCTTTAATTGTCTTTTCCCACTCTTTAAACTCTCCCGTGTTTCTTAAAACCCCTGTCCATAAAATTTTTTCTACCTTATATCTTTTCAGAACTTCAATTAAACCTGCCATATGGTCATGTTCGGGATGGGTCAAGACTATCAAATCTAAGGTTCTATCATAAAAAGGCATTTCCTGCCCCAACTTTTCTAAAATAGCGGAGGTCGGGCCTCCGTCGATTAAAATTTGATGACCCTGTCCTGTCTCAATAAAAATAGCGTCTCCCTGACCTACATCAAAAAAAATAACCTGAAAAAATTGTTTTTGAAATAAATCATAAACAATCAGCCAGGCTAAAATGTTCGCTCCTAATAAAAAACTAAAGAACAGGTAAATAAAAGTTCTTTTCTTTCTTTCCATTAATTAAAATAAATAACCCAAAACCACCTACGCCAATCAGGAAAATGGTCAAAATTATTAAATAAAAAGCGGCTTTGGGTTAAATAAGGTTTTTGGGTATTTAGTTTGATTGCTCTAACTAAGCCTTCCCTAAAATCCTAAACATCTTGGTTCCGCACTTCGGACAGGTACCTGATAGGGCCTTTCTCTTTGTTCCGCCTTTTCCCTTCATCACTACCTCTTTTGCGTTTTCCATTTCTCTCTTGGCCCTACATTTTACACAATAAGCTTGAGCCATAAAAATTTAAAAAAAATCATTAAGTTTTCAAACCGACCTTTGAATTCAATTAACTGATTATATCATTTTAAGTTAATTGAAGCAAAAATGTTAGTCAAGGCAAGGTGGGATAATTTCAACAATCTTCTCCAGTGCTTCTTTTTCTACCTAAACCCTTATTTTTTCTTTAAAGTTCCTGACTTTCTTTTTTTTCACTTTGGCTTCTTGGTTTAATTTGTTTAATTCTTTTAATAAACCATCAAGATTAAGCCCGTACATTTTCCCCACCTGACCAATTCGCAGGGTTGTCATTTCATAACTTGCAAAAGGACATCCCAAACAGGGCACATTGTATTTTGCCAATATTTTTTCAGTTCCCGGTAATTCTAAAATTTCCGCCAGAGTGCTGTCTTTGCTAACCTTCTTTACCATTTTGAAATTAATAGAAAATTAGGTTGCTAACCACCCTCCATCAATTATCACTGTCGAACCGGTTATGTAGGAACTAGCATCTGAAGCTAAAAATAAAACTAAATTAGAAACTTCTTCTGGTTTGCCAATTCGATGAAGAGGAATCCTAGCTAGGGTGGCTTCCATGGTTTTGGGGTCTCCCCCCTGGCTCATTGGGGTATCTATAGCTCCAGGAGCAATAGCATTAACCCTGATATTAAAGGGAGCTAGCTCCAAAGCCATGGCTTCTGTCATTGCTACAATTGCTCCCTTTGAAGCACAATAATGAGAAATTGCCGGAAACCCCACTCCCGTTTGTCCCATACCTATTGAAGCTATATTCACGATTGTGCCTGATTTTTGCTTTATCATTTCTTTGACTGCAGCTTGAGCACAACGGAAATAACCAAGTAAATTAACATTCAAAATCTTATTCCAGTCTTCCTCGGTGAGTTCCATAAAGGGCTTAAATTGTAAAATTCCGGCATTATTAACCAAAACATCTATCTTACCAAACTCTTTTACTGCTTTTTTCACCATCTCGTCTACCTCTTCTCTTTTAGTCACATCACATTTTACTGCTATTGCGTTTCCGCCTTGAGCTTTAATTTCTTCCACTACTTTCTGACATTCTTCCAAAGAAATATCAGAAACCACTACTTTGGCTCCAGCCTTAGCTAAGATAAGGGCGTGGGTTCTTCCCATTCCCCTTCTCGCTCCAGTAATAATAGCCACCTTGTCTTTTAATTCAAACATAGGGTTAGAATCTAGAAACTAGAAAATAGAATCTAGAAGTTTACTTTTAAAAATCGACCTTTCCCCACTATGAAGGAAGTCTTCCCGCACAGACTTCTGCTAGGCGAACATTAAAATTTCTGGTTTAAAGATTAATAAAATTCCCAAAACAAGTATTAATAATCCCCCAATGAAAGTGGCCCAATAATTATATTTTTCAGTAAAACCAATTTTGCTTAAAGTTATCATTGCCAGGGAAAAGATAATCAAATCATCTAGCATAAAAACAAAAGTATAAAGCAAAAGGTAGAAATGATAGGTAAGTTTAGGGGGCTGATTCATGGCTAAAATACGGGTAAAGATAGCTGGTAAACCAGCGGAACAGAAAAATTCAACTAAATTTACTCCCAGAGCTAAAATTATTACTCCAACCAAAATACCAAAAGTAAGGGGAGAATTAGCTATTTTGTGAGCCTGTTTTTCTAAGCCATTTTTAAGTTTTGTTTGGAAACCCCCCTCTTCATTAATTACCTTACAAACCCCGGGCTTAAAAGTTAAGAAATTTTTAATTTGCCAGATTCCAAATCCGAAGGCAAAAATTCCAATCAGGATTCGGGTTAAATTAACATAAGATATTACCAGAAATAAATTCAGCCAAGCACTTAAGATTAAATAATAAACAACACCAGAGACCAAGAGAAAGGTGCCTCCAATTAACCACATCCTTTTTCGGGAACGAGTGTTAAGCAAAATCGCGATTAAAAATAACAAAACCCACATTGCACAGGGATTAAGTCCATCTAACGCTCCAAAAGTAATGGCCAGGGTTGCCAAAGACATTTGAGAAACATCAATTTCGCCCAAAAGAGGAATTTTAATTTTCTGAGGAGTGGGTGTTTCAATCATTAAACATTCTTTGATACAACTTTCAATTTCTCTGCCAATTTCTTCGCTAAAACCGATGAAATACTTATTAGGAGTAAAAGTAACTGGCACGTAGCCCCTCTCTCTTTCTGGAACCTGATATTTATCATAAAAATTCTTGAGAATTCCCTGGTTCCCTTTATTGTAAATTATTTCATACTCTCTAATATCAAGCTCCGGGTATCTTGCTTTTAGTGTTGCTAAAAATTCTTTCTCTGTAGTACAATGGGGGCAAATAGCACTATAGAAAAAATCAATTTGAAGTTCTTTAGTCTGGGCAAGGGTAAAATCAAAAATTCCCAATACTAAAATTAGCACTAAAATTGTGAAGATGGACTTTTTAATCATATCTTTCTTATTTTAATTAATTTTTTCATAAAGGCAAATTATTCCTCCTCCCAAAATCTCTTGACCCCGGCTTGTCTTCTTTAAAACTGGGTTAGGTGAATAAAAAACTACGGACTGACCGGGAGTGATGGCTCTTTGGGGCACTTTAAATTTTAAACTATAAACTTTAGACCCGGGAAAGCGTGTAATTGTTGCCAGGGCTGGTTGGTGGCGATAGCGAATTTTTGCTTTAATTTTTAAAGGTAATTTGGGCTCTTTACCAGAAATCCAATTAATATTTTTAGCAGATAATTCTTTCTTGTACAAATCTTTTTTGTTTTTCGTAACTACCAAATTATTTTTTTTAAAATCTTTATCTAAAACATAAAGGGGACCGCCTGAAAGCCTTATGCCCCTTCTTTGACCAATGGTATAAAACCATAAACCCTGGTGTTGACCAATTATCTTCCCCTCTTTGGTAATAATTTTACCAGGTTTTAGTTTAAGTTTTTTAGCTAAAAACTCATTAACAGTTTTGGGAATAAAGCAAATTTCCTGAGATTCTGAAAGATTCAAAACTGGTAATTTAAATTTTTTTGCCATTTCTCTTACCTCCTTTTTGGTATAATTTCCCACGGGAAATAAAATTTTCTTGAGCTGAATTTGGTTAAGCATCCAAAGAAAATAAGATTGATCTTTTTGTTTATCTTTCCCTATCAACAACTTATATTCTATTTTCTGTTTCCTGTTTTCTGTTTCCAGTTTCCTGACATAATGTCCCGTTGCCAAGTAATCTACTCCTAAGCTGCGGGCTTTTTTGAGCAGGAGTCCCAATTTAATTTTCTTATTACAAATCACACAGGGATTGGGAGTTTGACCAGCTTTCTGCTCGTTCAAAAAATAATCAATAATTTCTTTTTTAAATTCTTTTTTGCAATCTAAGCTTAAAAGGGGAATTTTCAAAGTTTGAGCCACCTTTTTAACACTTTTTCCTCTTTCTTTAAAAGAAGGTAAATCAGCCAGTTCCATAAAAACCCCAATAACACCAAAACCTGCCCTTTTTAAAAGAGCTGCTGCAACCGAACTATCTACTCCTCCTGACATAGCTACTAAGACTTTTTTTGCTTTCTTTATCATGTTTTTAGAAATCCAGTAACCATTAAATCTATTGCCTCTTTTTCTGTTAACCCTCTCATTCTTAAATACCCCAGCGCCTCCTCGTCAATCTTTCCAATGGAGGCTTCGTGGGTAATTTGAGCCTCTTTGTGCTCACAAAACAGTTCGGGAATTAAAGAAATTTTAGAGCCTTTATCAATTAATAGACCCTGACAATCTAAATGCCCTCTTCCCGGAGCTCTGGCAAAAATTGCAGTTTTGGCCCTTATTTGGCTATTTTCCTTTCCAACTAATCTTAATTTAATAATTCCTCGGGAATTTTTTCCCTTAAGAAAAACAGTGTCTTTAAGTTCTATCTTGGAATTTAGGGCTGAGATTATAAAGTTTAGATTAGAAGAGGATTCCTTATTATTATAAATTGTGGTTTTTAAATTAAGAGTCTTGGGCGAAAAAAGGCTTTTATAATTATAAATTAGATGAGAATTTTCTTTGAGAATAAATTCATAATCAGGACTAACTAAATCTTTCTTTCCCCATTTGTGGAAGTGATTGTATTCTAAATAGCTATTTTCTTTAAGAATGAGTTTTCCCTTAGCCTTATGGGTTCCGCACAATTGATTTTGAGTTGCGTTGCAAAGCACATTTGCTCTTGTCTTAATACCCTTTTCAATCACTAAGAGATTTGTTAGATTTTGGAAAATTTTGGGGGAGGCTATACTAATACAAGTTGTCAGAGGAAAATCAATCTGTTTTCTTACCCAAACAAAATAACCTTCTTTTGGTTCTTTTTCGAAAAACTTCCTTGTCCACTTTAATTCTTGCCAAGCCTTAGGACTGGATAAAACAGTAATTCCCCTTACCTCTAAAATATTTTTTATTTTGTGATTAACCTGCCAAAAATGGACATTCTCTACATTTTTCGTAACCATATTTTTTAATGGTTTTTAAAACCTTTTTATAATCTTTTTCCTGGCAAATAATTTCGCCGTTTATCATTACGTTGACGAAGTCTGGTTTCAAATAACCCAAAATTTGACCCCAGTGAGTAATTATTAAAACAGAAACTTTTTTATCAACCAGTTCCTTTTTTATGGTTTCAGCCACCATTTCCACTTTTTTTATATCTAGCCCAGAATCGATTTCATCCAAGATTACAAGTTTTGGTTTTAAAGATAAAACCTGGATTAACTCTGAAACCTTCTTTTCCCCACCTGAAAAATCTAAATTTATCTCTCTTTCTAAAAGTTCTTTTCCTTCTTTAATTTTTATTTTTTTTCGAGAGATTTTTCCTAATAATTGAGAAAGTTTTACTCCTTTGATTGCAGGGGGAGATTGCCAGACTAGAGTTATTCCCAAATCAACTCTTTTTTCTGGGGGGAAGTTAGTAATTTTTTCTCCTTCAAAAAAAATTTTTCCCTTTATTATTTTGTATTTAGGGTTGCCCAGAATGGCGTGGGCCAGGGTACTTTTTCCTGAGGCATTGGGACCCAGAATAGCTCGAACCTCTCCTCTTTCCATCTGAAAGTTAATTCCTTTTAATATCTCTTTTTCGTTGCCTTTTACGATTAAGTTTTGAATTTTTAGCAAAAATTTATTCATTGTTTTTTAGATTAAATCAGCTAAGGTTATGGAGTCTAAAGTAGAATTAAGAGAGGTTTGGATTTTTTTCCAGACTCGCCGAGTTTGACACTTACCTTGTCTGGGGCAACTGTATCTCCTTTTTTTGTCTTTAATCAAACATTTTACCGGAGCTAAGGAACCTTCCAGTGCTTTTATTATTTCTCCTACCTTAATTTCCTTGGGTTCCAGGGCTAAAAAGTATCCGCCACCTATTCCTCTTTTGGCCTGGAGAAAACCTGCCCCTTCTAAGTCAGAGATGATTTTTTCTAAATAATTAAATGGGATCCCCTCTTTTTCTGAAATTATTTTAAGAGGAGATATCTTGTTTTGAGCTTTTGCTAAATAAACCATTGCTCTTAATCCATATTGTGATTTAGTAGTAAATTTCATACCAAAGAATCAAAAAACCGACTATTTTAGTCGGTTTTTAGTATATCAATACCAAAACTTGGTGTCAATATTGTTTTTTATCTTATTTCTTCAATATCCTTCAACTCTTCTCTTATAACTCTTTCTATATCATACAGGTCTTTCAAGAGGCGTCTTTCCATTTCTTTTTCTTTACCGGTTAGTTCTCGCTGAGATTTTGCTTCTTTTAACATCTCAAGTTGCGCTTGAATGTCTTCTCTAAGTTCTTGATACTCTTTATAAAATTTCTTTTTTAAGTCTTTGCTCTCCCTGTCTATAGCTCTTTTAGTTCTTTGCATTCTCCAGATAAGATAAATTACTATTGCCAATCCTACAAAGAAGAGGAAGATAAACAACAGAGTAATAGTTTCATAACTTATTATCCAGGGCCCAAGGGTAATTCCTTTCAAGATAACCCTGACAACACATCCTTCAGAAGGATTACTTGTTGCCCCTCTTGAATCTTGGGCTCGGGCTAAAATTTTATATATACCGGATTTGAAAAGCCCGCTTTCTGTTAAAGACCAGTTTCCTTTCTCATCGCTGAAAACCTCCCATTTTTTTACCAATATCTCGTCCTTTTTAAAAAAGAGTAAAATCTTTACATTGGGCAGGGCACTTCCTTCAATCAAAAGGAGCTCTTCTCCTGCTAAAAAGACATCTTGACAAACAGTAATTTCTGGCACCCCAATTGACTCTATCTTGACTTCAGAGATACTAAGGGTTTTATTTCCTGCCCTATCTACTGCTTTTATTTCTAAGCTATGAGNTCCNGGANNCTGGAGAGGAAGATGAAAAGGGTTGGTCTGAACCTCAACAATGCTAAAAATATCTCCCTTTCCAATTTTAATTTCGTAATGACTTATTCCCGAAGTATCGTCCTGGGCTTGAAAATACAAAAGAGGTCGCGGGTTGGTAGAGTCACCCTCGTTATCTACGGTGATGTCAAAGGGATGAGGAGATTGGGTATCAATTTGAAGTTTAAAATGAGAAATACGTCCCCAGCCATTTTTATTTTGGAGTTTTATATGAAAATACCAAACTCCGTCTTCTAGGCCTTCAAAAGTTTTTGAGCTAAAGACTCCTTCTGAGACATTGCCGGGATCAAAGATTGATTTTTGGTTAAGGGCGGTACTTACTCCAGTAATATTAGTCCCTAAAATCCATTGAAGTTCAGGATTGTTGTTGCTATACCATTTTTCTGGCTGGGGATGGGTGGGAGAACTTACTTTTGGAGCAGCTGGCGCCAGTTCCGGAACCTCCTCGGGAATTTCTTCTGGCACACCAATAAAATAAGTTCCCCTGGAAGAATAAGAAAAAAGGTTGGTTCCCCAGGGATCATTAGCTAAAATTGCCTCTCCCCCAAAAGAAATCTCAGCTTTCCCTGCTGATTTTCCCTGAAAATAAATTGTAATGACTTTACCCTCTGCCCCCCTGAAACCCGGACTGGGTAAACCTCCACCAAAAGAAATTTCACCCTTGCTATTTGAATAAATTGGTTCCTGGATCCAAAGGGTAAAAATAGAATTTATCTTAGAAACATCTATCACCTTTAATATTGTTGAGGGAAAATAAATGGTTGCTTGAGCAGCATTAATGGCTGCCCCTCCACTGTTAATTAATAAGTTGACAGAAAAAGTTCGGCCAAGATCATAACTTCCGCTGGCTGGTGAAAGATAAAAAGAGGCCTCCTGGGCCCTGCTGGGTTGAGATAGTCCAAAACTTAAGATAAAAACAATACAGATTGTAATGAAAATTTTCTTCATCGTCCCCTTTTGATTATTTCATCTATTATTTCTCTTCGTTGATTTTTCAATTGTTTTTCCATTTGACTAACCTCTTCTGTTCTTTCTCTAAGTAATGTTTGGTGTCTATTCCAAATGTAAAATATGATTAAAAAAATTATGATTAACAAAATTATAATCAGGACCCACCAGGGAATAAAAAACTCTCTAAACTGGATACCTTTTTTTGTGAAATGAAGTCCTTCTGGGAAAATTTCAATTTTAACCGTTCCTTCTCGCCAGTTACCTGCCCTATCATAAGCTCTTACCACCACTAAATATTTCCCAGTTTCTAAGAATGGAAGCTGATAAGGGCTTGATACTTCGGTAAAAAAACCAACTGTTTCTTCTTTTCTTTCCGGAGTCATATCAATGTATTTGAGGGTGTAGTAATCTAACCCGGAAAAAGCATCTGTGGTTATGAAAGAAATCAGGGGTCGCCGCTCTATGGTTTTGGGAGCGGGTTCAACGGTCGGAGTAAAAATGGCTGGAGGAGAAGAATCAATCTGGACTGAAAAATGACTTACTCCTCCCCAGACCTCAGCTTTTTTCGCTTTGACATGAAAGTACCATATTCCGTCTCCAACATCACTGAAGCTAACTGATGTATAATTCCCTTCAGAATTATTGTCTGAAACACCCAGGGGATCCTGGTCAAAACTGTAACTAAAATCGGTCACTCCCTCTTCTTTCTCCCAGGAAAAAGTAGGATTATTGTTTTTGTACCACTTATTCTGGTCAGGATGGGTTAGGGAAAAAACCTTCGGCCCCTCAGGGGGCGGAATTAAAAGATTATAAATTCCCCTACCCATCGAGGTTAGGATGTTCGTTCCGTCTGGATCGTTTCTAAGGACCTTGGAATAATCTAAAAATACAATTGAGGTTTCCCCTTGAGATATAGCCCTAAAAGTTACAGTAGAAACCAATCCAGATGAAGTATTAATTCCGGGCGTTGGAATGCCTCCCATAAACGACATTGTCCCTTTGATATTAGAGTAAGTAGGCTGAGACACCCAGACCTCAATAAAGGATTTGCCAGCAGTCGGGCTGGCAATCTGAAGCTTGGTTGGGTCAAATTTTAAATTTACCTCAACAGCATTTATATCTTCCCCTCCGGTATTAACAAAAACTGAAACATCAAAAGTGCTTCCCACAAAAAAGGTTCCTGAAGAGGGAGAAAGATAAAGAGAAGCCCCCGCCGCCCTTGCGGGGCTCACTAAAATAAAGCTAAATATTAACACTAAACCGAAGCTAAACCATTTGTTTCGTGTCTGTTTAGTGTATTTGTTTTGTTTCTGTTTGGTGTTCATCTGTTTTGTGTTCATCTGTTTCGCGTTCATTCCGTTTCTTCTTCTAATCTTTCTTTAAGCCGACGCCATTCTTTCCCGGCTTGTTCTTCCATAATTCTTAACCTCCTCAACTTTTCTTCTGCTTCTTTAACGTCTTCTATTTCTTTTTCTGCTTCTTTAATTTCTTTATAAAGCCTGATTCTCAAACTTTCTCTTTTTCTCTTTATTAAACTAAAAATAAAAAATGCCGTAAGTAACAAAATCATCCCAGCCAAAAAATAAACCTGCCACCAGGGAAAGAACATTCCTTTAATTTGAATGCCTCCGCTGGCTAAAATTAAAAGAGGATTCACTATCTTTATTTGAATTTTGCCTTCTTGAAAATTACCCGCTTCATCAAAGGCACGAACTTGAAATTCGAAAATTCCTTTTCTATCTTTTGATAATCTGAAAGGACTTTCCTGACGAGCCCAGGCTGAAAAAACCACATCTTGGGGATCGCTTAAGTCTGCCAACCTGGCTTTATAATGATCGATTCCTGATAGCAAATCAGTGGTTTCAAAATAAACCAATAAATAATTGCCCGGGGTAAGGGTTAGGGGCTCTAAATATGGTTGGAATTTTAAGGGGGGGCTACTATCTATCATCACTTTGTAATGGCTGGTACCTCCCCAAATTTTTTCTTTTTTAGCTTTTAAATGAAAATACAAAATTCCATCTTCAACCTCTTCGAAAGAAATAAAATTTGTTGGGGTGTCAATGGTATTGTCTGGTTCTCCTAAGGGGTCATCGTCTAATTTATAGCTGAAACCTTCGGCTCCTTCTATCCTTTCCCAGGAAAAGGTGGGGTTATTGTTTTTGTACCAGCTATTCTGGTCAGGATGGGTCTCAGAGAAAATACGGGGACCCTTTGAGGGAGCGGGAATAATATCATATATACCTCTATTAACCGAAGTGAGTATATTAATGCCCTCTTTTTCGCCTACCAGAACCTGAGAGGAATCAAGAAAACGAATTTCTGTTCTCCCCGGAGATATGGCTTCAAAAACTATGACAGTAACCAGACCCTCTGAAGTATTGATTCCTTCTTGAAGAAATCCTCCCTGTAAATTTATGATGCCTTTAGTGTTTGAAAAACTGGGAGGAAAAATCCACTTTCCTATTACTGATATTCCTTTGGTGGGAGTTATAACCTGTAATTTATCGGGGTCAAATTTTAAATCTACCTGGATGGCGTTCACATTACTACCCCCGGTATTCACAAAAACCGAAATCTCAAAAGTGCTTCCTGTGGTAAAAGTTCCACCTTGAGGAAAAATAGAAAAAGAAGCACCAGTCGCCCTTACCGGCTGCCCCAAACTAAAGCTAAATATCAACACTAAACCGAAGCTAAACAAAAAGTTTCGCTTCTGTTTCGTGCATAATAAGTTTTGCTTCTGTTTAGTGTTCGTCTGTTTCATGTTCATCTTAGTTTTTCCTCTAATTTTCTCCTTTCTTCTTCAAATGCTTCTTTTAATCTCTGAGTTGCTTTTTCTTGTTCTTCAATTTTTTCAATCTCTCTTAATGCTTCTTGAATTTCTCTAATACTCTTTTTCAACCCCCGACGTCTTAAGAAATGAAAAAGTAAATAAATAGTCACTATTATCAAAAAACCCAAAAGAAGATAAATCGACCCAAGAGAAAATAAAACCCCCTTTATCTCAATACCTTTGCCTTCAATATAGGAAAAAAGAGAAGATAACATTTGAAACCTCACCTCCCCTTCTCTTAGATTCCCCGCTCTATCATAAACCCGGACAATTACGCTATATTTTCCTGATTTTTTGAAAGGAATCTTATAGGGTGAAGTAGCTTCGACAAAAAAGGGAGCTGGAATTGGGGTTTCTATCACATCCAAAACTGAAATTTCATAGTGGTCTATGCCAGAATGAGTATCAATTGTGTCAAAATAAATAAAACCTCCGAGGACGTCTGGTTGGGGCGTAAATTCTTTAGGAGGAGTGGTGTCTATTTTAACTACAAAATGGCTGGGTTTTCCCCATATTTCTGCTTTTTTAGCTCTCAAATGAAAATACCAGATTCCATCTGAAACCTCTTCATAAGATTTAAAAAGAGTATGCCCCTCAGAAACAGTATCTGGATTTTCTTCGGGGTTTTGAGAAAAAGTAAAACTAAAATCAGTTATCCCCGGCTCTTCCTCCCAATAAAAGCTTGGGTTGGGATTAGAATACCAAATATCTGGGTCATAGTGAGTGGGAGAAGAAATTTTGGGACCTTCGGGGGGTGGCATTAAAATTTCGTAAATTCCAGTGAGGGTGGTGGCAAAAATAGGGGTTCCTTTTCCATCAGCTAGTAAAACCCTTGAGGAATCTAAAAACTCAACCCTGGCTAAGCCCGGAGATTTTGCTCTAAAGGTTATGGTGGAAATTAAACCCGCTGAAGTAACAATTCCTTCTGGTATTCCTCCTTTAAAAGAAATTGTCCCCCCAACATTAGAATAACTGGGAGGAGTAAGCCATTCAGAAATAAAAGATTCTCCAGCTGTTGGACTGGTAACCTGTAAAATGTCGGGAGGAAATTTTAAATCTACCTCAACGGCATTAATTTTATTACCCTTGGTGTTAACATAAATTGAGAGACTGAAGGTACTTCCAACAAAAAACGTTCCCCGAGAAGGAGCAAGAGAAAGAGAGGCACCTGCTGCCCTGGCGGGGCTCACTAAAATAAAGCTAAATATCAAGACGAAACTGACGCTAAACCAGAACTTTCGTGTCAGTTTAGTGTATAAGTTTTGCTTCTGTTTAGTGTTCATTTCTGTTTTGTATCTGTCTCGTTCTAATTTTCTTCATTATCACCCAAATTGCTTTCCCAATTAAAAGCAAAATTATAAAAGCGATTACGTCTTTCCAGTTAATCTGATAGGCAGGAATTATTTGGGCGACTTTTGCATTTCCTACTTTATCAATCGCTTTGACAAAAATTTTACTTCTCAAGTCTTGGTCTTCTAACAAATAGAGTGTTTCAGCTATTTTCCATTCTCCTTCCTCTTCTTTCTTAAACAATTGCTCTATTAAGCTTTGTATTTTTATTTCTGATACTTCGTAATGGTCTATCCCTGACATTTCATCTACCGTGACAAAACTTAAGAAATATTTTCCCATAAAAACCGTAGAACTTTGTCCAATTTCTGGTTGGAAAGAGACAGGTGGCGTGCTATCTATCATCGCCCTTAAGGTTACTTTTTCTGACCAATCTTGACCGAGTAATTTCTCTTTAAGGTGAAAATAATAAATTCCATCTTTTAAATTTTCGTATCCCATAGCTCCCATCCAGACCAAGCCTTCTTTGGGTTCTGGCCTGTCGGGAATTTCATTTGGTTCTGCTTCGGCATCATAACTTAATATCCAGCTATATTCAGCTTCTTCTTTTAATTCCCAATACAAAGAAAGCGTAGTTTCTCGATACCAATTATTGGGGTCGGGATGAGATTGGGAGATAACAACAGGCAATCCTTCTGGTTTTTTTACAATTTCATAATTTCCCTCTGAAAAACTTACTTTAGCTGGTGTGCCTTTGCCATCATGGAGTAAAACCTGAGAATTCTCTTTAAAATTAATCTCTGCTTCCCCTGTTTCTTTTCCTTGAAAAGTAATTTTTCCAATTAACCCGTCTCCCTTAAATCCGCCTGGTCTTCCGGCCAAAAAAGAAATTTCGCCATTTTTAATAACAGGTTCTTCAACCCAGAGGGTTAAAATCGAACCTCCTTTACTAAAATCAATGGCTCCTAATAAGTTTGAGGGAAACATTAAGTCGGCTTTAATGGTATTAATTTCTTCACCTTCGCTATCTACTCTTAATTCAACCAAAAAACTATCGCCCTGGCATATGGTTTGGGAATCAGGCGCCAAATACAAAACCGCACCATATATTCTTTTCGGAATTAGCACCAAACCGACACAAAACAAAACACTAAACAGAAGCAAAGCTTTTTTATGTTTTTTCTCCATAGATTCTCCTAATAATTTTTACTCCATTTGGGGCTCCGAAATTGATAAGATAACCCATCCGTTTCGTGTAGGATAGCTTCGCTATCCGGTCCAATAATACATCATAATTGAGAAGTCTATTATATTAACGATACCATCAAAATTAATATCGGCACAGATATTAGAGGGTGTTTTCTGTCCCCAAAAATAAAGCAAAATTGAAAAATCCACTATATTAACTCTTCCATCAAAGTTTAAGTCTGCCCCTTTACAAACTAAGGCTCCTGGTTTCAAAATTAAAAAAGAAAGAGTCTGAGAAAAAGAACTCTGCTCTCCCTCTCCGTAAAGAGCCCGAGCCTTAGCATAGTGTTCAGCTATCTCAAGGGGGGTGGTGTCTAATTTTAATTCCCATTCTCCCCCTGGACCAGCCTGGGTCTCTTTTACAATTTCTTGAGAAGAAACAAAAATATCAACCTGGCTTTCTGGAAACACCTGTCCGAAAATATTAACCGGGTCTCCCCTTTCTACTTGAACCGGAGAAAGTTCAATAGTTGGTGATATAAAAATTCCAGAAATTACAGTTGTCA
>JGI2171J19970_10000564_pt1 | contig 20069 bp, 20 predicted proteins | sample DeeMarSWOR324_28_FD_19970 | JGI IMG/M metagenome (IMG submission 19970) | reverse complement strand
GGGGCGACCGGCACCGTCTGCTCGCGGTATTTGTAGTGGTAGCTTTCCAGTCTGACGGTATAGCTGCCGGGGGTGAGGTTGGTTATAACATAAGGGGTTATGTTGCCCGTGTCCACCCCGTTGAGGAAGACGGCGGCTCCGGCCGGGTCGGACTGGATGTCAAGGGTGCCGTATTTCATCTCGACGATGATATCAACGCTATCGCTGGCGGTGCCGCCGTGTCCATCGTTTACTGATACGCTGATGTTATATATTCCCTCGGCGGCCGGTGCCTCCCAGCTAATTGAATTGCCCGTTCCTGAGATGGTCCCACCGCTGGCTGTCCAGGCGTAGGTAATGGCATCGCCATCGGCGTCGCTGGCGACACAGCCTATGGTGCAGCTACCTTCGGGAGGCAGGTCGGTGCTGCTGGGGGTGAGGCTGTCGATAACGGGTGGAGTGTTGACTACCTGGATATTGCAACTGTCGCTGGCAGTTTTCTCACCGTCGCTGACGGTTACGGTTACGGTATAGTTTCCTTCGGTGGTCGGCGCCGTCCAGCTAACCGTGCTGCCCGTTCCCGAGATAGTCCCACCGCTGGCTGTCCAAGCGTAGGTGAGGACATCATCGGTGTTGGGGTCGCTGGCGACGCAGGTTACGGTGCAGCTCACCCCGCGGGCTAACTCCGTGGTGCTGGGCGTGAGGCTAATGACTACTGGTGGCTTGTTACAGCCGCTCACTGCCAGCAGGACGAGGATAAGCAGGCTGGCCACTGCCAGCTTAATACCTTTATGCTTCCACATCTTGCTGCCTCCTTTGCCGAGATTCTACACAACTGTTTGGAAATCTTACGCTATTTGGGGGGTGAAGTCAATGGCTCTAAAGTGGGGTTTTTCAGGGGACTAGGTCGCAGAAATAGAAAGAGTCCCTAAATACCGATTCCCCTCGTTTGTAGCCTATTTTCTCTTTGAATATGGGGCCGTCGTAGACGAAGCTGTGGAACTCTCCGTTCTCACCGCTGGGGTCTATATCGCGGGTAAGCTCATTAATAAACTCTTTATCCAGCTGCCTGCCCAGGAATCTCTTGTCCAAGACTTTGGTATCAATACAGCTGACCACGGCCTTGAAACCCAGCGCTATGAACGAGCGGACTAGCTCGGTCGAGTTTCTTCCCCAGTTGGGGAAGACGGCCTTCATCTTTAGCTTGGCCAGGTTTTCTTCACGGTATTTCCTGACGTCTTCCAGGAAGATGTCGCCGAAGGCAACATCCTCGACGCCTTGCTGCTTGAAATGATTTAGGGCTTTGGTCATCTTGGCGGCGTATATTTCGTTGGTGCAGGTCTTGGGGATGAAGACTTTATGGAGGGGTGTGCTTAACGATTTTGCCTGCCGCTCTACCAGGATTCGGCGCACGCCGTGCAGGCTGATGCGGTCGTAGTCTTGGGTGATGGTGGTGAGCAGGGATACTACTTCGTAGTCGTTGTTTTTGAGGATTTCATAAAGCGCCATGGCGCTGTCTTTGCCGCCGCTCCAGCAGAAGAGTAGTTTTTTCATTTTGTCCTCACAGGAAGGTGGATTCCACCCCACATCCCCACCTTGTTTAGCGTAGGTTGTTTATCCCACCCTACCCGCCCTTAGAGGGGATTCACCCTCTAGAATTCCTTCTAGGGCACGCTTACCACTCCACCCTCTAAGGGGGTGTTTAAGAGGGGCGCTAGCCCCTCTTTACCTTGAAAGGGTGGCGGGTGGGAATAGATAAAATTGGGGTTGGGGCTTCCAGAGAGATTTTTCAGTCTCTTACTTCCCCGCCTCCCCCTTCAATGTCTCTGCCTTGTCCGTCTTTTCCCAGGGGAGGTCGATGTCGGTGCGGCCGAAGTGACCGTAGCAGGCGGTGGGTCTATAGATGGGGCGGCGAAGGTCGAGGGTACGGATGATGGCTTCGGGCCTAAGGTCGAAGTGCTTATTTATCAGCTTGATCATGCTTTCGTTATCAACCTTGCCCGTGCCGAAGGCCTCGACGGAGACGGAGAGGGGGCGGGCGACGCCGATGGAGTAGGCAATCTGGATTTCGAGCCTCTCGGCCAGGCCGGCAGCGACGATGTTCTTGGCGATGTAGCGGGCCATATAGGTTGCCGAACGGTCGACCTTGGTCGGGTCTTTGCCGGAGAAGCTGCCGCCGCCGTGGCGGGCGATGCCGCCGTAACTATCGACGAGGAGCTTGCGGCCGGTAAAGCCGGTATCGGAGACGGGGCCGCCGATGACAAAGCGCCCGGTGGCGTTGACATAGTATTTGGTTTTAGCGTCTATCAGCCTGGCGGGGACGACCTTCTTGATGACCTTATCGATGATATCCTTGGTAATCTTGTCCTGGTTGACATCGGGGTTGTGCTGGGCGCCCATGACAACGCTGTCTATGCGCTGGGGGCTACCATTCTTGTACTCCACGGTGACCTGCGATTTGCCGTCGGGGCGGAGGTAGGGTAGAGTTTTATCCTTTCTTACCCGAGCCAGGCGCTGGCAGAGCTTGTGTGCCAGGGAGATGGGGAGGGGCATAAGCTCGGGCGTCTCGTTGCAGGCAAAGCCCACCATCATTCCCTGGTCGCCGGCACCTATTTTATCCAGGTCGTCAGCCGACTTTGCTTTTGCTTCCTGTGATTTATCCACGCCCAGGGCGATATCTTTCGACTGCTCTTTTATGGAGACCATTATGCCGCAGGACTGGTAGTCGAAGCCGTATTCGGGGTGGGTATAGCCAACATCGCGGACTACCCCCCGCACTATCTGGGGAATCTCGACATAGCAACTGGTGGTAATCTCGCCGAGGACGATTATCAGGCCGTTGGTTGCCGCCGTCTCGCAGGCGACGCGGGCATAGGGGTCTTGGGCCAGAATGGCGTCGAGGACGGCATCCGATATCTGGTCGCAAAGCTTATCGGGGTGGCCTTCGGCCACCGACTCCGAGGTGAGCATATATACGGGCGAACTGCTAAAACTGCTTGGCATTTTTATTCCTCTCTATGTACCCTGCTCCCAGCTGGCCAGATATTTCTTTTGCTCCGGGGTCAGGGTGTCGATATTAACGCCCATTGACTTTAGTTTGAGTTGGGCGACCTGTTTATCTATTTCTTCGGGCACGGGGTAGACACTGTTTTTGAGTCTTCCCTGGTTCTTTACCAAATGTTCCAGGCAGAGGGCTTGGTTGGCGAAGCTCATGTCCATGACGGTGGCGGGGTGCCCTTCGGCGGCGGCCAGATTGACCACCCTACCCTCCGCCAGCAAGTAGAGGCGGCGACCGTCTTTTAAGGCGTACTCGTCAACGGAGGGCCGAATCTGCCGCTTGGAACGGGTTAGACCTTTTAGTGCTGGAATATTTATCTCGACATCGAAGTGGCCGCTGTTGGCCATTATGGCCCCGTCCTTCATTACTTTGAGAGCGGCTTTATCGATGACGTTGATATCGCCGGTTATGGTGACGAAGATATCGCCTATCTTGGCGGCTTCGACGATGGGCATTACCTGGAAGCCGTCCATGACCGCCTCTAAAGCTCGGACCGGCTCGACCTCGGTGACGATTACCTGCGCCCCAAGCCCCTGCGCCCTGAGGGCGGCGCCGTGACCGCACCAGCCGTAGCCGCAGACGACCACCTTCTTGCCCGCCCATAAGATATTGGTGGCGCGGGTGATGCCGTCAATGGTACTCTGGCCGGTGCCGTAGCGGTTGTCGAATAAATATTTGGTCTGGGCGTCGTTGACGGCAATCATGGGGTATTTCAGCTTGCCCGCCTTTTCCAGGCTGCGTAGCCGAATAACGCCGGTGGTGGTCTCTTCCGTGCCGCCGATAATATTATCAAGCAGCTCGGTGCGTTTGGTGTGCAGAGTGGTCACCAGGTCGGCGCCGTCGTCAACGCTTAAGTTGGGCTTGTGGTCGAGGGCGGTGTTGATGTGCTTGTAGTATGTCTTCTCGTCCTCGCCCTTAATGGCGTTAACGGGAATGCCGTCTTTGACCAGGGCGGCGGCCACATCGTCCTGGGTGCTTAAGGGGTTGGCGGCACATAAGACGACCTCGGCTCCACCCTCCTTAAGGGTCAGCACCAGGTTGGCCGTCTCGGTGGTTACGTGGAGGCAGGCCGAGATGCGTATATCTTTTAGCGGCTTCTCCTTGCCAAAACGCTCCCTGATGAGCTTGATGACGGGCATCTCGCGGTAGGCCCACTCTATTCTCTTTCGGCCGGCTTCGGCTAGTGTCGGGTCTTTTATGTCGTATTTTTGCATCTTATTCCTTTAAAACTCCAGCTTTAAGGTTACTATCTCAAAGGGTTTGACTTCAAGGCTGAACTGGTTGCCCTCGAAGGGCAGTTCGTCCTCTTCTCTCTCCAGCAAATCGACCCTGGTCAGCCGCTTGATGTCCTTGAATAGCTCCACCTCAGCCTGGGTAATCATGCCCGTGGTCTCGAAGAAGCGCAGGATAACGGCTTCGCTGTCTTCGGCCTTCTTTAGGGCGGAGAGGATAAGGTTGTGGGGCGTTAGCTTGATAAACGAGAGCTCAGCGGGCAGCTTGCCTTCGGCGTCAGCCTGGATGGTGATGGGGCGGTGGTCGAATTCAGGCGCCTGTTTATAAATTTCGGCCTGCCGCCAGTCGCCATCGTGGGGCTGGACGGCGTATTCGAAGGTGTACTGCCTCAGCTCCAGGGCGTCGGGGGTGGGCACTAAAGGCCCGGCCACACCATCGGCGGAGAGCCCGTAAACCCCCCGCAGCAGGGTGATATAGGTAGCGGTGCCCACCTTTTCCGCCGCGGGCAGCCCCTTGTTCATAAAGGTTACCCCGCGCGCGCCATCGCTGACGTCGAACCAGCTTAAGAAACTGGGTATACCCGATGGCTTGATCCCCTTTCCCCGGGCAAAATACTCGGTCGGTTCGGGAATGACACCGAACTGCGTCTCACGGAAGCAGACCTTGCGGTCTATACCGGTATCGAACTTGACCCTTAAGCGTATGTTGGGGTATTTGTTATCGATTTTAGTAACGAATTCCAGGCGGGGCAGCTCGGCGAAGATTATGACCTCTTTGGTGATATCCAGCGTCTTGTAGTTGTAGAGTATGGGGGGGAACCTTTCCTTGAGACGGTAGGGCCAGGTGAGGCAGTAATACTCGTTCTCAAAGATTATTCTGACCCTGGAGCCTTCGTTCTCGATGCGGAAACCTTTGGGCTTAAAGTTGCCGTATTTGATACCCTGCCCCGATTCGCTCTTGATGAGCTCGGGGGTGAATCGGCTGCGGTGATAGTAAAGGTCGCCGACCTCGTCCTCGATGACAAGCTCGTTGCCGCTTAAGAGGCGGTTGCCGTCCCTATCGTCGACCTCAATTATGCCGCTCTGGTCGTCAACCTTGAGGCGGAAGAAGGGCGTTTCAACCTGGTTTCCCTTGATTTTTATACCTTTCGACTTCTGCTGGCTTGATTTGGCTGGGTGTACCTTATAGCCCAGCGGTGGGGCATCGGCGACAAAGCCTTCTTTGGCTGATTCCACCCAGTTTTTGGTGGGCCAGGAGAGCGGGTTAAAGACGGCGGTGCCCTTACCGCCGGTGTTTATTTTCCCCGCGATGTAGATTAGAGATTGGTTGAGGAGCTGCTTGAGCTTACTCTTGAGAGAGCTAAAAATCTGCCTAACCTCTTCGTAGATTTCGTCCACCCCGCAGCCGGTGATTATATCGTGGAAGGCGATGAACAGGGCCTTTTCCCAAGCTTCACGGAAGTCTTCGGCAGGATATTCGGCGCCGAGGAGCCAGGCAATGGTGGCGAACTGCTCGGCAGTGATAAGTAATTCCTCGCACTCGCGGGTGTTCTGGACTATCCAGACGCGGCTGGAGCATACCTGGGGAAAGACGGCCACCAGTTCGTCGTCGTAGAGTTCGCCCTCTATCACCTCGGGCTTCTTTTCGCAGCTCTCCAGCGACTGGAAGAACTCGCGGGGGGTGGCGATCTTCATCTCTACGGTGGTTTTTTTCTTGTTCCACTTCTTTACGGCGGGGATGATTTCGGGCTGCGGCGGCATGGAACCGCTGCCGCAGGGCATGAGTATATTGGGAGTGCAGGCGTATTTCTTAAGCTCGGCCAGCGATTTTTCCCACTGGTCGATGTTCAACCCCGCCCGGTAACCCAGAGGGAACCAGTGTGAGAGAATGGTAGTCCCGTCCAAGCCTTTCCAGTAGAACTCGCTTTCCCTTATGTCGGGGCGGGCGCCCCGTCGGAAAGCCAGCCATTGGTAGCCCGCTTTCTTATATATCTGGGGGAGCTGGGCGTTCATGCCGAAGCTATCGGCGGCCCAGGCCACGGGGACATCAACGCCGATTTTTTCCTTAAAGTACCTCTTGCCGAACAGGATATCCCTGAGCAGCACCTCGCCGTTGGGCAGCATAGTATCGGCCATAAGGTATTGGCCATCGACTATCTCCAGTTTGCCCGCCTTTATCATCTTCTTTATGCTTTTGAATAGATTGGGGTTTCTCTTCTCTATCTCTTTGAGCAGGAAGGCCTGCTCCAGACAGAACCTGAATTCCGGGGCTTTCATCAGCGCCAGGGCCTGCTCCAGAATGGTCTCGTTTATCCTGAGGTAGTCTTCCTTGGAGAAAGCCCAGGCAACATCATAGTGAGTATGGGGCACCAGGTAAGCCGTCGGCATATTGACCTCCGCTTAAGCAGATTATACTACACTTTTTAAGCCCCGGTTTTTAGCCATTCCTGAAGCTCCGCCATAACCTGCGGGTGGTTGGTCCGGCTCAGGGTTACCAACTTTACCTTGGGCTGGGATTTAATGGCGTCGGCGCAGGGGTTGGGGTTGAGCATAATTGTCGCCAGCAGCCTTTGGTCGCTGTTAAGAATGTTCAATACCGCTTCCCTGAATTTGGCCGAGAAGAGCTCCATCTTGCCGATTTCGTCAATGACCACCAAGTCGCATTCCTTGACCGCCCGCTCGATGGCGGCGACGCCTACCTTATCCAGGCTTACGACGTCAACGCCGTATTTGCTCACTCGGTGCGGGCTTTTGAAGTAAAGGTGGGAGAGCACCGCCGTTTCTCCGTCCAGGGTAACCAGCCTGAAGCCCTGCCTGACCCCCTGGCTCTTTATCTCCTCGGTGTAGAAGCCGCCCGCCTTGATTTCGAGCCTGGCGACGGCCTGTTTGATGAAGCTGGTTTTGCCGCTCCCCGGAGGGCCGGTGAGCAGAAAGATTGACTTCATCGGCTTTTACCGCTCTTTTGAGCCGCCTCAGCCTTTCTCCTCAGCTTCAGCTTTTTCCGCTTGCGCCGATGTTTCAGGTTGGCTACCCTTTTGCGCTTGTTCATGGCTGTAATATAACCTAAATCAGCTCTTCTGGCTAGAGTGGAGCTGGACAAAGCGGGCGAAGGAGCGGTCGTAGCTCTTTTCAACTTCAGGGGGGAAAACGCAGGCGGGGAGCTCATCAGATTTGAGGTGGTAGGCGATACACTCGCAGCATTTGCCCTTGCGGGAGCAGGGCTCATAAGTGCAGTTGCAGTTGGCTTTGTTGGCTTCGATGTTACATTCCATAGGTTAACCTCCACACTCTGTTAGCGTACGTACTAATTTCCCACCCGAATCCCACCCTTAGAGGGGATTCGCCCTCTAGAATTCCTTCTGGGTGCGTTGCCCCTCACCACCCCTCTTCTGAATTACTATTTGCTTCTCATTACTTTCGAAAGCTCGGCTAAAAGCTCTAAGGCGCGGGCGGAGGCGTCGGGGGATTCGAGCGAGGCCAGCGTGCAGCTGGGCGTTATGATGCTCTGGGCGACGAGCTGCTCGAAACTGAAGCCGTTGCGGGTGAAGGGGAGCATGGATTCTTCCAGCCTGTCCTTGAGGGCGGCGACGCTCTCCTTGACCAGTGACGGGCTGTCGTTGGGGACGATGCCCCAGGCGATGACGCCCTTTCTGTAGAGAAACTTTTTGACTTCAGTGGGGTAGAGGCTGAGGGACTGGGCGTAGTTGTAGGCATCGAAGCTTAAGATATCCAGGCTGGTTTCGAGTATGACCGACCAGTCGGTGTTGCCGCAGCAGTGCACGCCCTTGAGGCCTTTAATTCCGCGAAAGACCTCTTCCAGCAGGCTGACCACCTTTTCTTTGGACAGCGGCACCGCCACCGAGCCGAATGAAGCCATGTAGGGCTCGTCGACGAATATAATCGTATTGGGCGCTATTCTCCTTAATTCCTTTTCCTGCCAGGCCGCCTTGAGCCTCAAAAACTTGGCTACGGCATCGCCGAGGACGTCGTCATAGAGTATCGCCTTGCCTTCCTCGTCGGTGACGCTCAAACCCCAGGTGAGCGGGCCGGTTATCTGGCCCTTGACCGCCCGCGGCTTGAGGTCTTGAGAGCCTAAAAAGATGTGCAGGCCGGCGGCGTAGGGAGGTGTGGTGGGGTAATTGTCTAAGTCTTCCTCAAGGTAGGCGGTATAGAACTTCTCCAGCGATTGGTCGAAATCGGGGGCGCGGACAAAGCGCAGCCTGTCGTCTTCGAGACTTATGCCGGGGAAGCCCTCGCTGAACTGGGCGTTCATATTCTCCTTGAAGGAGCGGCGCGGCAATTGCGGCCAGGCGGGTATGTCCTTGAGGTATTTGAGCACCTGGGCGCAGGCGGCGGCGGGGTCGGTGTGGGGCATGCTGCCGATGATGGTGGGCAGGCAGTTGAACTCAAAATCAGCCACTAGCTATCTCCCTTGAGGTATTTGCCGATGAGCAGGTCGAGTTTCTTCCGGATTGGGGCGGTTATGTTCTGGCGGCTGGTGGCGATGGCGTCTTTAAGGGCACTGGCGCAGTCGCAGCCTCGCTCCTCGGGTATTCTGGCCACCGCCAGCTTGATGATGGGCTTGATGTTATCAACGTTCTGGCGCAATACTTTGAGTATGGCGTCGATGTTAAAGGGATGGTCTCCCTCCCGCCAGCTATCGTAGTCGGTGACGCCGGCGATAGCGGCGTAGCAGATTTCGGCCTCGCGCGCCAGCTTGGCTTCGGGCAGCGCCGTCATGCCGATAATGGCCGCCCCCCAGGAACGGTAGAGCTTTGACTCCGCCCGCGTGGAAAAGGCGGGGCCTTCCATGGCCACATAGGTGCCCTTGAAATGCACCCTGGCCTCAGTCTCTTTAGCGGCCTCGTATAGAATCCGGCTCAGGTCGGGGCAGAAGGGGTCGGCGAAGGGGATATGGACGACCAGCCCATCGCCGAAGAAGGTGTTTGGCCGCTGGCGGGTGCGGTCGATAATCTGGTCGGGGATGACCAGGTCGCCGAGCTTTATTTCCTGCTGAAAGCTGCCCACGGCGTTGACCGAGATGATGCGCTCCACCCCCAGCGCTTTGAGGGCGTAGATGTTGGCGCGATAGGGCACCTCGGTGGGGGTGATGGTGTGCCCGCGGCCGTGGCGGGGCAGGAAGGCGACGCTCGTCCCCTCCAGCCTGCCGATGGTGATGGTGTCGCTGGGCTTGCCGAAGGGGGTGGTGGAGTTGACCTCTTCGATGTCGGTCAGCCCCTCGATTTGATAAAGCCCCGTCCCGCCGATGACCCCGATTTTAGCTTTTGGCATTTAGTTTTTTCTCCTTATTATTGCTGCTAGGAAAAGTATACTTCTGTTTGTTCACCCATGCCTGTAATTTATCGACATCGCTTATTTCTGTTCCTAGTTCATCTGGCTTTTCTAACAGAGCGATAGCTATATGACGAACAAGCTGTCCAAATTCGTCAATGTCATCTAATGAAACATTCTCTCCACCGCCATGAACTATGCCACCCCGTATCTTATAGTATTTACGGATATCCTTGTCTATTTCCAACCTATTATCGAGGTCTTCACCTAAAATAAATGCTGCTCTTTCAGCCAGCATGGCAGTAATTCCACGAACCTTTAGTTCCTCGTCTTTGGGTTCGCCTCCTAGCAGTGTTTCTAGCGCGAAACTAATTTTCGCAAATTTAGAATTGTTTGTATCAGGCTTTGTGGATTCAGCAAGCCAGTGAATTCCATCAAGCAGTTTGTTTTCCATTTTGCTATAGTTTGTTTTCATAATAAGTTTGTTAATCAGTTTCCATTGCTGCTGTGATAATCTAGACAATATGTCTCTCCTAAGTTCGACCTCTATAAGCCCAGGCCCTATTTGTGTTACAAAGTCCTTCATACCATTTCTATCGATCCTCATTGGAGTAGAAGCATAGGAAATAATCTCACCAACTATGCCGACCAACCAAGTATCACTATGGTGACCAAAAGGAAAACAAAAGGCTCTAAAAACATCGATAATTAGGTTTACTTGTGTTCTTGCATATGTAAGGGCTTTCTGCTGGTCACCAGGTGCGTTAACTCTGGCTAATACGTGGACTTCTGGCGCTTTCTCAGACCAAAGTACTCGTTTGCTAACCCATTGCTTAAGCTCTTGCTCTGTGATTGTCACAAAGGTTACATTACCTATTTGAGTCGGTTCACCTTCAAGCCAAAGGTTTGCTATTGGAATATTGACAGGTAGCCAAGCCTCAAATTCTATTAGTTCTTTTAGGAGTTGTTTCGCTTTAGTAAGAAGTTCTGCATTGAAAAGATGCTCTGTTTCTGACCAACTAGTTGTTTGACCCATGAGAAAGTCGTACATAATTCCTCTACCTATCTCATGTTCTGAAAGCATTACAGGGTTTAGTCTGAGCACACCTTGAACTACTTCTTCGAATAATGGTTGACCATCCTGATAGCCATATAGGGTTTTAAAAATTGAACGTGGAGAATTACTATGCCACCAATTAAAATCGCTAGCTTTCCCGCCTCGTCTAAATATCTCTACCAGTTTGGCGAGCTTTTCTGCTAATATATCTATTTTTTTTGAATTTCTTTTCGTTAGTTTAATCTCTTAATACCCTCCCCCAATGGCTGCCTTATTATACCACCCTCGGTAATGATGGCGGTGATGTACCGGTTGGGGGTAACGTCGAAGGCGGGGTTGGCGGCCTCGATGCCGGCGGGGGCGACGGCGGCGCCCTGGATATGCGTTACCTCTTCGGGGCTCCTCTGCTCGATGGGAATCTCGTCACCCGACTTAAGCGAGGGGTCGATGGTGGTGAGGGGGGCGGCAACGTAGAAGGGGATATCGTGCTCCCTGGCCAGCACGGCCAGAGTGTAAGTCCCGATTTTGTTGGCGCTATCGCCGTTGGCGGCAATCCTGTCGGCGCCGACGATAACGGCGTCAATATCTCCTTGGCCCATAAAATAGCCCGCCATGGAGTCGGTGATGAGGGTGAAGGGGATTTTAAGCTCTTTAAGCTCCCAGGCAGTGATGCGGGCACCCTGGAGGAGGGGGCGGGTCTCGGTGGCGATGACCTTGAGCTTCTTGCCCCGCTCGTATGCCTGCCGGATTACCCCTAAAGCGGTGCCGTAGCCGCCCGTGGCCAGTGGCCCCGTGTTGCAGTGGGTAAGTACCGTCGAGCCGTCTTTAATCAGCTCGGCGCCGATTTGGCTCAATTTCAGGGTGGCTTCGGCTTCTTCCTGGTGTATTTTGATGGCTTCGGCGACCAAAGCCTGCTTTATCCGCTCAACGTTTGTGCCTTTTTCGGCCACTTTTTCCATCCTCTCCAGTGCGCGGAAGAGGTTGCGGGCGGTGGGGCGGGTGGCGGATAAAGCGCGGCTGACGACTTCAAGTTCACGCCGGAAAATATCGGCGTCTTGAGCCTTGATTTTAAGGGCACCCAAAGCTAACCCATATCCACCAGCTATACCTATGGCGGGAGCACCCCGTATTTTCAATTCTGCGATGGCTGAGGCGATATCCTGATGGTCCTTTAGCTCCAGATAGGCCTTTTTCAGGGGTAATTGGGTCTGGTCGAGGACTTTTACACCCGTGCCCAGCCATTCGATAGCTTTCATAGGCTAAATGTAGCCCAGCTTTGAGGTGGTCGTCAAGGGGTACCTATTCTTGACAGTATCAGTCGGGGCAAAGTAAACTTTTTGGTATGGCTGAGGTTTTGGCGGGCATCGAGAAGCTGAAAAGCATGGTCGGGGTGGGGTGGGAGCCCAGGGAGTACTCCATCGAAAGGGAGATGGTGCGGCGCTTCTGCCACGCCGTGGGCGACACCAACCCCAAATGGCGGGACGGGATGATAGCGCCGCCGACCTTCGTGCTGGGCATCGGCTTCGAGCAGTTCGTTGACGATTTGCTGAACATTGTCGCCTTCAACACCGTGCTCATGGCGGGCAACGATATCGAATGTCACCAGCCCATGAAGACGGGCGATGTCATCACCGCCGTCTTCGAAATCAGCGGGCTGCGCGAGCGCGAGGGCGAGAACGGCAAGATGGCTTTCCTGACCTTCCAGAGCACCTGCAAAAACCAAAAGGGGGAGCTGGTGGCCAAATGCCGCCAGATGGTTATCGGCTACTGATATGGCAAAGCAGCTTTCTTATAGCGATATCAATGTCGGCGACGGCATCACGCCGCTGGTCAAAGAGCCGACCAAAAAGCAGCTGGTGGTTTGGGCGGGGGCGGTGGGCGATTATACCCCCATCCACTACGATAAGGACTTCGCCCTTAGCCGCGGGCTTTCCGGGGTTATCGTCCAGGGGCAGCTGACGGGGGCGTTCCTGGGGCAGATGCTGACCGACTGGCTTGGGGAGAAGGGTGAGCTCAAAAGGTTTAACTGCAGCTATAAGGGCATGAACTACCCCGATGAGGCTCTGACCTGCAAGGGCGAGGTGACCAGGAAATACGAGCAGGGTGGAGAGCACTTTATCGAGTGCAAGATCTGGGCGGAGAACCCAAAGGGGGAGAAAACGGCTTCGGGTCGGGCGGTAGTGACGCTGCCGGCCGGGGGCTGATTTATAGAAGAGAGAAAAGGAGGATTTGAAAATGACTAAAAGACTGGAAGGAAAAGTGGCTATCGTTACCGGTTCGGGGCAGGGCATCGGCAAGGCCATCGCCCTCGCCCTGGCTGAGGAGGGGGCCAAGGTGGTGACTAACAACCGCCGCCCCGGCACCAAGGGCGGCGACGCCGAGACCGTGGTCAAGGAAATCGAGGCGATGGGTGGAGAGGGGATGCCCTTCTTCGGCAGTGTTAACGATTTTGATGATGCCGAGATGATAGTCAAGCTGGCGGTGGAGAAGTTCGGCAGGCTGGATATACTGGTCAATAACGCTGGCGCCGACGCCCCGCGCATGGTCTGGAATATGAGCGAGGAGGAATGGGACAGGTGCGTCGACTCCTTCCTTAAAGGCTCGTTCAACTGTACCCGCTTTGCCGCGGCCGTAATGAGGGAGCAGAAGTGGGGCCGGATTATCAATACCACCTCTACCGCCTGGCTGGGCACGGTGGGGCACTGCAACTACGGCGCCGCCAAGGCCGGAATCGTAGGCTTAACGCGGGCGGTGGCCAGGGAGGTGGGGCGCTACGGTATTACCTGCAACGCCTATGCACCTACTGCTGCCACCAGGTTTACCTTGAGCGAAGAGATAGTGGCTGGCTTTAAGAAGCGCTATGAGGCGGGCCTGATGACCAAGAAACGTTTTGAGGAGCTGACCAACCCGCCCAAGCCGGAGACGGTGGGACCTTTTATCGTTTACCTTTGCACCGAAGAGGCGGCCTATATAAACGGGCAGGTCTTCGACGTCACCGGCGGTGATATCGCCATCTACTCCGAGCCGGTAAAGAAGAAGTCGATCGTCAAAGAAGGGATGTGGACGGTTGAAGAACTGATCGAGCAGGTGCCCAAGGTCTTGCTGGAGGGTTATAAGAACCCAGCGCCACCCAAGGCGGATAAGTAGCATTATACTTTTTGGGTGTTAAAGAGGGGGCGAAAGCCCCCTCTTTTTTATTGGGGGCACCCACCAACCCCGCACTGGCGATCGTGGGTCTTTCGTCCCAACTCAGCCCGCCCTAATGAGTAAACTCCTTAACCTGAGGGTTACGCCTCCCCATCCCCAAATAAGGAGTTTATAGAGGTCTAACCTCTATAGGGTGGGTAAGGGTGGGTCTGAAAAACGTATGATAACAGGGTGGGGTAGTGGTTATTGATTTTGGCGTTTCTGCCACTCATGGCGGTGGAGTTCCATGAGGATGAAGCTGTAGCCATCTTTTTTGAGGTGACCGTAGGGGATAAAGCCGCACTTGGTAAAGCACTTTTGCGCCCGACTGTTGTTAACCAGTGTCTTGAGATAGAGGCGGGTAAGCTTGGTCTTGCCGAAGACATATTCAAGGAGGGTGGCCACGGCGTCGCTGCCGTAGCCCTGGTCCCAGTAGTCGCGGTCGCCAATCATAATGCCCAGCTCGGCTTCTTTCTTATCATTATCAATGCCATAATAGGTGCAGTTGCCGATGTGCTTGCCTTCCTTGGTCTCGATGGCGAATTGGTGTCTGATGGTGGGGGGATAGCGCAGGTCGCTGGTATAGCTGGCCAGGTACTGGGGGAAGGTGGTGGTGGGTAGGGGGGCGGCATCGAGCGCCGCCAGCTCGGCGTCGGTGAGCCAGGTGTAGTCGTCAGTAGCGTCAGCCAACCTTTTTTCCCGCAGCTTAACATTTTCGCCAGAAATCATGCCACTCTCAATAGTTTTACATTCGGAAGGACAGGGGGTCTTCGCCGGCTTCCAGCTCGGCGAGCGCTTCTTCTGCTGCCTGCTGGATTACCTCGCTATCGTCGGTGAGGCAGCGTTCCAGGCTGTCTTTAGCCTCGGGCCCGCCTATCCTGCCCAGCGCTTGTATTGCCGCCAGCTGGACGTCGATATCGGGGTCGGTGGTGAGCTCACTTAGGTAAGGAGCGGCTTCCTTCTCGCCCAGTTCGCCGCAGGCTTGAGCGGCTTCATAGCGTATCTCGGCGTCGGCGTTGGTCAGCTCTCTTATTAAAATGGGTAGCCAGCGCAGGTCGCAGTTTTTGCCCATGGCGAAGATGGCGCTGGTCTTGAGCCTGGGCACGCCGCTCTGGTAGGCCCGGGCGATGGCTTTTTCCATCTGGGGGAGGCTTAAGGGTGCGGCCGCTTCCAGGGCGCGGCGCTTGATTTCCAGGGAACGGCTTGTGTCTTCGATGACGCCGAGCAGGGCACGGCAGACCCTGGTCTTGTGTTTGGGGCGGAGCTTTTCCAGCTCGGCGAGCATGGCGAACTTGCCCAAGGCAGTTGCNGCCGTCGCCTGGACTTTTTCGGCATTTTCCGGCTCCAGCAGCTCGATGAGGGGGTCGATGAGGCCGGTTTCCTCGCTTTCCCAGAGGCCCTCGATAGCCTTACTTTGCACGTCAGCGTCTTCGTCCTTGAGGCGTCGCTTGAAGATGCCTTCGAAGTCGAGCTCGAAATTGTCCTCGGCCAGCTCGACGAGCCGATAGATAATCTGCCGCCGCCGTTTTGGCTCGATAGTTTGCCATGCCTTTTCAAAGAGCGCCAGTTCCTGCGCGTTGAGGTTGGACAGCTCCACCAGCCTGGAGCTGAGCAGTGGCTTGTCGCTATCGATAAGGGCGTTAATGGCCTCTTCGACGGGCAGCGGCATACTAATCCTCCTCCTCGTACTCGTCTTCCTCTTGGCCGTATTCCCATATGGGGCGGGTGAAATTATCAATGTATTCGCCCATCGCCTCAGCGGCGACTTGTTTGAGTCTGTCGGCGGCTTCGTTGGCAATCTGGGTAAGCTCGCCGACGTCGACCTCAATTTTCAGCATTCTGGACAGCACCTGAAGCACCGCCAGAGCCGCCACCGGGTTCTGGATGCGGGTGGCGTGCACGGGCACCTCGCCGAGAAGGCAGATGCCCTCGATGTTTCTTTCCTTAGTGACGCCGAGGAGCAAGCCGTTCAAGCCCGCAATCTGAAGGTTGCCCCGCTGCACCAGCTCGTACTTATCCAGCTCTTCCGCCATGTGCGGGCTGGTGACGACACCCCAGACCCGGGGCTGCTCGGTGTGGTGGATACGGCTGAGGGCGGCGGCGCAGGTGTATATCCGCTTTACCCGGAACTTGACGCCGACATCTAAAACGCAGTTAGCCAGCTCGTAGCCCTTGGTGATGGGCTGGTCTTCGCCAATAAAGAGTATGACGTCGCTGCCGCCGCCCGGATGTTTCCAGTAGTAGAAGCGGCTCTGGGGAAATTGGGGGGCTTCGATGACGTTGTCTTTGGCAATTACCCCGATGGCGTCGAAGAAGTATGACGGTTCGATTTCGCCCAGCTCCTTGAAGTCGAGCTTTTTGCGTAGATAGGTGGCCACGATGATGGAGACATCACCGATGCCGGGCCAGGAGGCGAGCATGACCGGTGATTTTAGCCTGGGACGGGCGTATATTTTGATTATGTTTTTCATCTTTTCTATTTACTGGCCACCGACAGTCGGGGGAAATAGATATCCGGGGTGCTGAGCACGCTGCCGACCCACTTGGGCTGGCTGCCGATGGCGTTAATCTCCTTTAGAAGCTTATAGACATTGCCCGAAACCATGGTGTTCTTTACCCTCCCTATTATTTTACCACTTTCCACTTTATAACCTAAGAGGACGTTGCCGCTGAAGTCACCGCCGAGTATGTTGCCCTGCTCGGCGCCCATGAGCTGTTCTATAACCAGCCCTTCCTTGATGTCTTTCAACATCTCGTCGAAGGTCGTATCACCGGGGGCGACGACCAGCGTGCTGGGGGAGGGAACAGGTAATCCACCGCCGCGGCTGGCGCTGCCCGTGCTTTTGGTCTTGGCCATAGCGGCCGTCTGCAAGTCATAGATAAAGCTGGATACGACCCCCTCTTCAATCAAAGGCGTGCGCTGGCTGGGGACGCCTTCGTCATCGCAGGGGCGGCTGTGGGGGCGATAGGCGATAGTCGGGTCGTCCGTGAGCGATAGTTTAGTATCAAAAACTTGTTCGCCTAATCTCTTACCGATGGGGGAAGCGCCTTCTAAAACGGTCTTTCCGTTAAAGGCCGCCATCAATGGAGAAATCAGAGCGCTGGCGACGCCCTCGGGGGAAAAGATTACGGGGAGGGTTTTGGTGGGTGCACTAGCCTGGTTCTTGGCTAAGTCCAGTTGCCTGAGCACGACCTTGGCTATCTCGCCAACATCGGCCAGGGGGTGGCAGGAGCTCTGGCCCTCGCCGACGAAGAGCATGTCGGTGCCCCGGACCAGGTTGCCGACGACGCCGATGCTGAAAACGCTTTTCTTATATTCAGCCTGTCCGCCGCGGGAGTTAATAATGCGCAGGACGATGGTCTCTTTCTCTACCCCCGCCTCGCAGACAATATCCGGCGTATGCTCGGTAACGAGGGCGATAAGCTCCTCGCCTAAGCTGGCCATTTGCTCGATGGGGATAGACTCCACGTCAGGGTCAAAGATATCCACTGGGGGGTAGGGGGTGGTGGGGGGAAGCTCGAACCTGGCTTTGGTGCCGAACTTAGCGGTCTCGACTGCGTTATTCACCAGGCTTTGGCTGTCGCTAACGTCGGTGCCGGTGGCGTAGCCGAGCCTGCCGTCCTTAACGATGCGCAGGGCGACGGAAGTGCTCTGCTTGCCCTGAATATGCTTTAGGCGGTTGGCCTCGAAGTGCACCGGTGTCTCTTCAGCGGAGACGAGAAATACCTCGGCTTCCTCAGCTACTTTCTTGGCTTGCGCTAGGATTCTTTCCACTAGCTGCCTCCCACCAGACACTTACGGATTCGGATGTGGGGGCTGCCGTTGGCGACGGGGAGGGGGTACTGGCCGCCCTTGCCGCAGCCGCCGCCCTGGTTCATATCCAGGTCGTTGCCGATGGCGTCGATATTATTAAGGGTGATGAAGACGTTGCCGGTGAGTACCACCGGTCTTAAAGCCTCGGCTACCTTGCCGTTGCGTATCATGTAGGCCTCGCCGGCGGAGAAGGTGAACATCTCCATGCTGGTGGTGCCGCCGAACCAGTTCTTGGCGTAGACACCCTCTTTGATGTCGGCGATTAAATCATCGAAAGAGCCTTGGCCCGGCTCGATATAGGTGTTGGTCATGCGCACGATGGGCGGGAACCTATAATTCATGGCGCGGGCGTTGCCGGTGGGTTTTTCGTTCATCTTGGCCGCCGTCTCTCTGGAATGCAATCTTCCTACCAGTTCGCCAGCCTTGATGAGATAGGTCTTGGTGGCGGCCACCCCTTCGTCGTCGTATTTGTAGCTGCCGCGCAGGTCGGGTCGAGCGGCGCTGTCAATAATATTAAGCTCTTTGCCGCCGAATTTTTTGCCCAAGACCATGATTTGGCGCAGGCGCTCGTTTTCGTAGATGTGGTCGGCTTCGGAGAGGTGGCCGAAGGCTTCGTGGACAAAGACGCCCGCCAGAATGGGGTCCAAAACGACGGTGTATTCACCGCCCTTCACCTGCGGGGCGGAAAGAAGTTCGACCGCGTGTTTGGCTGTCTCTTCCACCTGCTTGTGAAGTCCCGTTATAGCATTGAAGTCGCCGCGGCTGCCCAGACTCAAGCCCGCCTGCTGCACCTCGCCATTGTCGGCGGCCACGGCGCTGATGCGCAGGGTGATATCCGTCCTCGGCTGCTCGATGTAGCTGCCCGCTGAATTAACGAAAACGGTCTTCTTGTGGCTGTCGCCGTAAGCGATAACCGAGGTCTGGAGTTGGGGGGTACGCCAGATGATTTCATTGTATTCGTCGAGGAGTTTCTTTTTCTCCGCTAGCGGTATGGTCAGGGGGACGTCTTTGCCGTTTGATACGTTATCGACGGCGGGCTCGACCGGTGCTAGCTGGCTTTTCTCCTTACCGACGAGCTTTGCCTGCTTGACAGCGCGGTCTATTCTATCGGGGAGGTCGTTGAGGTCGTTGAAGCTGACAAAGCCCCAGCCGCCTTTGACCAGGGCGCGGATGTTGCCGCCGACGGCGGTGGACTGCCCCGCCGATTCCAGCTCTCGGCCTCGATAGGTGATGTGGCTGAGCCGACTTTCCTCAAGGCGGGCTTCCATATAGTCGGCGCGGTGTTTCTGGAGCGCCTCGGCTAGCTGGCGGCTTGCGGCCCTGATATCGGTCATGGTATAAACAGTTTACCATTGCCGCCAGCGTAGCTGTCAATGCATTAGGGTCTAGTCGTGGATGCGGCTCAGATACCAGCCGCCGCCGGGCATATCCCGATAGATATCGCAGACCATACCCTTGTTGGTCTTGACGCGGAAGTACTGTCGTGACATCTCCTTGCCCCACCACTCTTCTTCGGTGCGCCACTTTTCGTAGACCCTGGTGATGCGCTGCTTGTCTCCGTTGCGGGCCAGGGTTAAGGGTATGCCCTGTACGTTCACCGTGACCTTTAGCTCTTCCGGTTTCTCCAATATCTTAGCCAATGCTCCAGTCCCCCTTGACTATAACTTACGTAATACTCCGATTACCTTGCCCTGAATCTCGATGTCTTCGGGCGGGTAGTACATAGGCTGCATCTCTTTGTTGGCCGGTTGCAGGCGGATGCGGCCTCCTTCGTGGTAGACCTTTTTCAGGGTTACTTCTTGCTCTACCTTGAGCCAGACCGCCGCCATCTCGCCTTCTTCGACGTCGCTCATCTGCTGTATTAAGACGATATCACCATCGCCGACGAGGGCGTCAATCATGGAAAAGCCTTTGACCCTGAGGGCATAGATGCCCTTTTTACCCCTGGTGACCTCGTCGGTGAGCTGGAGTGTTTCCTCGGGGACGGATGTCCAGGTGTCGGCGGTGGGTACGGGTATGGGCTTGCCGGCGGCGATGGTGCCCAGCAGGGGAACCAGGGAGACGGCCTCCAGTTTGCGGTCGGTGAGCTGGATGCTGCGGAATACCGTCGGGTCGCGGCGGATGTGTCCTTCATCCTCGAGTTTGTTGAGGTGGTGCTGGACGACGGAGGGCGTGCTGATATCGCAGCCCTTGGCGATGTCCCTGACGGTGGGAGCATAGCCCTTCTTGTCGAGAAACTGTCGGATAAAGTTTAAGATACGCTCCCGGGTAGGCGAGGCCATCAATATCTCCTTAAAACATTTGTATTAAAACAAGTGTATCATAGGGGTTTGGGTTTGTCAAGGGGGGTGAGATTTTTCCCACCCCACCTTGTTTAGCGTACGTTATTTCTTCCCACCCAATACCCGCCCTATAAAGGTTAAACCTTTATAAATTCCTTATTTGGGGTTA
>JGI2171J19970_10000563_pt1 | contig 20080 bp, 14 predicted proteins | sample DeeMarSWOR324_28_FD_19970 | JGI IMG/M metagenome (IMG submission 19970) | reverse complement strand
TAGAATACACACCTTTTGGAGAACCTATTACCGAGCAGGAAGAACGCTATTTGTACACGGGGAAAGAAAGAGATGCTACTGGCCTGTACTATTACGGTGCTCGTTACTACGATTGTGAAACTGGCCGCTTCACCACAAGAGATCCAGTAGCAGGCAGAACACACACTCCTCAAAGTCTAAACCGTTACATCTACTGTTTGAATAACCCTCTAAAATATACTGACCCGCTAGGATTGTCAGCAGAAACAGTGGAAACAGGATTAGAGGAACACGAAGACCCCAATCTAGTCTGCGGGTTTTCTATTGACTGGGAAGCACTTCTCAGAAAACTTCGTAAGCTTTGGGAGATGTTTGGAGGAAGCGTTGAAAAACTAATGGAGCTTCTCAAGCAATATCTAGCAGGAATACTTCAGAAGATACAACAAAATTTCCTTTACACTGGAACGATCAATTTTCACGAATTTTTTCCACTGATGTCATTCCTTGGAGCAGTAGTAAAAATCTTCGGAGATGTATTGGGAATAACTGGTGCTTTTTTTTGTATTGAAGGAATGGGAATACTTGGTGGTGGAGGGCAGATAGGATTGTGTTTTGTGTACCATCCTGATCTAGGATGGGCAATGTTTTATTACTTTGGATACTTATGGGGTGCAATGAAAGCTGGTGGAGTTTCTATTATTGCAGGCTTTTGGACGTGGCATGGAGATCCCGATGACTTTGATTTTGGTGACTGGGAAGGATGGTTTTCTGGCATTGAAGGAACAGGAGGAGCTGCAATTATTGGAAGCTTCATGCGCTTCGAGAATGAAACTTCCCCTCCCACCATTACTGGGTGGGGTATCGGTGTTGGGGGAGGTGGTGGATTTTTTGTTGGCGCTGCTACATCGCGAGCAAAATTTTATAGGGCTCCAGACTGGATGATTCCTTATGAATTGCAGGGAATTATTGTCCCACAAAGATAATGGTGATATACATGAACAAGAAAATGTGGAACATGAAAGTTAAGGGTGTACTTATCTTGATAGCCTTTGTTGTTATAGTAGGATGCCTTATCCAGGAAGATCCGTTCAGACAAATTATTGTTGAAAACCTTGAGCAGTGCGTTACTCCTCTTTGCATTTATTCTTCATTCAATGTCAGACCAGGTGGTATCTCCATGACTTCAGATGGTTCACTGATTGCTGCCCGCCATACAATGGGAGGGGTATATCTCTTCAATATTCCAAGTGAAGTAGTATGGTCTAATGATAATTTTGGAGGACAATGTCCAATGATTACGAAAGATGGAAGCTATCTGATTACCCAAATTCGTCGTCTTACCGCGGAAGAACCATTCTTTTTGGTAAAGGCTGATCAAAATGGTAGTATTATATGGAAGAAAGAGATTGACCTGAGTGGGATTGATGCATTATCTATGACTCCAGATGCCTCATTTGTTGCATTAGGGTATGTGGACCAAGATGAAAAAGGCCATTTGATACTCTTTGATCAGGACGGAAACAAGTTGTGGGATCACCAAATCGATGGCAGGATTGAAACAGTGGCAGTGAGTAAAAGCGGGTATGTTGTGGCTGGTCCACAAGATAGGTACATTTACGTGTATGATCGCAACGGTGAATTGATCTTCAAATATTTTACTGGCAGCTGGTATGACCCACAGAATGCAGCCATAGCTCCTGATGAAACCTTCTTCCTCTTTGTTTCAGAACACAAATATCTGAATTGTCACACCCTTGAAGGTAGATTCTTGTGGCAAAAAGAAGTAGGGGATCTCTGCAACCTCCAGATGTCAGCAGATGGAGAGTATATTGCAGCTGCCACATTTGGTGAATTATTTCTTTTCGATGAGAGTGGTAATGAATTGTGGAGTAAGGTGGTGAGTAGCGTATGTATCCGTGAGATTGCTATCAGTGCCCATGGTGAATACATAGCTGTAGATGTAGAAAAGGGATTTTTCTCTCTTGTTTCAGCATTTGAGGTCTACAACAAAGAGGGGGGATTGCTCTGGCGATATGAAGAGGAACAGCCATTTAGAGCCCTAGCCATAAGTGAGGATGGCCACTATTTAGCTGCAGGCAGCGGAGTTGTCCTCCTCTTTTTTGACAATTTTGCTGCTATTAGAGAGTATAATTCCAGCGAATGTGCGCAGTCAAACAGATTTCTAACGTTCTACTATCTTTGATTAACAGATGTGTAAACCTCCAGAATTTTCTCCCAGAGTTTTGACCCAAAAGTATAAGAGGATTTCCAGCTTAAGGTAATGAACTGCAAATAGAACAGTTCTCCTTGAATATCCGAAGCTTCAGAAGATAATCAAGGTTGTACGGACCGAAGCTGGAACTAGCAGACAGTGAAATCAAAAGTAACCAAAAAAATGTTACACGTGTAACAAAAGAGACGATCACCGACCCTCTGCAACCCTTTTTACAGGAACACTTATGACCTCATACGTAGTACACATGCTATGAAGTGTGTGAAGGTTGACTTTTTGATATTTCCCAATGTGGAGGAATTGGACGTCATTGGCCCTTTCGAAGTATTTGGAAAAATAAATGATGTCACAGATAACCACTGTGAATTGAGCATTCTGGCACCCACAAATATGACTGTGTGCAGCCATGGTCTCTGCATTTTGAGGACACACCCATTGGATCCAGAACAATGCGGCACCATTCTTGTGGTACCTGGGGGAAAAGGCGCGCGAGAGCCCAGCAAGGAGAGATCAGAAGTAGTAGATTTTCTTTGCACTGCTTATACAGGTTACGAATTCATTTTATCAGTGTGTACTGGGACATTTCTTTTGGATGAAGCAGGGCTCCTCAAAAATACGGTGTGTACCACTCATTCGCTCTTCCAGGAAGAACTCAAAAAAAGAGGACACATTATTGTTCCGTACCGGGTGGTCCACCATGGAAACCTCATTACTTGTACTGGAGTCACTTCAGGTATTGATGCATCCTTATATGCGGTATCGTTAGTAGTGGGAACCCATATTGCAGAAAAAATAGTGCAGCGAATTGAGTACCCCTTCTCAGTGAATCAGATACTGGAAATGGTGCACGTTATCTCTGCAGATGATCAAGAAATGCTTTAATCTCTTTACTAGAGCAGGCTTTCCCGTATTACCGTGTAGCTGCTTGTGGTATGAGGGTGAATTAATTCTCCAACTGCTCTGCCAATAATTCTGAAATCTGTAGAGAAATCATCCCATCATTTCCTGATGCAAATACCAAACTTGTCGTTGATGACTTTGATACTGGAGGTTGATATCTATCCCCTCTATCTTTCACTTACCCAAATTGCATTGAAATTCCCACCTTCTATATAAAGAGTAAATTCTTTAGGTGATCATGCAATTTCCAAACTTCAAGGACAAGTATGCAGGAGATTCCCTCTTTTCTCCAGAAGATCACTGGAAACACAAAATAGAAAGGGGAGACCCTCCCACATTTCACCCCCCAACAGGAGCGATCTTTTGTTATCAGGAGAAAATGATGGAATATGTTTTGAAAACTCACAAAACCACGAAAGTAAAGGGATTTCTTGATGAAATGTATCTCATCACAGAAACAAATGATCAAGTTGCCATTATTGGAGGACTGAGCAAAGGGGCTCCTGCTATTGTAACAATCATGGAACAGCTCATTGCTCTTGGTGTAAAGAGATTCATCTCCATCGGGATAGCGGGAACCCTACAGAAAGGGATAAATATTGGGGATATCGTCATCTGTGATAAAGCAATACGAGATGAAGGAACCTCTTACCACTATGTAAAACCATCCAAATATGCGTACGCTTCCGAAAAGATGATTGAGAGAATGAAGAAATCTCTGGATACACATAACCAGAAGTACTTTGTGGGAACATCCTGGACTACAGATGCTTTCTACAGAGAAACTGTTGCAGAGGTCAACCATTACCAAAAAGAGGGAGTTGTAACTGTGGATATGGAAGCATCTGCATTGTTTGCTGTCGCACAGTACAGAAATGTGGAAATAGGAGTCATATTTACTATCAGCGATTCTCTGGCAGAACTGCAATGGGATCCTCGGTTTCACCTTAAAGAACCATCAGAGAAGCTGGAAATCCTTTATCAGGCAACAGTGAGTATTCTCTTCAGATAACTGGAGCTTTTTATCCCTCACATCTTTGTTAACAAAAGTGTAGATTTTAGCCAGCATGTCAGCAACCGCTAATCTGTATATTTCTTGACAACATTTCCAATATAGCCACAATAAACGCCTTCCCAATATAAAAAGATTTAATGTTGAAGTTATATCTACTGCACATCCTCTCAATATCCGATTTTTCAAAATATCGTTTGTATACTGAAAATGTTCGACCATCATTTAATATCCTTTTCTGGATTCCTTCCTTCTTTGCATGTTCTTGCCTTTCATTGTTCCAGGCACTATCAACAACCATTAAGTGGCCATGCGACTTTAGAACACTTTTAAGGTTCAGAAAAAAGATCTTTTCCTGCTCCACGGTGAAATGACTCAAGAGAAATCCCACAAAAGCACACTCAAATGTTGAGGGTTCGAGGGCAACCTCTAAAAAATCTCCTTGGATAAAATGAGTTAAGTTCAGTAATCCTAGATTTTCAACTCTTTTTCTGCATTCTTTAAGCATCTTTTCTGATTGATCGAGCAGTGTTATTTCACTGCAATTTCGGTAATAGCTGAGCAGCCAAAGCCCAGTTCCACACCCTATGTCAAGGAGGTGTCCACCACCGAATCCTGAAGCTATTTCAGAAGTTCTCGTCACATCTTTGAGGTACAGATTGGAATCTAACGTGGAATGCCCTTTTCCCCTATATATTTCATCATATTCTTCTGCTCTCTCATTATAGTAGGTTCTAATTTCTTTTCCTATGTTCTCATCTGAATCTGTAGTATCTTCCTTTGACGTTCCCAAAATTTACACCAAATTATGATGAGATACTCTAGTTATAAAGATTTTGAAGACAAGACTCTAGCAAAAATTGATGTGATTTGTCACTGTTTCACTCTCCCAGAAATCATTGTTCTCACATCAGAAGAAGTTCTTTTTTATCCAGAAAAACTATAAAAATGCTTACATTCAGAAATAGAGTGCCAACCAATAGAAATATTTATATTGTCCTCTGAAGTGATAGAGGAGAGATGATAGAGTGCATGGTAAATGATAGAGTGCATGATAAATTGATATATTTTTTAAACTCATCATTCTAAAAAAATATCTTTACATTGTTCTACTTCCTTTATTTTTTCTTTTGGACAAAAGACAAAAAGTTTGGATTCAGACTCAGATTTTCCTCTTATAGATGTGATTTCATCAAAAAACCTGTAAGTTCCATCTTTCATTTTAATATGCTATCACTTTTCTACATTTGGATGGTCATTAAATTTTCTATATTATGGTTTTTTTGGTCCATTTCGAATTATTTCTCGAATTTCTTTTAGTGATCCACGCCACTCATCTATGTACTCAAGCCACCAGTTTCCCCCTGCATTAATATAGGATTTTATCTTTTCTAAATCTTTTTCAGGATCTTCTTCCAGAGTTACACCTATGCAAACTACATCAAAAGCTCGTAAGTTAGGATTAAACTTTTTTATGTATTCAAGAATGTTCTTAAAATCATCAGGTGTTAAGAAAACTTCTTCAAATCCTGCTTTTAGTGGGATAACCCCGTCCCATCTTGCTGCTCGTTGAAAAGGTGCTTTGTTTGGCCATGTCCCTGCCACCCAAATAGGAATTCGAGGTGACTGAACTGGTTTTAGTAAGAATTTCACTTGGTTTAGCTTATAATATTGACCATCATAATCAAAAACTTCTTCCTTCCACAATCCAGTCAGAATTTCTAAACCTTCATCCAATTTTCCTGCCCTTGTTTTTGGATCTGTTTCCTCTCCGAAAGCAGCAAAATCTGGGGAAGCGCCTAACCCAACACTCAATATTAACCGACCACCTGACAATTGATCTAGTGTTACAGTTTCTCGTGCTAGTTTCCAAGGTCGGCGACGAGGTAATGGAGTAATCGTTGTTCCAAACCGAATTTTTTTGGTATTCATTGCCACAGCTGTTAGAGCAACCCATGGATCCACCATTGGAAGTGGTGAATCACTATCAATAATAATATGATCCCAAATAAAGAAACCATCCCACCCTGCTTTTTCTGCATCAGCAGCCAACTCCGCCATTATCCGTGCATTTCCCAAACTTTCTCCAAAATTAGGCATATATAAGCCAAATTTGATATTTTCAGTCATATTCTCTCACTTTCCTAGTTGTTGATCTCTTTTGTGTGCGATCTCAAGTTGTTTCATGAGAATATCGATTCTTTCCATTGTTTATCTTTTATTCGATTGTTTATAAATCTTTCTGAATAGAGATACATACTTAAACTAACCTTTGGAGGAGGAAAAATTCTCTTTATTGGAGGAAGTATAAAGCTCGTTTCATACAGGAATGATTCTGGCGAATGTATTTTGGACATGCTTTCCTCTTTGCCCCTTCCTTTAAAAACACAGGTGATGGAGCTTTCAATAGCCCAGGTGAAATTGTGGCTGAAGTGGCAGGAACTTCTGCATGACGAAGAAGAGCTGTCCATATCTCCCCTGCCTGAGGTAGATCGAAGAAGCTTGAAGCAGTTTCTTGAGGATAACGAACTGGCTTACTTATTAGCGCACCCTTCAGAAGGTGACTGAATGTTTCTACCAGAAGGTGTTACAAAGTACAAACCCTTTGGAGTGGAACTTGTTAACCTGGAAAAGCTTTTAGATTCTTTGTATCAGGATTGGTTTACTGGTTACTGTGAGTTTACAACAGGACATAAGCGTACCATTCTGCTGTTTGAGCAGGGCAGGATTCAAAGGACTTTCTCTCTTGGAGAGGGTGAAATAACATTTTTGTCGCCCGATGTTGCACTTGAGGAATGCCATACTTCTGGAGAGGTTAAAGGAGTTTTACTCCCCCCAGAGGTTGTGGACATGGTGGTTCGTCTGCTCTTTTGTGGGCCGCTCCATCAGAATTTATCCACCACATTCACTGACTTTAAAACACTACTCAAGAGCCTTGAAAACGATAACTTTACAGGGTATGTGGAGGTAGGAATGGGCAGCAGTGTGCATTACCTCTCTTTGGCAGAGGGAGAACCTCGTTCTGCTCTTTACTTTACAGGGGAGCAGCTTATCAAGGGCGCTGAAGCTCTGGAGAGAATCTTTTATGATATAGGGGTTGTGAGAGCTTTTATTAGTGTTTATCCTCTGGAAGAGGTACCCCTTGCAGAGACTTTTCTAAATCTATCGAAGACTCTTCTCAGGAAATACTCAGAGTTAAAGGGTCCAATTATTACCAGCCAATTCTGGAAGAAGCTCTCTTTGTGTGTCAAGGGGCTGGATGGAGTGGGTGTGGGGACCTTGGAGTTTGGTTTAGAAGGCCTTCCCAAAGACATTCGAAGACAGGAAAAAATTCTTATTCCCCTCCTCAGGTGCCAGATAGAATTGTTCAATGATGAATTAGGAGAGGATACAACTCGAAGCCTTTATTTTAGGCTGCTGGAGAATGTGGAATCTCCCATGAAAGAGCTTTTTAGATGTGCAGTACGAAATCCTCATTTGCATATGGAGTAATTTTGTCTCCTTTACTTTGAAAAATCTTATGTGAGAAAGGAGACGAGAATATGTGCAGACAACAACCTCCATTTATGAGAGCGATAGTAGGTTTTTCTCTCGTTTGGTATTTATCTTGAATTTGTTACACGTGTAACATCGCTATGTCTTTTTGGCTCATGAACTGTCAGGAACATTCAAGATGTTAACAAATTCTGGAATTATTCCCACGAATATAAGAAAAGACCCGGTCCTCCTGTCTCCACAGGGTGCAATCCTTAAAAAGCAAAACCATAAAAAGGTTGTTCACAGTTAGAACCAATGCGCAGAACGATACTGGAACTAGCGTGGCCTGCCATTTTGGGAAACCTGTTCCAGACCATAGTATCCATGGTAGATCTGGTTATGGTAGGGAGACTGGGAGCTGTTGCTGTAGCATCAGTAGGACTGGGCGGGCAGATGCTCTGGTTCTTGAACGCGTTAATTGTAGCAGTCACTGTAGGTACTACTGCTTTAGTGGCACGATCTATTGGAGCCAAAAAAAAGAAAGATGCAGAACACGTGTTGGTGCAGTCATTGGCTTTAGTTTTACTAATATCTTTTGTGTTGACCGGATTCTGGTATATAGCTGCTGAAAAATTTTTACTGTTAATTGGAGCAAGCCAAGAGGTGGCTGAACTAGGATCAACATACATTCGCATTGTCTTTTTGAGTACACCCTGCATTTTTTTGATATTTAACTCAGAAGGTGCTCTACGAGGGGCTGGCGATACGAAAACCCCCATGAAAGTGGGTGCGACCATGAACTTGATTAATGTAGTTTTGAATTATACTCTCATATTTGGCAAGTTCGGATTTCCTGCTTTAGGAGTAAGGGGAGCTGGCATTGCCACTGCTACTGCCTTTGTGTGGGCTTCACTCACGTATGTGCTCATCTTTTTCAGTGGACGGTTTGTGCTTACAATTCCTCGAAAGGATGGGTTCTCCTTTGACATAAACACTATTAAACGAATATTGAAGATAGGAGTTCCCACAGGGATACAGCGCATTACTATGTCAGGGTCTATGATCTTTTACGTGTCAATTATTGCAGGGTTTGGTACCACTGCTCTGGCTGCACACCAGATCGGATTACGGGTGGAATCGTTGTCGTACATGCCTGGATTCGGCTTTGCAGTGGCTGCTACCACATTAGTAGGCCAAAATTTGGGAGCGAAGAACCCACAAAAAGCTGAAGAAAGTGGATGGGAAGCAGCCAAATTGTGCGCTGCGTTCATGGGCATCATGGGCTTATTCATGATATTGTTCCCCAAGCCTATGGCACATTTATTCGTTTCAGATACAGAAGTAATAGATTTAGCTGCGTGGTACTTACGCATTGTAGCTATTTCAGAGCCGCCTCTAGCTTTGATCTTCACGTTAGCAGGTGGGTTACGGGGTGCTGGTGAAACGAGATCTCCCTTGTATATTTCTGTGTTTGGGTTGTGGATTTTCCGTATTCCTCTGGCGTACTTTCTGGGCATATTCCTGGGATGGGGAGCTGTAGGTGCATGGACTGCTATGACTATTGATACATTCGTACGCGGTGGGTTGTACGTGTACCAGTTTAGAAAGGGAAAGTGGAAGGAAGTTAGAGTGTGATACCACCTCCATAATCCTCACAGTTGGACAGTCACAGTTACCACGTTATGCACAAACTCTTTTAATAACACATTACATTCTCTTATGTGAACTACCCAAATAAAATTGTAGGCTTTTTCATCTTTTGGTTTGGATTCGCGCTGNCATCTGTCGCCATCTACTGGAACTACGTCAGAGAAGAATATCTTTCTATCCTCCCAGGGTTAGTATTACCCGTCTTTATCATGCTCTACGGTCTGTACAGAATGTCTGGCAGCAAGTTCTCACTGTCTTATTCGTTTTGGAAAGAGAAATTTGGGGGCGGATACCCCCTCCACTTTGGAGCTGTACTGGATTTTTATGTGGGCATGGCACTTCTGGCCGTCATGTGCATAATACTGGTGGTTATTGAGGCTCCAACTTTAGTTCAAAAACTCTTTGCTTTACTCTGTGGAAACACCGCAGTTTGTCTCCTTATCTATTTCAAACTAAAAAACAGAAGAAAAATCGATTAAATACTCTTTTTATGTATTTTGTAGAAATTAAAACATCCTCCGGTATCAGCAGTAAATAATCCTATGTTCCATATCTTTTTTTCCAGACCATTTGCAGAGGATATAAGTATTCTTTGAAAAGATTTGGCTTTGAACAACTTGAACCTAAAATAGAGAAGAAATTTATCCTCCGAATATGTCGCCAAAAGAGAAAATTATTTAAGTTCTCATCAACAAATTATCTCTCTGTGTCTGAAAAGGTGATACAATGGCTAAAGCAAGCTCACTCTCAGATTTTAATACTCTTGTTGAACGAATGTTGCAGAGCGACAGCTTCACAACATCTGTAGAACGCTTTGTAAAAGATGTAACCCAGGTGAGCACTGCCACTTCTGTGGGCTTCTTTGTATTGTATCCAGAAATTCACTTGGTATCCTTTAGAGGAGAAAAACCTCACGGAAAATTAGCTGAAGAAATTCGAAAGGCTCCTGAAAACAGGGTAATCCAGGGGGCTGAAGCTGCCTTTTCTTTCTCTTCTGATGAAACTCCCTTTGGTGTTCTGGAACTCTTGTGGGATATCAATCCTCCCCGTGAAGAGCTGGATATTGTAGAAACTCTTTGTTCACAAGCTGCTCTAACCTTAGAAACTGTCAAAAAGTATGAGGAATTGAAGTTAGCACTGGAACGGGAAGTTAATCAACGCAAAACCCTGGAAGGAACCCTACAAGAAGGTGAAGAGAAATACAAAAATGTCATTGAGCGTGCCAATGATGGCATTGCCATCATCCAGGATGCTGTCATAAAATACATCAATCCTCGATTGACAGAAATAAGCGGGTACACTGCTGACGAGGTGGTTGGCACTCCCTTTACTGGTTATGTCCATCCAGACGAGCTTGCGAGGATTGCTGATCTCTACAAAAGACGGATAACAGGTGAAGATGTCAGACCCAAATATGAGACAGTAATCAAACGCAGAGACGGCAGCCCTCTACATGTTGAGGTTAATGCAGGCGTAACCACTTACGCGGGAGCTCCTGCTGACCTGGTGATCGTCCGGGACATCACTGAGCGAAAGAAAATGGAGGAGGCATTGTCAAAAAGCGAAGAAAAGTACAAAAACCTCTTAGAGTTCGCTCCTGATGCTATCATCACACTAGACCTGAAAGGAGTGATCACCTCTTGCAACACTGCCACTTTTGCTATTTCTGGTTATTCTAAAGAAGAAATTGTTGGTAACCACATTTCAAAGTTGAACCTCTTACAGATGAGGGACATCCCCACATATGTGAAGTTATTCATTTCCATTGTGAGAGGAAAAGTACCTGAAGTACCTGAGATTAACTGGATTCACAAAGATGGAACTCTCCATATGGCTGAGGTTCGTGCGAGGTTGATAAAGGAAGGGAATAAGTCTGTGGGGGTTTTGGTGATCACCAGAGATATCACTGAACGTAAAAAAGCAGAAGAAATGTTAAAATTGTCTGAGGAGAAATACAGGACATTAATTGAGAATTTAAATGTTGGTGTATACAGAGTGACACCTGGCGAGGAAGGGCAGTTCATTGACGTAAACCAAGCATTTGTTAACATGTTGGATTACGACAAAAAAGAGGACATATTGAAATTGAAGGTGGCAGACATTTACGTGAATCCAAAGGACAGAAAGAAATCCAACGACAAAATTTCTGCAAAGGGCTCTGTCAAAGACATGGAGTTGCATTTGAAGAAAAAAGACGGAACCCCTATCATCATCAGCGATACTGCCACAGCAGTGTACGATACAGATGGCACATTATTGTATTTTGATGGTGTATTAGAGGATATCACTGAACGTAAACGAGCAGAAGGACAAATTAGAGAATCACTTAGAGAAAAAGAAGTATTACTACAGGAGCTCCACCATCGTGTTAAGAACAACATGCAGATTATATCCAGTCTGCTCAATTTACAGGCAGGGTACATAGGAGACGATCACTTGCTTGAAGTATTCAAAGAGAGCCAGAACCGCATCAAATCCATGGCGTTAGTCCACGAGAGACTGTACGAGTCCAAAGATATGGCACGCATTGATTTCAAAGCATATGTTCAGAGTTTGACCAACAGCTTGTTCCAATCTTATTCTGCAGGTGATATTACCCTTAAAACAGATGTAAAAGATATATCCTTAACAATTGATAATGCCATTCCCTGTGGGTTGATTATTAATGAATTGGTATCCAATTCACTGAAGCATGCCTTTCCTGATAAAAAGGGCGAAATCACCATCGCGCTCCACCCTCTTGAGGGGAATAAGGTTGAATTGATTGTCAGTGATAACGGTTGTGGCATGCCAGACATAGATTTTAGAAGCACAAAATCGCTCGGGCTCTGTTTAGTTGCCATCTTAGCTGAGGACCAGTTGAAGGGCAAAATCACGTTAGACAGAACGAGAGGAATTGCGTTCCACATTACATTTCAAGCCAAATAAATCAATGACAGTACAACAACCCCACTGTGCTGTTACACGTGTAACAAATGAGACACCACCTGACATGTTGACAACTCCCCAAAATCCAAAATCAACATATTTATATAGAACAGGGTGTAACATAAAGGGGTTGTTCAATTGAGGTTGACTGAATCACAGAAGAGGGAGATACACCACAGCATCTATGAGCAGGTGCTGCAGGATGAGAGGATCTCACTAACCAATATGGCACAAAATCTGGGTCTGGCCAGAAATACAGTGCGCTCCCACTACAACTACATGATAAGAAACGAGATCCTGCTTCCACCGAACTTGCGGTTGAAAATGTTTGATGATCTCAGAGAATATATCTATTTTTTGAACTTTGACAAGCCTGTGCGTGTCTATCAAGATTTGGAGAGCGACCCAAGAATAATTTATCACAATGTGACCTCAGGTGCCTTTAATATAGTGGTTAGCGCAGATTCTCCCATAGATTTTGAATCTCACCCCAACTTTAGAAATTGTGTCCTCCAGGGTCCCCGGAGCGATATCTATTTTCCCCACATCTCGAAAGATACCTACGAAGAAGCTTTCCAAAAAATCAAGAAGAAAATTGAAGAAGATGAACTTGAACCCGGGTTATTGCCTACAGAATTTCCGCCCCGCGAGGTTATATGGACAGATCTAGAATGGAAGCTCTTTTATGATTTGAAATACAATATGCGCCGGACTTTTACTGAAATCGTAAAAAAATACGGAATTTCAAAATGGCTTTTTTACAAGTCTTACGAACGTATCAAGAAAAACTGTGTCAAGATAGTTTCTTTCTACCCTGAAAAGCGGCTGAACTATTCTGATTTCTTCTTTGTCTTTAAAACAGATTATGAAACATCACTAAAGGACTTGTTCATGCTGCTCCCCTGTAGTAATATGGTGTGTCACGTAGGGGGCCGCATGGCGGCATGGATCAATATATTACGGATGTTCCCTTTCAGGGACTTTTTCGGGCTTTTACATTGGATGGATGATCACGAAATCATAGAAGATATAATGTATTCTCTTGCTTTTTTCACGCCACTTGCCCTATCAGAGAAAGAGAAACCGTCACGTTCGCTGTGAATTCTTTGTATTTTGTTACTGGGGCTGTCAAATTAATGGGTTCTTGTTACACGTGTAACATTGGATTTATCTTTAGTGGTTGTATTTAATCAACAGAAGGATAATTTTTGAATTCAGAGATGTTCCATCCCTTAAAACCTTGATAACCCCTGCTACTGTCTCTTTGAAACATGCTGTATCTAAGTATGGTCGTTCATTTTCCCACTTGTACACGACGGCTCCCCATGAGGGTTAACTTGTACTTCCTGATAGTTTCCGGAGGTAGTACCTCCCCAGTGGGACTCTCAAAGTGGAGTGCATCAAAAGGGCACTGAACAATACAGGCACCGCACTGGATGCACTGATCTCTTTGTAGTGCAGCAGTATGCCTGGTTCTATCCACTTTGAAACAGTTTTTCGGGCATACATGCTCACAAAAGCCTGCCCCCCTACACTTCTCCTCATCAATGACCACTTTAAACAATCGTTCTTCATGCAGACCACTCTTATACACAGGGGTAGTACCCATCAAATCCACCCCTACCATGAGAACAATCACCAATGACGTAATACTCCACTTCACAAAATCTCCTTTCGGAATCCCAACCAAAGTACTGTACACAGCAAGAATAACCATGAACACCGCCCATACCGCCAATTGGATTCCGCCATTCCCAACCTCTGTAAAGACTTTCTTCTTTAACCATTTGCTGTAACCAGGAAATGACACATACAGGGCAAAAGCTAACCCCCACACAAGAATAATTACAGGCAGTACAGCTTCCCGCCAGAAAAAGAACATGATCAACCCCAGAATAACAGATATGGGAAATGCCCAGGCAGCACCCATCTCCAAACGCTGTTTGACAGGAAAGGTCACTTCTTTCATTGACTGAGTCTTTTTCATAGTTTTCGTGAATTCAAAAATGTCTTTTGCATACACTGGTCCCCACACTACGTGCCATCCCGTCTTTTTTGTTACAGTCCTGGCTTCAACACCTGCAGCTGCCAACTGGGGCAATATTATGGTCTTGTGATCCACCATGTCTTCAATACCGCTGGTTTTTAAAACAGAAATCACACTATGGCTGGTCAAATGGCCACCTGTGGCAGCACACCACACGTTGACCCCTTTAGTATTAGCCACTAATAGGTAGCAGTCCATTCCTTGCAGAGCTCTTTTCACCCTTTCTACTGTTAAATGGTAGTTGCACGTGAGAAAGACAGGCGAATTCCTGTCTGGATTTCCAACTTTGGTTAATCCTGTTTTGCATCTCAAAGGAATCATCCGCAGCAATGTTTCAACAATGTTAAAAAGAATATACTTACCATTCATGCAATCCCTCTTTTTCCTCGTAATACCATGAAGTTCTCCATTCTGTTCAGCCTCACTGACTCTATAACAAATCCTGCATCTTTTATCTTTTCCGGTAAATCCCTTACGGCTCTCGTGGTGGTCTGGGCAACAATATAGGTAATTATCACGAGAGGAACCCGTAAAATCCAGGAAATTACCTTCTTTAGACCATTTTCAGGTGTTACTTCATCTGCCACCAGCAAGAGACCATCTGGCCTCAGTACACGGTGTACCTCTCTCAATGTGTACAGTAATTCATCTTCTGTTAATTCAGAGAAACAGAGGCCACTCATTACTACATCGTAGCTTTCTGATTCTTCTGTTTCCAGTTCGGCAACACCCATCTCCACAAATTTTACATTCTTGAGATGTAATTCCTCTGCCTTTCTTTGAGCAATTTCGAGCATTTCAGGGTTCACATCAATTCCCTTCACTGCTGCACCTTTTTGGGCAGCCTTTACTGACAATTTACCAGTGCCGCAGCCAATATCTAAGATGTGCTGTCCCTCTACTATGTGAGATGCCAACCAGGCGTAGTAGGTGTCCACCTTCCCACAGGTGAGAATGTCAATACCTTTATCATACCTGTGGGGGGCAGATTCGAGTATCTTCATCAGGATGTAGGTGCTCATTACTGAGTGTAGTAATACATGTATTATAACAATTTCTATTTGAAGCTCATTACAGAGGGATAACCAATCTTGGTGTCAAAAATTTCAGATTTCTTTCAATCAAGAACTTTGAAAATAATTAATAAGTTGTTACACGTGTAACAAAAGTGGGAAAAACACCAAATTGATTAACCTACAAAACCGAAAAGTTTAAGAGCAGTGACCTCCAGAAAAGTTCTACAAAGAAAAGGAGGTGAAGAAATGGACCCTAGAGTTGAGGACTACATGGATTCCACCTGTGTAGCTTCCACTGGCGGCGTCATGAGGACTGCATAAGACCATTGGGAGTGCTAGTATTATCTCCTTTTTTTAATTTTTTACCTGTAGGTCAGTCTTCTCATTGTCCAAATTTTTTTGTGTGTAATTCTGGTATGTTTTTTTGCTAGTCGAAAAAAATCGTAGAGAGTTATCATCACTGCACAAGTGGAACTACTGTACATTCCATTCTCAATTTATAGCTCGTTGAAATACCTTTTTAATATGTTAATGGACCTTTCTCGTTATTTTAAAGCGATTTACATTTTTATTTAGGTTCAAATATGTAATTTCTAAAAAAATAATGCAGAAAACCAGTATTGCAGAAAAAGTTTATAAGCATGCGTGCACAATAGTATATACTGACTCAAAGGAGGTGAAAGATTGAAAGATAGAAAGACCACGATGCTGATTCTGGTACTAATTCTGTGCATAAGTATTCCTGCAGCTCTTTCTGAGAACGATAACTTCGGTGTAGACTACGTGTTTGAGCCTGTCATGATAAATGGCCAGTGGATGATAAAAGATACAGTGGTTCTGGAAATACCGGGAGAGCCATTAGTACCCTACAGGGCTGCTGCAATTCTGCTTCCAGAGGGTGCGGAACTGAAGGATATCAAGGTAAAGCACGGCAAACCAATAGTCCAGAAAGGCTTTGAACTCCCATGGGGTCAACCACCCTGCACATTTAATGATAAACCTGTAATAGTGGGCAAAACTGAAAAGATCTACAACTCCGACAGTATTTACCCACACAAGCTGTACGAGTTCGTTGGTATACAGTCTTTCAGAGGATTTAATATCCTGTATGTGAACTTGTTTCCTGTCCAGTACCAGCCAAAATCTCAAACAGTGCACTTCTATGAGAGATTGACAGTGGAGGTACAGTTCGGAAAGAAAATGAAGCACAAGTTATACAGAGGGTTACTAGGGGATAAACAAACTGTTGCTGGCACAGTGGACAATCCTGATGTGCTGGCAGCCTATGAGGACAGACCAGCTCCGCTGCAGACTGAAGAGTATATTATCATCACCAACAGTACACTGCAGTCTACATTCCAGACATTGGCTGACCACAAGGCCAACTACGTCAACGGGACCAACGTTTACGAAGTAACATGGATTTACTCCAACTACTCAGGCGTGGATAACCAAGAGAAGATCAGAAACTTCATCAAGGACATGTACCAAACCCACGGGACACAATACTGTCTATTAGGTGGAGATATATCTGTTGTACCTTACAGGGGATTCTACGTCACCAATGGTGGATACACTGACTCTGATATGGCAGCTGACATGTACTTTGGGTGTTTGGACGGTACCTTTAATGACGACGGCGACGGCAGATGGGCAGAACCAGAAGATGGCGTGGACTGGTTGATGGAGGTCTTTGTGGGAAGAGCACCTGTAGAGACTGTTGCAGAAGCTGAAAATTTTGTTGATAAGGTTACCACCCACGAGTTTGCCCCCAGGCCCGAGGTCTGCCAGTACCATGCAGCAGGGCTTGGTTCTCCTGATACCAGACAGTTAGCCTGGGACTGTGAGTACTGGACACCGAGCACCTACGTGAAGAAAGAGCTCTTTGAACACGATCAGCCTGTTACAACAGAACTCTGGAGAAGTGCATGGGATGGCACCTTCGATGGCGAGCCCCATACACCACCCTTGATGTTTCAGCACTTTGGAGGTGGGGCTGCTGACGGATATTTCATAAACTCCGATGTACTCTGGTACATTTCAGATGTCCCCAGTTTGACAAACAGTGATTTCTTCCCTGTCCATATGGGTGTTTCACCCTACTGTGGAGAGTTTACAGTTAACGACTGTCTGGCAGAAGCCTACATCAATGATGACTGCGGAGCTATTGCGTGCTACATGAATGACAGCCTTACCTGGTTCTCCGCACAAGATGCATCCATGTACTGCGGTGATTTTATAGAAAGTGAGTTCAGAGCTTTATTCAGTGATGGGAAAGAGCACTTAGGCGAATTGTTGAACCAGGCCAAGAGCTACTGGGTATCTTCTGCAGAGAACGACAGTACCTACAGGTGGAGTTACTACCAGATCAATTTATTGGGAGATCCTGAAACACCAGTCTTGACGCAGCGAACCCCTCCAGAACCTGATACAGTCACCATTACAAATCCCAATGATGGAGAAGAAGTTTATGGAACTGTTGTCATCACCACCTCAGTGACAGGATGCATTAATGCAGTAGAATTCTACATTGATGGAGAATTCAAGTACGCAGATACTAAATTGCCTTTTGAGTACGTCTGGGACACCTGGGGTTATGCAGAAGACAAACAGCACACCATTCTGGTGAAAGGTTACTGTTCTGGAGAATTAAAAGACGAGGACAAGGTAACAGTCACGGTAAACAACTTCTACATACAAATCACCAATCCAGAAGAAGGAGATACGGTCTCTGGCATTGTCACTGTGACTACCGACGTGAGAGGTTATGATGCAGTGGAATTCTACATCGATAATGAATTAAAGTACACTGATACAGCTGCACCTTTCCAGTATGAGTGGGATACCAGAGAATACCCAGACGGGAGCCACACGATAACAGCCAGGGGTTTCGCATCTGGCGTGTTCGCAGAAAAGGATGAGGTCACGTGCATTGTGAACAACAGCGGTCAATGTGCAGGGACTGTACTGGTTCTGCTGCTGGTACTTCTTGGAGCTTTAGGAATTAAAAGACACTAATTTTTTTATTTTTTTTTATTTTTTTAACTCTGAAATTCTATACAAACGTTTACTATCTGTTGGGGTCATTAGATCCTTGGTGGTTCTCTCACTCTTGTTACACGTGTAACAAATTATTAGTTTTTATCAACTATTCTAAGGATATTATAAGATTAAAGGAGATTAAATATTTGACATCCGAGAAGTTAACAACCCCCATCTATTCTAAAAAGAGTCGGTCTGAACAACTATGTATTTTCTTGTATCGCTATTGTGATCTTTTGAGAATCTGAATCTGCCGTGTTACACGTGATGGTAAGAGAACCTTTTCCTTGAAACTCAGCCCAGACCCCAAACCATATATTGGGGGTTTGAGAGGAGGATATTATGGGAAAGAAGGATATCGTGAAGAAGGATGATATCATGAGAAAGGATGATATCATGAAAAGTGTATTTTTGGATCCGGCAAACCTATACGTAGGTATAGATTTGCACAAAAAGTACTATACAGGTACAATAATGAACAGTGCTGGAAAAATAGTGTGCAGAGATAACTTCCCCCCTACATTGAGAGGAGCTGGAACATTCTTCAATTTTGTACCACCTTCAACGAAGATGGCAATAGAAGCATGCAGTCTGTGGAGAGGTGCCTACAAGTTGTTGATAAAGTTAGGCTACCATGTGGTACTGGCACATCCAGCGAAAACTCGTGCCATATCAGGCACGAAAAAGACAGATCCAGTAGATTCCAGAGACTTAGCTGATTTGCTGCGGGTAGGATACCTCCCTCAAGTGTACATTCCAGATGAAGATATGTACATATTGAAATGTGCAGCACGACACAAAGCAGACTTAGTGAGAATCAGGCAGATGTTGCAGTGCAAGATAAAGAGCTATCTAGACAGGGAAGGAATCTTTTACAAAAACAGCTGGAGCAAGGAGAATTTGGCAATTCTAAGGAGTTTACATCCTCACGTTGCCCACTATGTGGAGGGCGTAGAGACAATGAATAGACTGATAAAGGACTCACTGAAAGAAATCAGAGCACTTGCCCACAATACCTACCTTGCAGGAATCTTACAGACTGCCCCTGGTATTGCTGAGTTTTCTTCCTTGATGATTCTGGGTGAAGTTTCTGATGTCAAACGATTTGAAACCAGAAAGAACCTGGTTTCCTATGGAGGGCTGTGCCCTGGTATCTACCAGTCCGGGGACAAGTGCTATCCAGTGAAAAACAGAGCATGCAACACATGGTTAAAATGGATTATGTACGTCTGCTCACGAAGAGCTACCAGAATGGATACCAAATACACAAAACACTACGAGAGAGTCAAAAAGAGAAAAGGAAAAAAAGTGGCAAAACGGAGTACTGCCCGAAAGATGTTGGAAGATGTATGGTGCATGCTCACCTATGAGCATCCATACATCCCGTAGTCTTTCAGGAGGGGCAGGGATCCCCACGTGTTGTTACTAGGAGATGAGGCATCAGCTTTGTACTGTTGCGGAATCCTCTGACACGTGATTTGGGGACACTTTTTGACCACTAGCCCTCATAGGCTCAGAGCCTCCAGAGATGTTTGTGGATTTTTCCCTGTCCCAACGATACACAGAGTGAAATCCTAAATAAGTGAGGTCTATCATGTGACACCCCATGAACCCTGGACGTGCATCTTTAAGATCCTCAAGGTAAACACTTAAAAAGCAGGCTGCACAATACAGCCTGCCCAAACCCCCATGAGGAGAAGCTTACCCTTCTCCTCAAAAAAATACCACAAAAAATCAACCCCCAATCAAAGAGGGTCTGATGAAGAACCGGAAAAGGTTTCTTAGAGATGTAACAT
>JGI2171J19970_10000562_pt1 | contig 20085 bp, 18 predicted proteins | sample DeeMarSWOR324_28_FD_19970 | JGI IMG/M metagenome (IMG submission 19970) | reverse complement strand
TGCCACTATGTTTATGTCTTCTGCTTCCACCGATAGGGTGCCATTGGCTCACGAATGCCTGCCGGCGGATTGAAAATATCGTGCAAATCTTCAAGATCTCTTGCCTCAGATCTTCTCCTTTTTCCTTCACCTCGCTAAATCTGCTAGCCATCTCTAGATCTCCCATTTTTCTCGACCAAGATACGAAATGCCCCTCGTTTGAATGAAAAGTTATACTTTCCAAGGGCATAGTTCTCAATAGTTTAATCATGTCCGAGATATTTTTTGTTCTGCCGACTTCCCTGCCATCCGGCGTCCTGAAAACGAATTCCTTCTTGATTGGCGTGATTTCGAGTTTCTTCTCAGACCGTTTGAACATTAACTCTGGCGCGAGTGGTTTAGCCTTTGGTTTTGGTTTCTTAAGATTGGATTTATTCCGCTTCCTACTCATAACCAATCACCTCTCTCTTGATCTTATCACTGCCAACTTGCCACTACATTTCGGGAACTGGGTTGTGAGAAGTTTTCCGTTCATGAGGCATCCACGTGAACATACGGAGCAATCTGGAAATTACAGTGAAGCGAAAAATGTGAAATTGCAAAATGGACAACAAATCTTTTTTAATTTCTTTTCCTTTCGGTTGAAGATATGAAAACGTCATGGGCTTAATTAAACTTAATGGTTTTATACCAAATATTCAAAAAAAAGGATTTGTTTAAATATCGGATACAAAAACTGATACTTATCGATAATTTTCTTTTTCGAGAAGTTTTGACCCTTGAGTTGGATATAACGAAACCATATCTTTCACATTGTGATTCGCGGTATTCAGTCTGTATACTCTTCGCGCTCCAATCTGTAGTTCAGTAATTATTTCTTTTGCTAGTAGTTCGGTCAAAATCCGCTTAACGGTGCTATAACTCAACTTAGTTTTTTTCTCAATCCGATGGTGCACAAGCAAAGCTTTAGGGTGTGACAGAAAATAGTCTAGGACTTTTGGCCCTCCATCTTTATCGAAAATTTCAGTTAATATGCCCATCGTCTTCACCCATGAGGAAATCCCCAAGTTTATCATGGATTAGAATCAGCTATCATAGGATAATAAGCCATTTTTAATTTTTCAATAATTGAGAGTTCTCTCAAAAAACGAGACTTATTTAAAGGCTAATCCATCTATTGTAACTGCGCTAAAATAGTTGGAGGTGAAGCGTGAAATGTTCGGGCATCCAAAGAAAATGCGCGAGAATTTTGTTAAAAGGAACATAGAAGCGATACTTCTGTTAATACTGGACAAAAATGATATGTGTGGGTACGATATCATCTCACACATTCATGAGAGATTGGGGGTCTTGCTAAGCCCTGGCGTTATTTATCCAACACTTCATCGTTTGGATAGAGATGGATTAATTGAGGGAAAGTGGAATAGCCGTAAGAAAATTTACACACTTACAAATACGGGCAAATCATCATCTAAGCAAATTATATCTGAGTGCATCAAATTTCTAAAATTCATTTCTAGTGAAAGCATGCACTAAGCTGAAGTCGGAGGCGCCATCACGTTTAAAGTAAGGAGCTTGCAAGCAACGGTGGAAAGCAAAAGAATCCTCAACGGCGCCGACCTCGCGATAAAAAATAATGAAACCCACATTCTTCGGCCCAAATGGCTCTGGGAAATCCTCCTTGGCTTTGACTATCATGGGGATTCCCCGGTACAGGGTGACCTCTGGGAGTATCACATTTGATGGAAGAGCCATCACGACTTCACCCATAAACGAAAGAGCAAAGATTGGCATCAGCATCGCGTTNCAAAATCCCCCGGTTATTAGGGGTATAAAGCTAAGGCGTATGCTCGAACTTTGCTGCGGAAGGGAAGAAGGTTCGAATGAATCGATGAGGAGCAGCTTTGGTATCTGATGTCCCGAGGATTGACCGAGGAGGAAGCCACAACTTTAATCGTGAGAGGATTTCTCGATCCAGAGGTTCCAAGATTGCCAGAAAAATTGAGAAAAAGCGTCAAAAGAGCTGTCGAGATTACCACCGAGAAAGTGTTGTAAGTGCCCCCAACGGTAACTGTTTATTGTAACTTAATCCAAATTTAATTGAGGAGAAGTGCATTTAATTAAAAATCCGGAAAAAACTTTTAGGTGGGCAGATTACAGCAACAAAAAAGAAGATGGAAGTAGATGAAGAAAGATATAAGATGAGGTAGACCAGAAATGAAGAAACTCCCGGTCGCGAAGTTCAAGTGTCTCAGCTGCGAATACTCCGACTATCGGATGTCTGCGCTAGAGGTAGGTGAACTCGCCCAAAACGAGTGTCCCAAATGCGGCAAGGACTTAAAAGTTGTTGCCAAGGAGCCCCCTGAATGGCTGGCAGAACTGCTGGAACTCGTGACGAAGCATTTCGATATTTCAGACTTCGTCGCCTCGAAGGACCGGGTAGAACTTGAGGCTACCGCGCGCAACCCGAAGCAATCATTTCGCTCCTTGTTAGACGCCGCCAAGCAGAAGGGCTATCTGCCCGCGATGCGCAAACGTGAGGGCGAGCTCAGGTTGATGATGATGAGATACCCTCGCGTTGGCAGGGGGAGGATCAGCATAAATTTGCTCCTCTTGGGTGTAACCTTCCTAACGACCTTCTTGGCTGGCTACTTCTTGATTTCTGGTTACTTCTTGATTTTCGACAGAACCCTATACGCTGCCTTGTTCTCCGTCGCGATAATGCTTATGTTGGGGGCGCATGAACTCGGCCACAAAATTGCGGCGTGGCGAAACGGGGTTGAGTCGACCTTGCCATATTTTATCCCGGCACCGACAATTTTGGGTACCCTGGGTGCGGTTATCCGTATCAAAAGTCCAATCCCGACGAAGGAGGCTCTGGTCGAAATGGGGGCTACTGGACCGCTGTTCGGTTTCATCGTGGCTCTCCCACTCACCGCCGTTGGCCTGATGTTGTCAAAACCCGACGAGGGTCTCTCTCTTTTGTTTACGCCAGCGATATTCGCCGTGCTGCAGGTGCTTGCTTTCGGCTATATACCGGCTGCTATGAGTATCAACCCACTCGCATTTGCAGGATGGGTGGTGCTTCTCGTGACGATGTTTAACTTGCTCCCTGCTGGACAGCTTGATGGTGGGCACGTCGCGCGGGGGCTGATGAGCCGGGAGCGGCACTACGAGCTCACTCGCATGCTTGGTTTCGGCCTCCTCTTCTTCGGCCTCTTTTTCCCTGAGCTCCCCCTCTGGATATTCGGCTTCCTCATCCTTCTCCTCTTCAGGGGATACCACATGGGGGCACTCGACGATGTTTCAAAATTGTCGAAGCGTCAGAAATCGCTCGCGGTGGCCACCTTCATCGTTTTTCTGCTGTGCCTGCCCATTCCCTCAGGCTGACCGATAGCTACATAGGTCTATCGATGTTAGGGACTCTAGTGCTAACATGAAAGGAAAATTTATCTCAATCGAGGGGATCGACGGGTGTGGTAAGAGCACTCACGTTAAATTGCTAGCGAGATGGCTCCGCTCCCACGGCCGCAAGGTAGTCATTACAGATGAACCGACGAATGGCCCAATCGGGAGAATAATCAAACTCGTCTTGATGGGAAAGCTTAAGCTACCCATCGCTGCCGAAGCGCTGTTGTTCGCCGCCGATAGGGCACAACATATTTCGGAGGTTATCAAGCCCGCCCTCAAGACTGGTAAGGTGGTGCTGAACGAACGTTACGTTAGCTCGTCGCTCGCATATCAGTCGGCGCGAGGATTGTCGATTAACTGGATAAGCTCGATCAATAAACATGCGCTCATGCCAGATTTGGGGATTCTAATCGATGTGCCCGTCGATATTGCTTTTGCCCGAATCAAGTCATCACGCAGGCTTGATGAGTTCGAAAGAAATCTGCGGCTCCAAGAACGAGTACGTCNAAATTACTTGCGTATCGCTAGGCGGGAGNGANTAAAAAAAGTTGATAACACACGTTCATGCGACGAAGTTCAAGCCGAGATAAGGAAACTTGTTAGCGCCGTGCTGTGATTTCAGGAGTGGAGATTGTTGAAGGTGGTTTTAGATACGAATGTTTTCATAGCGGCTTATTTTAATCGAAAAAGCGCCTCAGCAAGAATCATTGACCTTTGTTTCGAGAACAAACATGAATTAATTTTCTCTTCCCGACTTCGTAAGGAAATAGAGTTGATCCTGAGGAACGTGAAGGCCAATCAAAAGTTTCAGGAAAAAGTGAGAAGTCTTTTTATAAACGCCTCCCAAGTCGAGCCAACTCAAAAAGTTCTCAAGATTAAGCAAGATCCGGAGGATGATAAATTATTGGAATGTGCTCTTGAAGGTAAAGCGGATTACTTGATTACTTCCGATGACCATTTACTAGAACTTGGAGAATTCACACAAACAAAAATTTGTAAACCAACTCAATTTCTCAAACTACAATACGCCCGGTATGTTTAATTACTAATCTCCTTCCGATGGCACGTCGGCTCGTCGCTAAACAGTTCCGGAACATAATGGTTGGGGATGTGAACATTGCGCTGACCCCCAACATACTTCAACAATAGCAGAGCAGAGCATTAAATGTTAAATATAAAGAGCGGATAAAATTAATAGGGATGATTAGAGCTATCACCTCAAAATCTGGAAAATCTTTCTTGAAGAAACCTGCAGCCCCAAATGTTATTTTGGAATGCAGGACCATAGTAAAGAATTTTGACCATATTCAGGCCCTCAAGGGTGTGAGCATTGAGCTAAGAAAAGGAGAAATTCTAGGAATAATCGGAGACAATGGGGCTGGCAAATCTACTTTGATTAAGATTATTCGTGGAGCTTACAAACCCACGAGCGGTGAAATTTACATAGAAGGAGAAAAAAAGGAATTCAATAGCCCTAGAGACGCTATCCGAGAAGGTATACAGTGTGTTTATCAAGAGTCAGCCTTGGTTGAACAGTTAAGCGTGGCAGAGAACTTCTTCATTGGACAAGAACCTGTCAAAAAATATGCAAATGGTTTGGTCAATTTCGTTGACTACAAGAAGATGAGAAGCGAGACCGAAAAATACCTTGCGAGGATGGGGTTCCACCTCAACGTTAGAGAAGAAATCAGAAATTTCTCTGGCGGGGAAAGACAGGCGGTTTCGGTCATGAGGGCATTGTACTTCAAACCGAAAATCCTTCTCTTGGACGAGCCATCCACAGCTCTGTCGGAAAAGGCCAAAAGAAAACTATTTACTCTTTTTCAAAAAGCAAAAAAAATTTGTCCTATGATTTTTGTGACCCATGCCCTAGAAGATGTTATCCGGATATGCGACCGATTAATAATACTCAAACTTGGAGAAATAACTTTCGAATCCAAGACTGGAAAAGGTCTCAGAAAGGAAGAAATACTCAATTATATGTGAAGAGAGGAGGGAAAAATTCTGGATTTTCAAGATGTAAAACGAACACTTTTTGACATAAATGGTATTGTTCTAATAGTGGTAATCGTAGTTCTAATTATTTTATTTTCTTTCTCAAGTCCATATTTTTTCACTCCGACAAATTTTAGAGTGATATTTGAAAGCATGAGTATCTTAGCTATTCTGGCAATAGGAATACACTTTTTGCTAGTAGCAGGGGAGATAGATATCTCATTTACTTCGGTGCTCGAACTCTCCGCTATGGTGGCAGCACTTTCTAGTCCAAGCAACACCTTTTACATCATACTCATCAGTATGCTTGCGGCAATTACTGTGGGCATCATCAATGGTTTTTTCACAGTGAAAGTGGGGATACCGTCCTTCCTTGTAACTTTGGGCACGTTTGTAGGGGTACAAGGAATTGTTTTCTTGATAAGCAACTATAGATCAGTTCTACTCAGGGATAATCTAATACCAAAGATATTTTATGGTAGGTTTGTTGGCGATATCGCCACAGCGGTATTCTGGATGATTGGAGTGATCATACTAGCTGGAATCATTTTAGGGTATACCCGATTCGGTCGATGGGTGTACGGAACAGGCGGAAACGAAAGAGCATCGGGGTTGATGGGGATCCCTACAAAGAGAGTAAAGTTCACACTTTTCATTATAAGCAGTATAATGGCGGGTATTGCCGGATTGATAGTTGTCAGTAGATCGCTTTCCGCGAGACCGCTGATGGGGGAAGCTTATCTTATGCCGGTTATCGCCGCCCCAATACTTGGCGGAGCCCTCCTCACCGGAGGGAGGGGATCGGTTATCAGGACAGCGCTAGGTTGTCTTGTATTAAGCACCATAATTAACGGCGTGAACTTGCTAGGATTGGAGCCAGCTTACCAAAGCATCTTCATGGGGAGCATCTTGGTGGGGGCACTGTCCATCAGGTCCGTACAACAAAGAGAGAGAAAGCCATTCAAAGAGATGATAAAATTCGTTAAAAGGTGAAATTTCTGTGGTTGACTTGATCAATGAGGTTGTGTATTTAACTGACAGAATTTCAATTTAACCAAGTTGTTGTTTGAGAGTTTCAGGAACTGGATAAGCTATTAACTTACCTGTTCGGATTAAATCCCGGATAGTATTCAACCTCTTGTCACTTTCCAATATCATTTCAACACTCCCCCGGTCCATGAAAAGACCAAGTGAGCATTTCCAGAATTTCTCCTCCACCCACTTTACAAATTTTTTGTATTCTTCCTTCCAATCCCTTATAACTTGGGACTTGTCTATTGTAGTAATCAACTTGATTTTTCTTTCTTCATCGAACCCCAACACTAAGCTTCCCCAAATTAAATTGCTGTTTTCAAAAATTCCAACCACGACCACTGAGTTGGGGGGGATATACCGTTGAACAAGCTCTTTGACTTGAGGATAACTTATTGATAGCCTCCATCGCAACCCGAGATTTTTCCTAGCCGGCCCGGGGTAGGTAACTATCCCATCCTTGTACTCGTCAAGTTTCACGTACATCCTGTAAACATATTCATCCAAATCCTCTCTAGCGCTCCAAGAGTCTTGGATTTCCGCGAAAAACCTTTCTACGGCTTTTCTATCAAGCATTAGTACGAAGTCAGCTTTTTCCTTGTTATCTTCGTAAACCTTTTTGACATCTATCTGGGGATCTGTGACTTTATCTATGGTCTTGGTGACATCCTCCCCGTTAGAATGGACAAACTTCAGTATCTCTCCACCCTCATGTATTACAATTATTCTTCTCTTTTCCTTCGCGGACTCTAGAAACCTATCATGTAGATTCCGCCATTGGTCGACATCTATATCAATCATCAGTGGATTCTCGTGCAACATGCTATCCTCCCCCAAATGCACAATCATATATCCTGATTGTGTACGGGTGCAACTCATCGACAAGTTTACCATCCTTAATTTCCACGGCCTTGTTCTCCCATATCTCCCTAACAGATGCCGGAACCTTATCTAACCCAATTTCTGTTGGGATTTTGTCGGAAGTTGGATTTGCAACGAAAACGATTCTGCGTTCAGGCTCTTTGATGTTTTCGTGGATTGTTACATCAATCCTCGGATCGTTTTTCTCTATTTTCCAAATACCAGCATCTTCCAAGATCCGGCCTAAAATCCTTCCAGATTCCCTCTTGTCAAGTTCTGGCAGATGAACCACGCTCCCTTTACCGACTTCGTGTTTAACTCCAACAGTTTTGTCGCCTAGGGTGATTCCGACACTTTTCTCCGGAGATAGGTATTTCTTTAATATTTCCTTCTCATGGAATTTCTCATCCAAGGTGGGAATCTTGGGCCCAAGCACCACCACACCCCCACCTCTTGCAAAATCCAGCAGGTTCTCCTGAAAATCAGAACTCATGTATTCGAATGAAGCCAAAACCAAAACTTTGTACTCCTCAAGCTTGTCCGTGCTCAAAGAGGTATCGCCTAAGACAAATGAATACCCCTGTTCGGTCAGTCCCCGATAATAGGCGTCGAACCACTTCGTCTTAGCAAGTTGTATTGGCCCATCAAACCCGAAGTTGTCTTCCGAAACCGTGGTGAAGTTGGGGTATTCAGAAAAACCCAGAAGAGTCTCAAGAAAATCACCAGGAAATGGTATCAAAACCGTCGCTGCCTCTAACCTATCATAGTCTCTATTAGAAATCAACATTATTTCACTCTTTTTCTTAAAATCTGCAAAACTGTGTTTTTTCAGAACCTCATTAACTTGTTTGAAAAAATTGTAACGATCCTCCCTTATCCGTCCGTCTCTCGTTACCGGAGAACCCATCCACCTGTTCCTCTCCACTATCATGTACCTGCTGAACCCTTTTATCCCGTGCATCAATGCTGACTTTGTCACGAATTCTTCGTCATTTAGCTCGCCCGGCCGGAAGTACCAAGGCCATACTCCTGCTATAAACTCAGGAATGAACGGAAACCTGCTGCATCCCACGACATAGGAAACAATGGTTTTGATGTGGTCATAAAGTTCCTTTCTAGAATATATGTCGAAACCAACAAAATCCAACTTCCTTTCCAACTCTGGGAGGTTAAACGGGGTAGTGGTGGCACCGACCGATCCTCCAGGGCCAAGAGGGTGGGGGTAGTTATGGAAGATTGGCACATCATCTAAACCTCTTTCCCGCATCATTCCCGTTAATCTATCGAGTGAATTGATGAGGTAATGTTCCCGATATTCGATCCAGTCTATGTAGTACGGAAGGTCTTCTTTCTTCCTGCCTTCGAACCTTCTAGGCGGGTCTATCTCTTCGAATGATTCATAATTAGTTCTATATAAACCGTTCAGGTTTTCTATGGTCTGATATTTTTCCCTCAAAAACTCTTGGTATTTTTTTATTGAGGAATTACTGTAATCAACTACATACGGGTTGATGTGGAAAAAGTACCCCAATTCGTTATCTACCTGTACTCCCATTATACAACCTTTGGGGGCCTTGTGTTTTCTTAAAATTGAACAAATGACATCGTACCACTCTGCTGTCTCCTTGAAGAACTTTTCTGAAGCGTAACTTAACGCTGGGATTGGTCGTGGCACTTGAGTAAGCACGGCTTTTGTATTCTGAGCACTCCTAGCCTGAATTTCGGAGTCTTCCAAAATCCGTTTTGGATACCCAAACCATGTCAGTTCAGAGTTTATTTGGGGCCCGGGCCTGACCAACACCTTCAACCCTTTTTCTTCACATATTGTCAGGTACTTGCCGATATCTTTACTTGGTTCCTTCCCCCCAAAATCGAACACGCCTTCCCTAATTTCGTGAATCTCCCATGGTATGTAAGTTGTCACTACTTCAAACCCCATTTCTTTGACCTTGTCCAGAATTTCCCCCCATTTTTCCGGGTCCAACCTCCAGTAGTGCACAGCCCCACTATATACAGGAATTCTCTCATCATCTACGTAAAATCCGTCATATCGAAACTTTACCATCGTAGTATATTATCCACTGATCTACTATTTGGAATTTTCTGCTTCCAGGTGTTAATGAAGATAAACTCCGCCTTGTCAGAACCAAGTTGGCCTAGAAAAACCTTTTATTCCTACGATTCGTGGCAAGTCAGACCCGAACGCCCAAGAATATCAATTCGCTTTATCTGAACTAAATTTCTAAACAATATTTCTGAACTCAATTTCTTACCACTTTATTCAACTTCTGAGAAAAAATCACAAATGTTGAGAGGTGCTTGTGTCATAATCTCGGGATATAAAAAGTGAATAAACATGATGAGAGAAGAAAAAAGTGTTAGCTGGATTGTTACGGTTGTTATTGTAGTAGCTGCAGCAATTGTTTCCAGCCTAGGTACATACTTACTTACTAGACCTACGGAGGAAGCAGTGGGAAAGTTCAGGAAAATACCTTTAGAATGGATCACAAGTTTAGAAGAAAATCTCAGTACTCCATGGACCCCGGGTGGTCCTGCAGGTGAACCCATCACCACCGCCGCAACTTTGGAACTCACAGAGGGAGAAATTGCGGCAGCCCAGGACTTAGAGTTAGGAGAGTATTATTTCATGGGCGCAACTCTTGACATAACTGAAATACTAAACAAAGTGGGGATGGACGCAGTACTTGCTGAAGCTGGAAAACCGCCGATATCATTTATGGGATCTCAGTCGATATCGGAACAAATAGATCAGATAAATACCTTAGCAGCCAAGGCTGGTGATGTAAATTTCATCATTGCGGAAGCATATGAAGCAGTAACTACGGGGCCAGCTTTTGTTGCGCTCTCAGAGGCTGGGGTTCCACAACTTCACAATTGGACTACACCCGTGGGTCTATTCGGTACACCTAATTACATCGGCTTGGTGGATGCTGACGGATATGGCCAAGGAGCATCTGCAGCCGAGATACTTGCGTATGCAATGGACTATGAGGGAGAGGTCGGAATAATATACTTCGCATTAGAGCAATGGACAAACGTCATGCGTCTCGCAGGGGCGGAGAACATGTTTGCCAAGTACCCCAACATCGAAGTAGTTACTAGAGAAGGATTCACCGATCCAGGGCAGGGGTATGATATAGCATTGGGGATGTTACAAGCTAACCCCGAGATAGACGCTATCTGGTGCACTTGGATGATTGGGCCAGCAACAGGAGCGGCTGAAGCTGTGGTTGCACTAGGATTGGAAGGTGAGGTGGCAGTAGCTGCTCCAGACCTCGGAGGAATAACTGGGGCAAAATTCATTGCTGACCGCGATTATCCAATAATCGGATGCGGCGCAGCCGATTGCATTGAGATGGGGAAAAACTCGGTTAATGCTGCACTCAAATGGTTGCTGGGTCAACAAGCGGAACTAAAAGGAATCTACACCGTTAGTAAGGTCTTCCCGATTGTGAGATCCAATCTTGTGGACGGGTTCTACAAGCAGACACAAGGTTCTCTAGGAACCTTACCCCCAGATGTGCTGGAGCTACTAGAAGAATAGGATATATTACGATAATAAATTACCAGTCCGATCGAAAATGCCTAATAATTTCGGTTTTTTTTGCTGCATTCCGCTGACCACTGCAACATTGGCCCTAGAAACAAAAATTTGGTTCCTTAAACCGTATATCACTGTATCGCCCACCATTATTTTATCATTTGGGCCAGGATAGAGGGGACCGTAGTAATCAATATAGCCAGCGGGTTCAGCGAGTATCTTTTTTTCAATAATCGTTTCGGGTTCACGACCCACTAGGGCATACAAACGGAACTTTTGATATAAATACGTCCATAGACCCAAGGGTGCATCAGCACTCATAAGGCCGCCGCCGAAGGCGAAAGCTTTGTCCCCAAAGAGATGAGAGACTTCGCTCACGTAAACCCACGCCGGGAGCTCGGGTAAGTCTTCAAATGCGTGCCAAGGGGTCGTACCGGTGAAACCGTGTCCAGGCTCACCGTGGGTCGCACCCTTCCCCGCAAGTATTTTCATTACCATCGCCGAAGTATCGGCCGGAGCATTGATTTGTTCTACCTCCATTCCCAGTTCTTTTTCGAGCTTGGATGCTGTCCTTATGAGAGTGTCGAAATTTGGCAACGGTTCTAATTTCTTAGACCTAAGGTTGAAGCGCAAACAAGGGAAAGAGGTCACGCCGACGACCTTAACCCCTCCAAGATTATTTATAGTTTTTACAACTGTTACGACTTTTTCTTCCGGGAATCCTCCTTCTTGATTCTGGTAAAAGAAATCGCTCTTGCCGACGACACGAATCAACAATTTCTGGGTCTTTCCAAGCTTCTCAGCCACTTTAGATATTTCCTCAGCTTTCTCCACACTGAAAACTGTTATGACCTCGGGGTTTACCTCTTTCAGAACGTACTCAACCTCGTGCATTGGGATTTGTACTAAGTGTCCTACGTGGCCAACAGGTATATTGTGTCGATGTAGACATTTTACCTCCTCTATGTCAACTGCCACAGCGCTATCAATTCCTGAATCTCTAATAACATTACATACCAAGGGGTTTCGCCCAAATTGTTTCGTCATAAAATAATTCAAGACCCCAACTTTTTCTGCCTCACTTTTTATAACCTCAGCGTTGTGCTTTACGACATCAAGGTCTATCACAACGGTGTTGGCCGGGATTATACCTGACTGGTGAAATTCCGTAGCTACCTTAATTAATATTGGATTTCGTCGCACGGCCGTTTCAATAAAGTCCATCATTATAAAATAACAGCTGAGTTATTAAAAATTTATGCAACGAGAGAGTTTAAAAATTAAAATTTTATTTTAGGTTTCGAAAAATGTAAAAAGGCAGCGAACGAATTAAATTGATGCGAAAAGTATCACTGTGCGTGAGCTCTCAAACCCCTCCAATACGGTTTAAGTTAGACCCTGACGCACTGTTTGAAAAATATGGTGACCTCTCGAAACCGATGCAGCTAAAAATGCTCTTGGAGGGTGAAGACTTCGTTTATACACCCGGCGGAGTCACAGGCATGGTCGCCCCCATGCTTCAGTGGATGTACAGGGCGAATAAAATCCGGAGACCCCACTGGGTAGCAATCAATCCCCTGAGCCCCGAGATGACATCGTTCGGCGGGATAGTGCTACACCGAATCGAATTAGAATTCCATGAAATGGCTAGTTACGGACACTTCAAAGAGACAATGTGGAGAAACGTTCACGGTATGGAACAAACGTGGATCTCTCGCAGGCACTTCGTTGACTATGCCCTTTTCAACTGGCACTACGCAAAGAAGATGATGGATCTGCACGCCGAGATTAATTTTGACATGTTTTACGTGCACGATTTCCAGTTACTTTTGGTTGGGTCAATGACTGGCCCAGTGACGCGAAAAATCTTCCGATGGCACATTCCTCTCGACATGACGAAGATGACTCGGGGATGGAGGACTTTTTTACAAAGATATCTGGAAGACTACGACGCCATCATCGTGAGCTGTAAGAAATACAAGCGAAGTTTGTCGAAAGCCGGTTTCAAAGGTAGGATTTATCAGATTTACCCCCACATCGATGAAAAAGCGCATGGTCGAGCGTCGGACGCTAAAATCAGCCAGTTTTGCGAGAGGTTTGGGATCAGCAGCGACGACATGATAATCCTCGTGGTTGCCCGTCTTGACCCAATAAAAGGTCAAGATACCGCAGTTAGGGCTCTGGCGCGAATTGCCAAACACTTTCCTAGTGCGAAACTTGTTCTAGTCGGCAATGGGAGTTTTTCGGGTGCTCGCACGGGTGGTTTGGGGCTCCCGAAAGGGGTGAGGTGGTTGGATAGGTTAGAGCAACTAGCGAGCAAGCTTGGTGTTCGTCAAAGAATCATCTTCACCCGATACCTAACCGGGGATGAGCTAAGAGCAGCATATACAAGAGCCGATGTAGTGGTTCTGCCCTCTGTGTTGGAGGGCTTCGGGTTAGCAGTGCTCGAGGGGTGGATATACAAAAAGCCCGTCGTGGTCAGTTCAGGAGCCGGGGTTTCCGAACTCATCATCGATGGAGAAAATGGTTGCATCTTCCCCCCAAACGATCACGAAGAACTCGCGAGCAAGATAATCAGGGTGCTTTCGAAACCCGGGGCGGCAAACGAAATGGGAAAATCTGGATTCGAAACTGCAAAAAAGTGTTACATCAAACAAGGTGCCCAATCTCTTTTGAATGTTTTCTCCGATGTGCTCGGCAAATAGACTCCGCACCGATGTCTAGAAGTGTTCCCTTAATTTTTCAGCAAGAGTTTCCGGCATGGTCTCGACAACACTCTCGTGATGAAGTTTCTCCATGAAGCCATCGTCGCTCGTGTAAAATTGCTTCGGGTTAGGTCTAGACACCAACTTTGCATTGAGAAGGTAGTACTCACTTAGGTCCTCGTCGCATGGGCCCGAAAATGTCGTCATGTTGAAACTCTGAACTCCAAGAACATAATAACCCTTCAAAATTCGAGATAGCTCATCACAGAAATCTCCGAGCCCACGTTTTTTGAGATTTGTCATAGCGGAAATCCCGGTAAAGACTGCTACAACCTCGCTGTTTCCTTCAGGAGCAAAACTCGTAATCCAAACCGCTGAGCCAGTTTCTCCAATAAACCGCTCCTTTTTATTTCTCTCCGCCTCCACCAAATCTGACCAATAATTACTCCCTTCTCGGTCGAAGTAGGATCTGCTACTTCTGATAAACTCTTGGAGCCGTGAAGTCGGGTCAGGGTCAGCCGTAAGCTGAACGTGCGGGTGAATTATGCTGGCGGCAGCGGGCGGCATGTAGTTCCAGTTTATGTGCCAATACTTGATTTCAGGATACCTTTCGTGTACTTGCTCAAAATATCTCAAACAACCCTTAAAACAATCCTCGAGCAACTTCGGCGAAAATTGATTGGGATCTAGGTGGTGATCATTCGAGAAAACCCCAACTGCGTGGAACCCGCCAAACGGGAAGAGATTTGGGAATATGCATGCGGTTCCGACTTTTATCCTCCTCTCCGGGAAGTCCTCCGGGAACATCGGAGTCATTTTCTCCAAATTTTCCGCGCAGAAGAAGCATTTGGCCCGAGAGGCTTCGACAATATTTTCCATATCGGTTGTCTTGGCTGCTTGTTTCGGCCTTTTCGCTCGCTCAAGGTTTATTCTGCACCGTCTTCCAGTTAGTGGATCTTTCCTGATTTCGATTGGTTGGGTGACAAGTTTGAAATCATTTAGGGGACTCAATAACCTAGCTTCTTGAACAGTCTTCTCAAACATAATCTTTGTCAAAGTTATCCCAGAACACTCAAAACTTTTTGACTTTTACTTTTGAAACTATCCCCTCTCTCCATATCTTTCAAACACGCATATGAAGACGAGATCTTTGTCTGAGGTATTATAAACACGGTGAAACTTGTCTGGCTTTATCGGTACCACATCCTTACTCTCCACGGCCCTCCGATTTCCATCGAGCTCGATTTCGCCCTGTCCCTCGACAAAGAAGTAAACCTCGCTGACCGAGTGGGAATGCCCAGTTGTTTGTTTACCCGCATGCAAGATTGTGATGGAAAGCACCAAGTTCTCGCCCAAAGGTTTATCAAATATAATGTAACGGTCGTCGCTCCTCGCGAGTTTCGCATCACTAAAGATTTGGAGGTAGCTCTTGTGGGACACATCGCGCCACTCACCCCCAAACAAATAGCCTTTAACTTTCACGCCACGCTCCTGCAAATGTTGAATGAAAAACCCAGGAGCGTCCTGTTTTCGCCCCTTGCAGAACTCATCTAATATTGGAAAAATTGATTTTGGGTAGATGTATATGCCAGCGCTGACGTAATCGCTAAGTGGCGGTTTGACTTTTTCCTTGAAATCAGTTAGATAAAAGCTCGGCTCCGGCGGCGGAAAACTTTCGCTTCCCCTAAATTTCATCGTCGCCATCTCCTCTGGGTTCATGTCTGGTTTTTGACCCGCGTAGTAAACGCCGATGAGCGGCTCACCCGTGTAACTGGAGATGAAATCCTTGAAATCGGGGGAGAAATAATTGTCGGCACACACTACCAAGAGGTCCTCATCAATTTTCAGCTGTTTGATTGCGTTATTTATTGCCCGAACTGCTCCGAGTTTTTCCTCCTCCACCATTGCTTCTTCGACAATAACATTTTTGTATCCCTCCAAAAAATTCTCAAACTTTTTATTAATCGATATTATCGGCTCGATTTTCTCATTTTCAAGCTTCTTAATCAAATGGTCGAGAAGGGTATCCCCCTCGACAACTATCATTGCCTTGGGCATTTGTTCGCCAATAGCACCAAGCCGGGTCGCAAACCCGCCCGCTAGGATTAATGCTTTCATTCGCATCCCTCTATCCTTACGCTTTCATATTTATTAGTTTTTCAAAAAATGTCTTAACCTCGTCAACATTTTTAACAAAATATTTTGCGTTCGATTCTATCGGCTCCTCAGAAACCAAAATGGTTACACCCTTTTCTTTCAGAGCTGAAAATGCGTCTTCGTCTGTTTGATCATCTCCCACGTAAACCTGTGCGAGCTCCCCTTTGGGGTCAACTACACCACATATCCAGCGCACCGCCTTTCCTTTGTCCCACTCAACGTTCGGTCTTATCTCGAAAACTTTCTTTCCGTGGGTAATCTTTACTACTCCTGAATCTATGTGCGAGCCAACCACCCTTTCAAAAATTTTCTTCAGATGCTCAAATTCCTCCTCCGCGACCAATCGGTAGTGGACGCTTGCCGTTAATCCCTTGTCCTCAACAATCGCCCCCTTGATTTTGTCTAGTTTTTCCCGTAGCTCCTCGCAAAGTTTGACCAAGGTTGGGCGCGCGCGCTCGGCCTCGGGCTTGACTAATTCTATCCTCGGGCCAATTATTTTGAAACCATGATTTCCGGCATAATATATCCCCTCCAGCCCAACTAGCCTTTTCACATCAGCGATTGACCTGCCGCTTATTATCCCCAGCGTGTAGTGCTGGGACACACGTTTAAGAAGTTCCTTCATGTCTGGAGAAAGAATCGCAAGCTCTGGCCTTTCGACAATGGGGGTGAGAGTGCCATCATAATCGAGCAGCATCAAAGCGCCGGTCGCTAAAGCTCGCTCTACCTCCTCCCAGCGATTGAAAAGATATTCCATTCGAATCACGAGATGAATTTCGCGACCTCGCAGATGAAATCCGACAACCACTTGAAAACGTTGTTCCTCTTAACATGGCACCTTAGACTTTTCATCCTTCGACGCTTCTCCTTCGGCGACATGTCCAAAGTGTCTTTAATCGCGTCTGCAAATCCCTCCACATCGTAGGGATTGACGATCACGGCATCCTCCAGTTCCTCCGTTGCTCCCGCAAATTTACTCAGCATCAGCGCACCCGTGCAATCTACATTTGCAGAAATGAATTCCTTCGCCACCAAGTTCATCCCATCTTGAATCGGGCTCACTAAACACGCATCGGCGGTCCTGTATAACGCGAAAAGTCTATCAGCGCTCAGCTTTCCCTCGATGTAAATGATCGGCTTCCAATAGCCCCTCATGTATTTCCAATTGATCTTGTCGACGGCTTTGGATATCTCCTCGTTCAGTTCCATATAAGCTGGAATTCGGGTGCGGCTTGGTGCTCCCGCTTCCACGAACACGAAATTATTCTGGTACTCCGGGTATTTTTGCAAAAATCGATCTATGGCCCAGAACCTCTCAAGGATGCCCTTTGTGTAGTCAATCCGATCGACGCCTACGCCGATATATTTGTATGGGATGTACTGGGGAGCTCGGACGCGCTTCATCTCCCGCTTTACCCCGGGGTTTCTCGCCAGTTTATCGATGGTGTCAAAATCCACGCTTATAGGGAAGGGCCTCACGTGGATGGTGCGTCCTTTATATTTCACGTTAAGTGTCCCGTAATCGGGTTTAATCCCCATAACTCTCTCGACGCTCGCCAAGAAGTTGACACAATAACTAGGAAGGTGAAAACCGATGAGGTCATTCGCAAGCATACCGTCGAGTATCTCTTTCGCCCACGGTAGAAGTGTGAAGGTGTCCCATGTGGGCCAGGGGATATGCCAGAAGTGAGCAAGCACGAGCTTTTGTTTTTTCGGGGCCCCGTTCCTGACCATTTTTGGTGCTAGCCCCAAGTGATAGTCGTGAAACCAAATGAAAGCCTTATCTATTCCCTTCGTCTCCTGCCTGACCGCCTCCGAGTAAAGCGTGTTCGAGTGCTTGTAACCGCTCCAGAATGATTTATCAAAAACTGGTTCCCGAAACACATTATGGCAAAGGGGCCAGAGTGTCTGATTCGAAAAACCGAAGTAAAACTTATCCACCTCGTTCTTTGACATCCACACCCTTTTCAACACGTATTTTGGGTTCGCAGGGGGGACCCGGCACCGATTTTGTGCATCTACATTCTCCCGATCAGCATCCCCGCTACCGCCCGCCACCCATATCCCACCAGTGGCCTGCATCAGAGGATCTAAGGCCGCCGTCAGACCTCCAGCGGGAGTCTTGACCTGCACCCCATCAGGCGTATACATGTGGATGTAGGGCTCGCGGTTAGAGACAATGAGGAATTTGTATCCCTTTAGTTTCGATTTTACAAGCTTCTGGACATCCTTCGCCGAGGCCATATAACCAAGAAAATAGTGGTGGCGATGTTTTAAATATGTTTATAACAGTTGTTTATAAAATAACGAAATTGGTGCAAGGATGACCCTCGAAGAACTCTGGCAGCTACTGACGCCCGTTTTGATATTAATCGGGTTTATTGTGGCGGGGTATGCGCTGAGATTTGTGTTAAACGTTTACGTCACTAGGCTCACTAGAAAGACGAAAACCAAGATTGACGATATCATTCTCGATGCCATCAAAGTACCGATAGTTGCGATATTCTTAATCATGGGGATTAACTTTGCTCTTGAGCGCGCAACGTTTGTCCCTGCAGAGGTCATGCAATATCTTCCGACCATCAGCTACCTGTTGATACTCTTAATAGCAACGTGGTGCACCGCGAAGATTATAACTGGGATATTGAAGTACTACGGCACAGTGCGTCCCAGCGTGAGGACGCTCGTGCCAACGCTTCAGAAAATCATGAAAATCCTCATCTTTTTTGTAGCATTCATCCTGATACTCGATGCACTTGGTATCCAAGTGACCGCGTTGGTCGCTGCCTTTGGGATAGGGGGCCTCGCAGTTGCATTCGCCCTCCAAGGGACGTTGTCCGAGTTCTTCGCCGGCGTTTACATTATGTCCGACCGACCCGTGAGAGTAGGAGATTATATCGAGCTAGACTCAGGTCAAAAAGGCTATGTGGAAGACATCGGCTGGCGTAGCACGAAAGTACGCGAACTTCCTAACAACATAATTGTAGTGCCGAACTCGAAAATGGCGGGAGCAATCGTCACCAATTACTACTTGCCCGAGCCACAGATGGCCTGCTTGGTCCAGGTTGGGGTAGCCTACGACAGCGACCTTGAGAAGGTTGAAAGAGTAACCATCGATGTAGGCAAAAAAGTGTTGAAAAAAGTGACTGGGGGGATACCTGAGTTCGAGCCCTTCATTCGTTATCACACCTTCAGCGACTTCAGCATAAACTTCACCGTCATCCTGAGGGTCAAAGAATTCGTGGACAAGTACCTGATCACCCACGAGTTTGTAAAAGAGCTGCACAAGCGCTACAAGAAGGAGGGCATCACAATCCCGTTCCCGATCCGCACGATCTTAATGCCCAAGAGACGAGCTTCCTAGCCTCTCGTTTATTTAATACAACGCGACAAACGATTATCGAAAGTGATACTCTATGGTGCTCGATAGACTTGGGAGGACCCTGCATAGCGCCCTCCGGAAGCTGACACGCACGGCCCATGTCGACGAGCGGGTGGTCAAGGAGTTAGTGCGGGATATCCAGCGCGCTCTGCTACAGGCGGATGTCAATGTAGAACTCGTGCTGGAGATGACGAAGCGGATAGAAAAGCGGGCACTCGAGGAGAAGATCCCCCCTGGCATGGCACGCAAAGAGCACATCATCAAAATTGTATACGAAGAACTTTCCACGCTCATGGGGCGTCCAGCCCAACTACAGCTCAAGCCCGGAGAATCCACGATACTGCTGATGGTCGGCCTTCAAGGAAGTGGGAAGACGACCTCGGTGGCGAAGCTAGCATCTCACTTCAAGAAACGGGGCTTCAAGGTTGGCATTGTCTGCGCAGATACCTTCCGCCCAGGTGCGTACGAACAGCTCAGCCAACTTGGTCAACAGGTCGACACAAGATTTTTCGGCGATCCCAAAGCCAAGGATTCGATCAAGCTTGCAAAGAAAGGCGTCGAGCAGTTCAAAAAAGAGCATCTTGAATTAATCGTCGTTGACACGGCCGGCAGGCATCGCAAAGAGGAAGCCCTGATGGAAGAAATGCGCCAAATCGCCAAATCAATAGGGCCTGACGAAATCATGCTCGTCGTGGATGGGACGATAGGGCAACAGGCGAAAGAGCAGGCTGCCGCATTCAAAACCGCAACGGACATAGGCTCGATTTTGATTACCAAACTGGATGGCACCGCAAAAGGTGGGGGGGCACTCTCGGCGGTTGCGGCCACTGATGCTCCGATAAAGTTCATAGGTGTCGGTGAACACCTAGATGACCTCGAACCTTTTGTGCCCGAGCGCTTCGTGGCTCGCCTGCTCGGGATGGGCGACATTGAAACATTGCTGAAGCGGATTGAGGAGACCGCAAGGGCCGAAGAGGTGAAGCCCGCCGATATGAAAGCAA
>JGI2171J19970_10000561_pt1 | contig 20108 bp, 19 predicted proteins | sample DeeMarSWOR324_28_FD_19970 | JGI IMG/M metagenome (IMG submission 19970) | reverse complement strand
AGATTTGCTCGACCGTCTGCCCGCCGAGCTCAGTGGCGGACAGCAGCAGCGTATCGCTATCGCCCGTGCCCTGGTAAAGGACGCGCAACTGCTGCTGCTGGACGAGCCTTTAGTCAATTTGGATTATAAACTGCGCGAGGAGTTGCGAATTGAGCTTCAGGAGATTTTCGAACAGCGCGAGGCGATCGTTGTTTACACTACAACGGAGCCGACCGAGGCGTTAATGCTGGGGGGCAATGTTGTGGTTATTGATGAAGGGCGGATTCTACAAACCGGTCTAACGCCTGACGTCTATCACAATCCCGCGACCACCAGAGTAGCGGAAGTATTCAGTGATCCCCCCATTAACTATTTGACCTGCACGGTCCAGGGCCGGACGGCACGACTGGGTGAAGATATCGAGTTCCCATTGATCGAGCATATGCAATCTTTACCTGCCGGGCAATATATTTTCGGTGTACGGTCCAACCATCTGTTCCTCTCCCGTACAAATGCTGAAGATACCGAAATCCACACAAAAGTGGCATTGTCGGAGATCAATGGGTCGGAAACCTTCATTCATGTCAATTATGGCAATTCCCGGCTGGTGGTGCAGGAGGACGGCGTGCATCCCCGTCGAATCGGATCGGAAATTTCGATTTATGTCAATCCGCGTTGTTTTTATGTCTACGATGAAGCGGGGGATCTGGTTACATCACCCACAAGGATAACCATTGAAAAACGCATAACATAAGAGGATAAGATTAGGAGACGGTTATGGCGCGAATCGAATTGCAAGAGATCGCCCACAGCTATATCAGCGATCCAAAGGATGAATCCGATTATGCGCTCAAACGCATTCACAATGAATGGGAAGACGGCGGCGCCTATGCACTGCTCGGTCCTTCCGGATGCGGCAAAACCACCTTGCTCAATGTCATTTCAGGTTTGTTAACACCCAGTCAGGGGCGGGTGTTTTATGACGGAACAGATGTAACCGGTCTGCCGCCGGAGAAGCGCAATATTGCCCAGGTATTTCAATTTCCGATCCTCTACGATACCATGTCGGTTTTCAATAACCTGGCATTTCCTCTGCGCAATCGCGGGATTAGCGAAAGCGAAGTTAAAGAACGCGTCCTGGAAGTCGCCGATATCCTCGAGTTGACTCCTTTTCTTAAAAAGAGAGCCGCCGGTCTGGCGGCCGATGCCAAGCAGAAAATATCCTTGGGAAGGGGTTTGGTCCGAAGCGACGTGGCGGCCATTTTATTCGACGAACCGCTAACGGTGATCGATCCTCATCTGAAGTGGCACTTGAGGCGCAAACTGAAGGAAGTCCACGAACAGCTGAATTTGACACTGATTTACGTTACTCACGATCAGGTGGAAGCCCTGACTTTTGCCGATCAGGTCATGGTCATGTACGAAGGTGAACTTATCCAGACCGGCACACCCCAGGAGCTTTTTGAAAATCCAACGCATAAATTTGTCGGCTATTTTATCGGTAGCCCCGGGATGAATTTTATACCATGTACCCTGGATGGCGACATCGCACGGGTTGATGGGGCCGGCATTGAGTTGGACGGTGAGATAGCTGCATTAGGGCACAAAGCACAAGGAAAACTGGAGCTCGGCATTCGTCCCATGTATCTGGAGGTACATGCACAGTCCGTTGAAGGCAGTATACCCGCCAGGGTCAAAACAGTGGAAGACCAGGGCAGTTTCAAAGTCCTTACCGTAAACCTGGCCGGCAATACCTTACGCGCCAAGCTGCCCGAGGGCCAAACCGTGCCGGGAAATGAGGCCTGGCTTCGATTTCCAACCCAACGGACCAAACTATTTGCCGATGGGCGCCTGGTGAACTAGCAGGAATATTACTATGGAAAAGTGGGAAAACAACAAAGCCTGGTTTCTGGTTCTACCGGTTTTTATCATCGTCGCCTTCAGCTCCATCATCCCGCTGATGACCGTGGTGAATTACTCGATTCAAGATATTTGGGGGCCGGGCCAGCGGGTCTTTGTCGGTGCTGAATGGTTCAAGGAGATGATGGCCAGCAAGCGCCTGCACGACGCCTTGTGGCGTCAATTTCTGTTCTCCGGGCTCGTGCTGTTGATCGAGATGCCGCTCGGCATACTCCTTGCCCTGGCAATGCCGAAACGCGGTTGGGGAGTCTCCGCCAGTCTGGTTACAATATCTTTGCCTCTGCTCATTCCCTGGAATACGATCGGGACGATTTGGATCATCTTTACCCGGCCGGATATCGGTTTGTTCGGTGCTGCGGTTAACAACTTCGTAGAATTCGATCATACAGCGCGGTCACTCGATGCCTGGATCACCCTGATGTTGATGGAGGTCTGGCATTGGACCCCGCTAGTTGCCTTGCTGGCCTATGCGGGGCTGCGGGCGATCCCCGAGGCCTACTACCAGGCAGCCAAGATTGACGGCGCCTCAGCCTGGTCGACATTCTGGTATATCCAGCTGCCGAAGATGCGCGGCGTACTCACCATCGCCTTTTTGCTCCGCTTCATGGATAGTTTTTTGATCTACGCAGAGCCTTTCGTGTTAACAGGCGGCGGTCCTGGCAATTCGACCACATTCCTTTCCATTTATCTGGTTAAGATCGCCCTCTTGCAATTCGACCTGGGACCGGGCGGTGCCTTCTCGCTCATCTACTTTGTAATCGTACTGCTATTCTGCTATATGTTTTATCAGGCACTTCAGAGAGTCGGAAAAGGAGAGAAGGTGTGAAGGTGAAGAAAAAAACGATCGGCCTGGCCATATACTTTGGACTGCTGCTGGTTCCGATCTACTGGATGCTCAACATGTCCTTGCGGACCAACGCCGATATCCTCGGGTACTTCGCCCTGTACCCCAAAGATATAACATTTGCCAACTACATTAAGATTTTCACGGATGCATCCTGGTACTCCGGTTATATTAATTCCATCATTTATGTCAGCATCAACACCGTTATCTCGTTGGTAGTGGCACTGCCTGCCGCCTATGCTTTTTCACGCTATCGGTTCCTCGGTGACAAGCACATGTTTTTCTGGTTGCTCACCAACCGGATGGCGCCGGCAGCGGTTTTCGCGCTGCCCTTTTTCCAGCTGTATTCCTCAGTCGGTCTGATGGATACTCACATTGCGGTGGCACTGGCCCACTGTCTGTTCAACGTGCCATTGGCGGTGTGGATATTGGAAGGCTTCATGTCGGGGGTCCCCCGTGAAATTGATGAAACCGCCTTTATCGACGGATACAGTTTACCGCGCTTTTTTATAACCATCTTTATCCCGTTGATTAGGGCCGGGGTCGGAGTGACGGCGTTTTTCTGTTTTATGTTCAGTTGGGTCGAGCTGCTGATTGCCCGGACACTGACGGTAACGAATGCGAAACCCATCGCGGCAATCATGACGCGAACAATTAGCGCGACCGGTCTTGACTATGGCCTGCTGGCTGCGGCCGGTATGCTCACGATTGTACCGGGTATGCTGGTGATCTGGTTTGCACGCAATCATATGGCCAAGGGCTTTGCTTTAGGACGAGTTTAAAGGGGAGCAAGAATGACGCTGACTCTGAAATGGATGGAGTGGACACTTCCGACGGCAATTTTCTTCATCGTCATATTCCTGATCCTGGTTGCCATGACTATATGGCAAACAGTATCACCTTCCATCGAACGCCGCGGTTTCCTGCCGATTCCCACCACACCGGGCGATCGGCTCTTTATAGGGTTGTTAGGCAGTGGCTACATCTTTCTCGCATGGCTCGCATTGACCGATTTTACCCTTTGGATCATGCTTGCCATTGCCGTGGTCTGGGTCATTGTTGTGATGCGTTGGGGGTAAACGGAACAGCGAAATGAGTTTATCTGGTTTATGTCGTGAGGCGTTTATGGCCTTCACGCCGGCGATGTAGACCGAGAGATTAAAAGACAATAAATGAAGGCCGATAGGAGGTGACTTATGACAGGAAGGATATCGAAAAAGAGGACCAGGATAATACTCCTGGGCGGAGTTGTGGCAGCATTGTTCGCGTTCTTGCCAAGTCCTGCGAGTGCGGACATGGCAGCCGCCAAGAAGTGGGTAGACGAGGAATTTCAACCGTCGACGTTGAGCAAGGCTGAGCAGATGAAAGAAATGGAGTGGTTCATCAATGCGGCCAAGCCCTTCAAGGGTATGCATATGAAGGTCGTCTCCGAGACCATCCCGACCCACGAATATGAGTCGAAAGTGCTGACCAAGGCGTTCGAAGAGATCACGGGAATCAAGGTCTCCCATGACTTGATTCAGGAAGGTGATGTTATCGAAAAGCTGCAGACCCAGTGGGCGTCCGGGAAGAACATCTATGACGCCTATATTAACGATTCCGATCTCATCGGCACCCACATGCGCTACGGGTTTGTGGTTCCCCTGGACGACTTTATGAAGGGTGAGGGTAAGGATGTGACGCTGCCCACGCTCGACGTGGACGATTTCATGGGCAAATCCTTCACCACCGGCCCGGACGGCAAGCTCTATCAGCTTCCGGACCAGCAGTTTGCCAACCTTTACTGGTTCCGCTATGACTGGTTCAAACGTCCGGATTTCAAAAAGAAGTTCAAGGATATCTACGGGTACGAGCTGGGCGTACCGGTCAACTGGTCGGCCTATGAGGATATTGCCCAGTTCTTCAGCGAGCATATCAAAGAAATCGATGGCAGAGCCGTTTACGGTCACAACGACTATGGCAAGAAAGCCCCGGACCTGGGCTGGCGGTTTACCGATGCCTGGCTGTCCATGGCCGGTGCCGGTGACAAGGGGATTCCCAATGGCAAACCGGTTGATGAATGGGGCATCCGCGTTGAGGGCTGCCGCCCGGTAGGGGCGAGCGTGGCTCGCGGCGGCGCCGCCAACGGCCCGGCCGCCAAATACGCGCTCAGAAAGTACATGGAATGGCTCCGCAAATACGCTCCTCCGGGTGCACTGGGGATGGATTTCTACACCTACCTGCCGGTCCTGGCCAAGGGCCATGTAGCCCAGCAAATTTTCTGGTACACGGCATTCGTCCCGACCATGGTCGCGCCGGGTCCGACGGTCAATGAGGACGGAACCCCGAAATGGCGCATGGCTCCCTCGCCGCACGGACCCTACTGGGAAGAAGGGATGAAACTGGGCTATCAGGATTGCGGGTCCTGGACGCTGATGACAAGCACGCCGCTCGAGCGCCGTAAGGCAGCATGGCTCTATGCACAGTTCTGTGTGGCCAAGACCACATCGCTGAAGAAGACCCACATGGGCCTGACGCCCATCCGCGACAGCGATATCCGACACGAGTCATTCACCGAGCGGGCACCCAAGCTCGGCGGGTTGGTGGAGTTTTATCGCAGCCCGGCGCGTGTCGCCTGGACGCCTACCGGGACCAACGTGCCCGATTATCCGAAGCTGGCCCAGCTGTGGTGGCAAAATGTCGGTGAGGCGGTTTCCGGTGAAGTGACCGTGGACAGAGCCATGGACAATTTGGCCCGCGAACAAGACCGAGTGCTGGAGCGTATAGAGCGCTCAGGTACACAGGGCGAATGCGGACCTAAGCTGAACCCCCAAAAAGACGAGTCCTACTGGCTGAACCAGCCCGGCTCACCCAAGGCGAAGGTCAATGAGAAACCGCAAGGTGAGACGGTCGACTACGATGGTCTCCTTAGGGCATGGCGCGAGGGTCGCGTGAAATAGCCGCATCGCTGTGATACCTTATATTGTTCTAATTTAATACCTTAATGCGTCCCGGGCAGAAAGCTTGCCGGTTTAAATTAATGAGCACGCACCCGCCCGGGGCGCACGCACAGGTGTTAAACCTCGAGGGGTTAGAGCTGATGCTTTAGCCCCCCGATTTTTTGGTGGCCCCGAGGCGTTTGCAAACGAGACTTGACACGCGAAGGCTAGCCACTAATTGGCACCAGCGTTTCAGATTATCCTATTATTGATGGTTTCGTAACATGTCCTTTCATCGGTCATTGTGAGAAGCGAAGCGACGAAGCAATCTCATGATTTCGAGCAATTACATAAAACCAGATTGCTTCGCTGCGCTCGCAATGATGTCATTTTCGACTTTTTACGAGATTGTCATTATTAAGCACCATTAAAAATTGAAGAGAGCCAATTTGACTTATGGAGCTTACAGATAGAACTAAAGGAATATGGATGATCGACATCGCGAGGTTTTACGGTATTGCGCTGGTGTATTATGGTCACTTTATTGAGCGGATCATGTATCTAAGGAATCCCGCTGCCGCGGACTTAACTCGGCGAAAGTTGATGTGATTGATGAAGTCCGCAGGCTGACCGATGGTTACGGCTGTGACGTATACATCGAGGTGACGGGACACCCGGCAGCTGTGGAGCAGGGGCTGTACATGATACGCAGGCTCGGCACTTTTGTGGAGTTCAGCGTGATGCGTGAACCGGTGACTGTCGACTGGACGATTATTGGTGACACAAAAGAGCTTAACGTTCACGGAGCTCACTTGGGTCCCTATTGTTATCCCCTGGCAATCGACATGCTCGTCAGGGGAAACGTGCCGGCCGATGCTATCGGTTACCCATCAAATTTCGCTTGAGGATTATCAGGAAGGACACAAATTGGCATCATCTGGCACGGAATCAATCAAAGTTATGCTAGATCCATGAATAGGATCTTTTCTTAAGGAGGGTATTCAATGGGCATTCTCGATCGTTTCAGATTACACGATAGAACGGCTCTGGTGACAGGAGCCGGGCAAGGTATTGGTCGCGCTTTTGCCCACGCCCTCGCTGAAGCAGGAGCCTCTGTCGCCATCGTGGACATCAACCCAGAAACTGCCAAAGAGGTTGTTAACGAGATTAAGGCTTTGGGGCAGCGTTCACTACCGATCGTGGCTGATGTCACCGTGGCTCGGGATCTCAAGAAGATGGTCGATAGGATAATGGATGAATGGGGACGGCTCGACATCGGGGTGAACAACGCCGGCATTGGGAGTTGGAATAAGGCGGAGCAGATGACCGAAAAGGAATGGGACAGGGTTATCAATGTCAACCTCAAAGGGGTTTTTCTCTGTGCCCAGGCCGAAGCCAGGGTCATGATCCCCCAGAAGTATGGAAAAATCATTAACACGGCATCCATGTCGGCTACCATTGTTAACTCCCCCCAGAACCAGGCAGGTTACAACGCGTCAAAAGCTGGCGTGGTTCATCTAACCCGCACGCTAGCCGCGGAGTGGGCACCGTATGGAATCACGGCGAACAGCATAAGCCCTGGCTACATGCGCACCCCGCTGATCGAATCTGAAGCTGTCAGGGATATGGTCCCCTCATGGTTAGAACGGACCCCGATGAAACGTCTTGGTGAGGTAGAAGATCTACAAGGGGCTGTTGTATATCTCGCCTCAGAGGCATCTGATTTCATGACAGGACACGATATGGTGATCGATGGCGGGTTTACCTTATGGTGAGAAGAGGGCAGAATCGTAGCTTTTTTGCATACTTGCGAGAGGCAGCAAGACGATGACCTAAGGACGGCACGATGTGGGATGTGAGATAATACCGCTGCAAATCCAAAGACATCTTCCAAGTTGTCTAGTAGACGACCTGGATTTTCATGGTGTCTGGCTGACCGATCAACTTTAACCCCTGAGGAAACTCCTCCAGACCAATCTGGTGGGAGAGCAACTTATCCACTCGAATGGCTCCACTCTTTAACCACCGGAGAGCGCTTTCCATCGTCTGGCAGAGCGCAAAGCTACCAAAGATCTTCAAATCGCGGAGATAGATCTGATAGGGACTGATTTCTATCTTTGCAGAAGGGGGACAGACACCGAAAAACAGCATTTTGCCCGACCGGCTGACATGGACGATTAGATCTTCAACGACTGAGGGTTGTCCTGTGCAGTCAATCACATTTTCAAACCCGTCATCCGTCGTGTGGGCCGAAGAGACTTCTTCCGGAGGTGCCACCTTAAACCCAAATTCTTCGGCGATCCCCAGCCGTCTCGGGATCTTATCCACAACGACGACTTCATGCGCTCCGGCTGCTCTGACGGCTTGCGCCATCAGTAACCCAATGGGACCCGCGCCGAACACCAGTGCCCTTTCCCCAGGCTGCGGCGAGATTTTTGATACCCCGAGCAACACGCAGGCCAATGGCTCGGCAAATGCGGCTTCGGTGTAGTCCAGATTCTCGATTGGATAGATGTTCTTCGCAGAAACCGTGACGAATTCTCCGAAACCGCCAGGTTCGTTCACGCCGTAGGCTTTCATATCATAACACTGGTTTTGTCGGTTCGTCTGACAATAGAGACACCGGCCGCAGCAAATCACAGGATCGATCACCACCCGGTCTCCAACGCTGACGTTGGTAACCCCGGTTCCGAGTTCGACCACTTCTCCAGAAAACTCGTGGCCCGGGATGACCGGGTACGTCGCAATAAATTCGCCGTGGAGAATATGGAGATCGGTTCCACAAATCCCACTGGCCTTCACCCTGATTTTGACTTCCCCAGGTTCCGGAGTGGGGTCTTGCACCTCGCTGATGACCAATTTGTTGACCTCTTCGACGACTGCGGCATGCATTTCTATCACCTCATCTTATTTTACTGCTGAAGAATCAAACAGGATCGGATAGGTGACAATAGCGGAATGGCAATCTATTGTCAATGACCTGGGGTGAGGAATTTCCTGAACTTCGAGGATCCTTTTGTCCCTGCGTAGGAATTGTCTGACAGGTTCTGCCCTGATGGAGGTTAAATAGGCGCCGTCCTGAGCGGAGATGAAACTTCTCACATGCTTTTTTTCTTGACAGAGAAATCCTCGCGTTCTACAATGTGTGCCCGGGTGAACGGGGAAACAGGAAGGGATCCATGTCCGCGCTTTTTTTATCCCTCAATCTTCCTACCGCGATGACATCTGAAACGTGTAGAGATTCACATTATGTTCACTGCTCTAAGGTTGTAGTCGAATTCCCAGAAACTGGAGAAATGGGGTGATCGGTCACATAGTTGGTCGATTTGTTCTGAAAGGAGGTGATCAGTCGAATAATTGGTCGAATTCTTTTGGCTATGCGGGAGATCGCTTCAAACAAAACAAACGTGGAACATCTGACTGGCATCGAAAGGAGGGACAACAATGAAAAAGTCACGAATTACGCTGTTTCTGGTGGCTTTTGTGTCCTTGGCTTTTGTCCTTACTTCATCGGTTGTATTTGCAGCCGGTGAAGAGTGGTGGACACGAGCAGCCAAACCCTATAAGGGGGTGACCATCAAAGGTATTTCAGAGAGCACGCCACCCTCGAAATTCATGCAGCGAGTTCTAGCAAAGAAGTTTCAGGAGAAAACAGGAATCAAAGTTGAGTTTGAAGTGACGTCTTGGGACATGATGTACGACAAGGAGATCAAGGATATGGAAGCCGGCACCGGCATCTATGACTTTGTCTATATCGAACAGGATATCATCTATGGCTACCTGGCGAAGAACTTTCTCGTTGACCTGACGGTCTTCATGGAAAAACATCCAGAACTCGTCTTTGCAGACCTGGATATGGATGACTTCACCTCGTTCATCAACTACTTCAAAGCGGCTGACACGGGGCATCTCTACGGCTTCCCCTTTGAAGCCTTCCTCAAGGTGTATCTGTACAGAAAGGATCTGTTCGAGGACAAGGCATGCACAGACGCCTTCAAGGCCAAGCATGGCCGGAATTTAACGCCCGCTAAGACCTTTGAAGAATACAGCCAGCTGGCAGAGTTCTTTGCAAAATGGGGCAAAGATAACAAAATGAACCTCTGGGGAACCACCGTACAGGCTGGTTCTCATCCAGCCGCCTTTTATGAGATGGCGGAAACCATATGGCCTTCCTGGGGCATATACAACTGGGGCATCAACATGGACAATTGGAAGGCGACGACTGCGAACGGCGGGACACTGAATAGTGACAAAGCCAAAGAAGCCCTCAAGTTCTGGGTCGGCATGTTGAAGTATGCTCCACCTGAGGCCACGAGCAGCACGTGGGATGAGGTCGCGGCTTCCTTTGCTGGAGGTCGTGCGGCACAGGGTTGGGTGTACGGTGAAAACGCAGCCTGGATCGCTACTGACTCGACCCGCTCCAAGGTTGTCGGAAACGTAGGCGTGGCACTGCCACCGCTTGCACCAGGCGTGTTAGAGGATGCCAAAGCAGGTCGAGGCTATATCGGCTATTACGATGGTGGCGCTCTCGGTATTCCCCATTCGTCCAAGAATAAGGAAGCGGCTTTTCTGTTCCTCCAGTGGGTCACTCGTAAGGATTTCCAGGGTGAGTTTGCCAAGGCAGCAGCTCGTATTGTGCGTACATCAACCTTCGATGATCCTTTGGTCAAGGAAATGGATGCCAAAGTCGATCACTACTATTCGTTGTTTGAGAAAGAGGGATACCTCTTTGCCGGTGCACCGCCTTTCCCCTTCCACCCCACGATCCGCGAGGTCATCTTACCCTATATGTTGAAGGCGATTTCCGGGGAGATAACACCTGAGGCGGCTTTGGATGGAGCCGCGAATGATGTGGACGCGGAACTTGTCAGACTGGGGTACGGCAAGTAACTCATGGAGGATTGTGATTCCTCATGAACTCGAGTCGTACTGCGTGGGCGCTCTTAGCGCCCACTTTAATTATCTTGGCATTTGTCGGTCTCCTGCCTTTTTTCTATGTTCTTTACGTCAGTTTCTTTGACTGGAATATATTCTCCAAAACGGGCGTCATGTCCTGGGCCGGGGCAGAGAACTTCAGGCGATTGGTCTTCGATGCTGATTTCCTTGCTGCCCTGAAGCGGGGAATTGGCTTTACATGCATTGCTGTAAGCATCGAGATGGTCCTCGGATTGACTTTGGCCCAACTCCTCATGATTCGATTCAAAGGGAGAAGCATCTTTCGAGCCCTCCACGCCTTGCCTCTCACTGTCGCACCCATTGCGGTCGGCGCGACCTGGCGTTTGATGACCATTCCTGGCATGGGGCCTGTTTCATATTTCCTTCAACAACTAGGCATCGACTATAACATTGGGCGTAGCGCAAGTCAGGCCTTCTTTACCACCGTTTTGATGGACATCTGGCACTGGACGCCGTTCGTCACCCTAACCTTTCTGGCCGGCCTTTCAGCATTGCCAAGAGCACCGTTTGAATCGGCCATGGTGGATGGGGCAAACCGGTGGCAGATCTTCCGCCACATATCTCTCCCCATGTTACGACCGGTGATACTGACAGCCCTCTTCCTCAGGATTATGGACGCCCTGAGAATCGTTGATGAGGTCTGGATGTTAACCGGAGGCGGGCCTGGCACGTCCACACGCTATGTGGGGATTCATTTATGGCGTATTGTCTTCCCCAAAACCGATTATGGCTATGGATCCGCCATGTCGGTCCTGTTGTTGTATTTCACCATCGTCTTGTGTTGGCTTTTAATTACGGCTATCACGCAATCCAGAAAGGGTGCTGGAACATGAGTTCGAGTATATCGAAAAAAACGTACAAAAGCATTCTCATATACGTCGTTTGGATCATACTCTCCTTGATCACCTTTTTTCCCATCTACTGGATGTTCCTCATCTCGGTAAGGACGCGTGTGGAGCTGTTCGACGCCCCCAAGCTCTACCAGACGACATTCTATGCCATGAATTACATCAGACCACTGTTCATAGACATCTACGGCAAATACTTATATAACTCACTGATCGTGGCTACTGGCAACACAGTACTCGTTCTCATTTGCTCAGTGCTGGCAACCTATGCTCTATCCCGATACAGAGTCAAAGGGGATCAAAACATCTTTTTTTGGACCATCACCAACCGTATGGCGCCCCCGGCTGCGTTTATGTTTCCCTTGTTTCTTTTATTCAGCAGGGTGATCGTTGTGGGTGAGTCCCGGATTTTCGACACGCATATTGGCCTCATCTTGGTCTATTGTCTCTTCAACCTGCCGTTTGCCATCTGGCTATTGAAAGGGATTGTTGATGGAATTCCCACTGTCATTGATGATGCAGCACGTGTCGATGGTGCGTCGACTCTCCAGATCATCTGGAAGTTAATCGTCCCACTTGCAGCGCCTGGAATTGCGATTACCGCTCTTTTGAGCTGGATATTCGCCTGGAATGAATATCTTTTTGCCGCCACGCTAACCAGTGTCAGAGCCAGGACGATTACGACTGGACTGACCGAGTTTGTGACGGTGGTTGGGACCAACTGGGGTGAGATGGCAGCCATCGCGATTGTCTGCATCTTACCTGCCTTGATATTTCTTTTCTTGGTACAAAAGTACATCGTTGCCGGACTTACTTTCGGTGCCGTTCGGGAATAGTGAAGCAAACGTACTATCCTAAATGGTAATCGAGAGGTGTCTGAGAGGATACGGAGGTAATATGGAGAACAAACAGAATGGAGGGCGACAGGGCTTCCTGCCCCTCGAGACCAACCTGTTTGATCGCATATTCATCGGAGCGATTATATCGATCGCCATCCACCTTCTGTGGATGCGTTTTCTGGAGACATGGATCCCTCTCATAGTGGCAAATGTCATCTGTCTAATCTTGATCTATATCATTGCGAAAAGGGGATAGAAGGAGAGCTTGAATAGTCCTTCGTCCACCTCTTATCCGTAAATTGACAACCAAGCCAAAAGACGAAAGATGCCAGCAAGAATCACGGTAGTGGGAAGCATAAATATCGACCTTGTCTTGAAGGTCTCTCATCTGCCAACTCCCGGAGAGACATTGACTGGGGATGACATCCAGCTGATTCCTGGGGGTAAAGGAGCCAATCAAGCGGTGGGCGCCGCTCGTCCGGGAGCAGAGGTTGCCATGGTCGGATCCGTCGGTGAGGATCCGTTTGGCCCCCGCCTCCCCTGGCCTTGCATCCTTTACAAATCCCCGATGATTCAAGAATTTCAAACAACCATATCTTGTGACACTTTTTCCTTGACATACAAGCCCGATTTCCCTATACTTTCCTGAAAGCAAGTTCTTATCATCAACGTAATTCCAGCTCTTGTCAACCGAGTTTTGGGAATGGTTTTGCTCGTCGCGGTGAAATCCGCTAGGTTGTCATGGACATGACTTTAATCGTTATTCTTAGACCCAAAATTAATTGTTGACATCATTTTATTTGGTAACAGTTTGGCAATCGATTGCGCAATCGATATGGCCCTGGGCGCGCTTAATTCTGCCCATGAAATGGGAATGAAAGTTCCCCGGCAACTCTCAATCATCGGATTCGACGATATTGCCTTGTCCTCGTTCATTGTTCCCCACCTAATAATCATCTCACAACCTAAACACGAAATGGGTCGACGGGTGGCCGAATTACTCGTGGAAAGAATACAAAAGAAAAATATATCGCAGCGCAATGAAATATTAAAAACCAAACTGATTATTCGCGATTCATGTATGCCGCCCGCTAACAGAACAAAATAACTGCCCGACGAACGATTGTGACCGGTAAAGCGTTTTTTAACTTAATGACACGAGAGGAGGCCGGTCATGCTTTAACTCAGTTTCAATCAATGCTCAATACAATTCTTTGGGGATAGTCGAAAAATTATTTTTCGGCACGGCGGAGAGTCAAATCTGCCGACTTAAATCAAAAATCGGATTTTTCGCGCATGAAAGAAAGGAGACGATGATGAAAGAAAGGATCCAAACGAAGAAATGTAGAGTGGTTTTGACTGTGTTGGTATTTGTTCTTATTGCAGTTTTTATGCATCCTGTTGCTGCAGAAGACAAACCGGTTGTCGGCCTGGTTATGAAATCGCTGGCAAACGAATTTTTTAAAACCATGGAAGAAGGTGCCAGAAAATTCGCCGCTGATCATGGAGGGTTCATACTTATTCCAGTGGGCATGAACTCTGAGACCGATATCGATACCCAGGTCAGCGCCATGGAAAACTTTGTTACACAGAAAGTTGACCTCATTGTCCTTGCACCTGCAGACTCGGTAGGTATGGTCGCGTCAGTAAAAAAAGCAATTGAAGCCGGGATCACGTGCGTTAATTTTGATGTGACTTTAGACAAACTAGCCCTGAAAAAAGCCGGTTTGCCTGAAGACTTTTTGTTTGTCGGTCCGGATAATGCCGCCGGAGCAGAGCTCGTGGGGGATTACCTGGGTAAAACTCTTGGGGAAGGCGCAAAAGTGATCATCATTGAAGGCAACCCGGGTGCGGATAACGCCAAACAGCGCAAAGAAGGTTTCATGCGGTCGGTAAAGAAATATAATCTCAAGCTTTTGGCGTCCCGAACAGCTCACTGGGAAACAGAAGAAGCCAATTCGCTCATGACCAATCTTCTAACAAAACACCCGGATGTCCAGGGGGTTATGTGCGCAAACGACTCCATGGCGCTCGGTGTGGAAAAAGCGATAGCGGCTGCCGGCAAAACAGGAAAAATTCAGATTGTCGGTTTTGACAACATCGGCGCTGTCCAGAAACTGGTCAAGGAAGGTAAAATCCTGGCGACCATCGATCAGTTCGGGCCGGAAATGGCAGCCAATGCAATTAAAGTTGGATTTCGAATATTAAACGGCGAGAAGCTGTCCGGATGGCAGAGAACGCCGATTAAGCTGATTACCAAGGCCGATTTGTAGTAACCTTGGAAAAGATAAAAGGCAGTAGATTTCTGTTCTACTGCCTTTTATCATATTGATGGTTGAACAATAAACAGCAAAATGCTTAAAGAAAAAGATAAAAGGCAGTAGATTTCTGTTCTACTGCCTTTTATCATATTGATAGTTGAACAATAAACAGCAAAATGCTTAAAGAAAATAATATTTTTGAGCTGCGGCATATTTCAAAGATTTTTCCCGGGGTCGTGGCCCTTGATAACGTTGACCTGAATATCAAAGAAGGAGAAATTCATGTCATCGTTGGTGAAAATGGCGCCGGAAAGTCCAGTCTCATAAAAATACTTTGCGGCATATATTTCCCCGATGACGGCGAAATCACTTACAAGGGAGCCCCTTATGCTCCGAGCAGTCCCCTGGACGCGATACAGGCCGGTATCCGGGTCGTTTATCAAGAATTTAATTTGCTTTCATATCTTTCCGTCGCTGAAAATATCTTTTTCGAAAAATTGCCCCAAAAAGCAGGGTTGGTTGATTACGGCACCCTTTACCGGGAAACAGAAAAACTGCTCGAAACTGTGGGGTTAAAGATATCCCCCAGGACGCCGGTGGAACTTTTGGGCGTTGCCCAGATGCAGTTAATTGAAATTGCCAAAGCGCTTTCCAGCCAAAGCAAAGTTCTTATTCTGGATGAACCAACGGCGACGCTGACCTCGAAAGAAATAAGGATCCTGTTTCAGATCATTCGCAACTTGAAAAATAACGGCGTTACGATTATTTACATATCCCATCGCCTCCAGGAAACCTTCGAAATCGGCGACCGGATTACGGTCCTAAGGAATGGTTCCAAAATGGGTACCAAACCCGCAAAAGAGATAACCATCCCTGAAATTGTAAAAATGATGGTCGGCAGATCAATGGAAAAAGAGTATCCGTTTAATGACGAATTTAAGCCCCAGGGTAAACTCATGGAAGTGCAAAACCTGAAATATAAAGGCAACCAGCACGCCGTGTCTTTCTTTGTGCGCAAAGGCGAAATGCTGGGTATCTCCGGGCTGGTTGGCTCGGGGCGGACGGAAACAATGCGTGCTATATTCGGGGCAGACCGCAAAGAAGGAGGACGCGTATTTATAAAAGGAGAAGAAATTAAAATTAAAAACCCGCGGGATGCCGTAAGGAACGGCATTTGCCTGTTAACGGAAGATCGCAAAAATCAGGGTCTGATTTTGGATATGCCCTGTTTTGTAAATATTACATTAACGGATTTAGCGCGGGTGTCCAAATCGGGACTCTTACAGCAAATGCTTGAAAAACAGGCGACAGATGGACTTGTAAAAGAACTGGGAATAAAAACCCCATCCATAAATCAATGGGTCCGTAATTTGTCGGGGGGCAATCAACAAAAGGTAGTGTTGGCCAAATGGCTTTTCCGCGACACCGACATCCTTATTTTTGACGAACCCACACGGGGTATTGATGTGGGCGCTAAATACGAAATTCATTTGTTGTTATGGCGTTTGGCCGCTTCAGGCAAGGGGATTATTATCGTCTCCTCGGATTTACCCGAATTGTTGGGTATTTGCCACCGAATCCTTGTCTTCTCCGATGGCAAAATAGCGGGAGAGGTAAAACGAAGTGAATTCGATCAGGAACGAATTTTATCGTTAGCCTATAAGGAATACATTCAAAACACCAATGAAAAATATCAGGGCCACGAATTATGAATGCTAAAAAAATCATGTATTCACTGGTAAGAGAGGCGGGCATCGGTGTCGCCCTTGTCTTTATCTGCATTATCTTCTCCTTGATCGCTCCTCACTTTGCTTCCTATGCAAATTTGACGAATATTTTTACACAAATTAGTATCAATACAGTCATATCCGTGGGAATGACTTTTGTTATTCTTCTAGGCGGAATTGACCTTTCAGTCGGGTCTGTTTTGGCGCTTGCAACCATTGTGGCGGGATTAACAATTACCAGCGAGTCATTATCGGTCGGGATAGCGATCTTTCTGGCTGTAGTATCCAGTATTGCTGTCGGTGCAGCCTGCGGGTTATTTAACGGATTTGTTTCCGAACGCTGGAAAATCCATTCGTTTATTGTAACTCTGGGTATGCTGAATATCGCCCGGGGTGCCGCTCTTCAAATCAGCGATTCCAGAACCATTTTTATGTTTCCCGATGCGTTTAACGCCTTCGGTCTGAAGACAGTGATCGGTGTCCCTACAATATTCCTTATCGCCCTAGCCCTGGTTGTAATCGGCAGCTTTGTCTTGAGGAGGACTGTTTTTGGTCGGATGATTTATGCCATCGGCAACAACGAAGAAGCCGTGCGACTGTCGGGACATAATACGATTTTATATAAAGTTGCGGCTTTCACTATTTGCGGCGCCATGGTAGGCATAGCCGCTATTATGTATATGCTTCGGTTGAATATCGCCAGTCCGATTTTAGGCGTGGGATTCGAGCTTAATGCCATCGCCGCTGTGGTTATTGGCGGTACCAGCATGATGGGCGGAAAGGGCTCCCTTATTGGTACTTTTCTGGGAGCTTCAATAATGGGTGTTCTTAACAATGGATTGCTTCTGGCGGGAATGAGTGACTTTGCAAGACAGATTGTAACAGGTTTTATTATAGTCGCCGCCGTTGTCATTGATACATATCGAGCCAAGCTCCTGGAAAAATTTCTATAGTATTTTACGTACTTCCGTGCCGTGCTCGTAACTTCTCAATAGTCCGGGTAATCCAGTGAATACTCGCAAAATATGATTTACCCGAACTTATAGAGGCCTTGCCCGTGCTCAAACATAAGAAAAGATATGACATGAGAGATCTGAATTTCGGGTCTTTGAATATTGACTACGTGTACGAAGTAGAAGATTTCGTCCGCCCGGGAGAAACGATTCAATGTAAGCGTTACAATACATTTTGTGGTGGTAAAGGTCTTAACCAGTCGATTGCGCTGGCCAATGCCGGAGCAACCCTATATCACGCAGGGAAAATTGGTCCTGACGGAATAATTCTTAAAGAACGTTTGGCCTCTGCCGGAGTAAAAACTTCATTTATAAAAGTTACAAACGAACCGACAGGCCATGCCATAATAGAAATTTGGAAATTTGGGGACGTTGGTACCTACGTTGCCTTTCTCTTTGAAATGGCCACCCCGAGGTAATTCGGGGACTGATAATAATTTTTTTCTGTGTTACGCTTTGGGGTATAATCCTTTGGTTTCTTATAGTTTAACGTTGTTACTTAAGTTGCGCTATTGAATTCTAGCCATACTGTCAAGTGTTTTGCAACTTACGTAACAACGTCCCCTATTTCAAATCCCCGATGATTCAAGAATTTCAAACAACCATATCCTGTGACACTTTTTCCTTGACATACAAGCCCGATTTCCCTATACTTCCCTAACCTAATGAGAAAGCAAGTTCTTATCATCTTATCATCTGTCATCTCCCTATAGTTCCCTAATGAGAAAGTAAGTTCTTATCATCTAGATATGTTTTAAAAACCGATTTATCATCTGTATGGAGGGGAAATTCATGAACATGAGCAAACTCCGCAATCTTTTCGTGCTTGTTTTTATGCTGCTGGTTTTGAACCAGCCCAATCTGCATGCACAGGAAAGCATCGATGTCTCGTCACCCGATGGTAAGATTACAGTCACATTTATGCTGGACGACGGCGTTGCTCTTTATCGGGTTAGCCGTTCAGGCAAGGACGTCCTCGAAGCTTCTAAACTCGGCTTTACCCTCAAACAAGGTCGGCCCCTGAACCAGAATTTGACTATCAACGGAAAGCAGAAAAGAAGCTTCGATGAGACGTGGGCCCAACCGTGGGGTGAAGTCAAAGAGATCCGAAACCATTATAACGAATTGCGTGTTGAGCTTGGAGAAAGCGGCGAGGCACCGCGGCGAATGGATGTGGTCTTCAGGGTCTACAACGACGGCCTTGGGTTTCGCTATGAGCTGCCTGAGCAAGATCGCCTCAAAGACTTTCAGATCATGGATGAGGAAACGGAATTTGCGATGACCGGGAACCATCAGGCCTGGTGGATTCCAGCTCTCCAACGTGACCGCTACGAATACCTGTATAAGAAATCTCCTCTCAGAGAACTACCTGCCGCCCACACGCCGTTAACCATTGAAACCATCGACGGTCTTTTCCTGAGCATCCACGAGGCAAATTTGACAGACTATGCCAGCATGACTCTGATTAGCTCGGATGATAACACCCTGCAATGCAATCTCGTCCCCTGGTCAGATGGAGTAAAAGTGAAAGCCTCCACCCCGCACCAGACCCCATGGCGGACCATTCAGATCGCGGAACGACCAGGCGATCTGATCACATCCTACCTCGTCCTGAATCTGAACGAGCCAAATAAACTGGGAGACGTTTCCTGGGTCAAGCCCGGAAAGTATGTTGGGATTTGGTGGGGCATGCATATTGGTATCTACACCTGGGGATCCGGTGAAAAGCATGGCGCCACCACGGCTAATACAAAGCGTTACATTGACTTCGCGGCTAAAAACGGTTTTTCCGGGGTCCTGGTCGAAGGCTGGAATGTAGGTTGGGATGGCGACTGGACGCAAAATGCGGAGTTGTTTAACTTCACAAAACCTTATGATGATTTTGACATTGAGGAACTCGGCAAGTATGCGGTATCCAAAGGGGTCAAGATCATCGGGCATCACGAGACCTCGGCCGGCATCGACAATTATGAACGTCAGTACGAAGCGGCATTTGACTTCTACAAAAGACATGGTATTGAGAGGATCAAGACGGGTTATGTAGGCTGGGGCCAGGGCATCGAACGTAGAGATGAAAAGGGCACGGTACAGAAGGAATGGCATCACGGTCAGTACATGGTGCGGCATTACCGCAGGGTGGTGAAAAAGGCGGCTGAGCATAAGATTATGCTCGATGTTCACGAACCGATTAAGGACACCGGCATCAGGCGGACCTATCCCAATATGATGACTCGGGAAGGCGCCAGGGGCCAGGAGTACAACGCATGGAGCGGGGATGGAGGCAACCCACCGGAACACACCACCATTTTACCGTTTACGCGTATGCTCAGTGGGCCCTTTGATTTCACGCCAGGGATTTTTGATTTGCTCTTCGAGGAGGTACGGCCCAACAACCGCGTCAATACAACGTTGGCCAAACAGCTCGCCCTATATGTGGTGATCTACAGTCCTCTGCAGATGGCCGCCGACCTGCCGGAAAATTATGAAAACCAGCCGGCTTTTCAGTTCATCGTGGATGTGCCAGTTGACTGGCAGGATACCAGGGTTTTGCACGGCCAGATTGGCGACTACGTTACTTTTGCCCGCAAGGACAGAAATAGCGAAGACTGGTATATCGGCAGTATCACCGATGAGGAGGGCCGTACGCTCGAGACAAAGTTGTCCTTTCTCGACGCCGGCCGGAAATATGTGGCGGAGATTTACGCAGATGCCACCGAAGCGAATTGGAAAACAAACCCGCTGGCCATTGACATTTCCAAAGCTGTTGTAGACCAGACAACCATGTTGAAGTTGAGACTGGCGC
>JGI2171J19970_10000558_pt1 | contig 20140 bp, 20 predicted proteins | sample DeeMarSWOR324_28_FD_19970 | JGI IMG/M metagenome (IMG submission 19970) | reverse complement strand
GCGGCTGAGATGAAGAGGCTCACGCTGGTCCCCAAAGAGGTCACCCAGATTCCCGTCGAGGCCGAGGTGATATCGCCGAAAACGGTGGCGGGCATGTCCCTCGAAGAGGTTCAGCGGCTCAACGTCTACCAAGGCAAGGTCAGGCTCACGCTGGCGGACCACTTCGACGTTTCAGGCGAGGTGGCGGAGACCCCGGCCGAGCAGATGATCGTGGTGGACGGCGACGCACCCCACGTCAAGTGCATGGGCGCAGCCATGGACGCGGGGACGCTCGTCGTCAAGGGCGACGCCGGCATGCACACGGGCTCCCAGATGGCGGGAGGCACGCTCACCGTGGAGGGCGGCGCAGCCAACTGGGCTGGAGCCGAGATGAAAGGCGGGGTGCTACGCATAGAAGGTGACGCAGGGCACCTGCTGGGCGCCGCGTACCGAGGCAGCAGCGAAGGCATGACCGGCGGCTGCATCGTGGTCGGCGGAGGCGTCGGCAGCGAGGCCGCGAGCTTCATGAGGCGAGGCATCATCGTCGTCAAGGGCGATACGGCTTCCTTCACCGGCGTCCACATGAACGGCGGCGAGATACTCGTCTTCGGCAGAGCCGGCAGACGCCTAGGCGCCCAGGCCAAGGGAAACGGCGGCTTCATGGCTTGCTTCGGTGGCGTGGAGGAGCTGCTGCCCACCTACATATATGACACCACCTTCAGACCCACCTTCATGAGGCTCTACCTCAGGCAGCTGGCGGAGACGTTAAACGTCGGAGAGGCTCTCCGGTACCTGGACAAGCCCCTCAGGCGGTACAGGGGCGACCTGGCCGTCGGGGGCAACGCCGAGATACTCATCGCCGAGCCCTGAGTGAGCCGTGTGAAGGTAGGGATACTGGGAAACGACGGGAAGGAGTGGCACATCCAGAGGCTCCTCGGCGAACTCCGCAGGCGGGGCGCCGAGGCCTACGTCTTCCCGGCTACTAAACTCGTCTCACGGATAACATTGGAGCCCAAGATCTCCGTCAAAGGTTACATGATCGAGGACTACGACGCCGTGATCGTGCGCAGGATGCCTGGGGGAACGGCGGAGAGGGTTTTCTACAGGATGGACGCCGTCCACATGCTGGAGGAGTACGGCGTCTACGTCGTCAACCCGGCGCTCAGCATAGAGAAGTCGGTCAACAAGTGCTACACATCGGCTCTCCTGGAGAAGGCGGGGATAACGTCCCCCCGCACGGTGGTCACGGAGAGCTTCACCGGGGCCATGGAGGCCTTCGAGGAGCTGGGGGGCGACGTCGTGGTTAAGCCACTGTTCGGCTCCCTCGGCGCAGGGATCACGCGCCTCACCGACGGTGACATAGCTTACAGGGTGTTCAGGGCGCTGGAGTCCACCCAGAGCGTATTTTACATCCAGGAGTACATCCCTCACGGCAACGAGGACATAAGGGCGTTCGTCATCGGCGGTGAGGTCGTCGCCTCCATGAAGCGCGTCGCCGTGGGGTGGAAGACCAACATCTCCTCGGGGGCGGCGCCAGAGCCCTATGAGCCGACAGGTGAAGAGGTCGAGACGAGTCTCAAGGCGGCAGAGATGTTGGGGCTGGAGTACACGGGCGTCGACCTGATGCGCAGCGAAGATGACGGGACGCTCTACACCCTCGAGGTGAACAGCACCCCCGGCTGGGAGGGGCTCCAGAAGGTGACGACTGTCGACATAGCCGAGAGGCTCGTCGATTATGTTTTTGAGCAGCTCGGGTGAGGTGGTCTTCTGAAGCCGAAGGACCGGGACATAGTAGAGACCTGCGACGGGCTGATGTTCGTCGTTGTGGGCTACCTGCACCCCCCTGGCAGGGTGACGGCGTACCTAAAATATGTCCCCACGGTTGAAGGGAAGTGGGGCAGGGGGGGCACACGTTACACCCGGACCCTCCGGTACTACCACGTCACCCAGGTCGAGAACACGTACGGCTACCTGAGGGAGAACCACCCAGACTACCTCTACGACTGCCCCATCCGCAACATCACCGTCTCCTGCGTGCCCCTCAGGGACGTGAAACGCTACTACGACCCGGTCGAGAGGGTCGACTCACTAATCCAGGATGGACCGTCGGACCCCTTGGAGGAGAAGCTGCTTGAGCTCGTCGAGTACCTTCAGGGACATGTAAGCGTTGAAGGTAAGATCGGTGTNACCGGATCCATCCTGACCGGCTCACACAACCCGGAGTTCTCTGACATCGACATCACCGTATACGGACGAGAGAAATCACGGCGGGTGAGGGAGGCCGTCCTCGGGGCGAGAGAGGAAGGCGTCATCCGCGGCCGCAGCGAAGAGGAGGTTGAGAGGTGGGTCGCCCAGCGCGCCGAGAAGTTNCCNCTGAGCAGGGAAGAGCTCAGAAGGTTAGCCTTTCGGAGGTGGAACTACGGGTTCTACAAGGACACATACTTCTCGATACATCCGACGCGGACGGACGACGAGATAACGGAGAGCTACGGCGACTATGTCTACCATCGGTTGGGCGAGGTGAAGGGGACAGCCGTCGTGGTGGACGCCTCCGAGTCCATCTACCTGCCGGCGATCTACAGGGTGAGTGAATCCAAACTAAGGAATCGAGACTCAACCATATCTGAGATAGTATCCTACGAGGGCATATACGGCGGACTGTTCACGGAAGGAGAGAAAGTTGAGTTCACAGGCATCCTTGAGAGATACGAGGGGAAAGAAATGGGGCAACGCTTGGTGCTGGGCGGGGCGGGCTCCACCGGCGGCTGCGTGAAGTGGGCCTAGTCCTCAGGGAAGGGCGTCCACTTCTCGTCCAGGTACTTGGCTATGCCCGACGAGTCTAGGGGACCCACGGACACGGTCCAGCCTGACAGCTCCTGTATCTCGCCGCTGAGCCTGGCCGACCTCCCCGGTATCACCAAGTGGCGGTGCTTCACCTTGTCGCCCACCTTGAAGTTGGCGAGCGCCTCTGCCACCGTGTCGGCCGTCATCTTCCTGCCCGCGACGGCGCTCTCCACCGACATGCCCTCGCTGTCCACCACGATAAGGTAGCAGTTCAGTTTGGCCGACTCGATGTCTGAGGCCACTGTGTAGTAGGTGAGGGCGAAGTTGGTGGTCAGCATCACCGGCGCAAGCTCGTCGGGTTCACCGAACACGACCAGCTCCGGCTCAACAGACACGGGCTTCCGCGGGTCGGTGTATATGTTGTTCCTGAGGATGATCTGCGGCAGCAGCGCCCAGCCGCTGATCCCGTGGACTATTATGGCGTCCGCGAACCTGTCGATGCACAGAGCCGAGAGAACGGCCTCGTTCCACTCGTTGATTATCGTGTCCTCCTCCTCCACGGCCCAAGCCACGAGGGGCAGCCCCAGTATCGGGTAGCCCAGGTGCTCCTCCTCCTCGTTGACGGACTGCCACCTCAGCTTCACGAGGTTGTTCAGGTTGGCCGCCATGTGGTCGTTGGGCGCGGTGCCCGGGTCCATGACGATGTCCTCCACGCCGTACGCCTCGAGGGTGTGTGTTAAGGTCTTCAACATGTCCAGGTCCTGGGGGGACGATGCGACGATTGGGCAGTCGTACTGGAGGGCAAGCTCAGCCATCTCCTTCCAGTTGTCCTTTGTGGCCGCGTAGATCAACGGACGCCTTTCCGTGGCCACCTCCAGGCCCATCCGCATCACATCAGGGCTTAGGGTGCACAATATAAGGGACTTGTTGGTGAGCTCGCTGGCCTTCTTCACGGCCGCCGCGAAGGTGTCGGGGTCGCCGCTGGTGCTCCTCACCGATAGCATGTCCAGTGTCAGCTGCATCCCAATGTACTCGTAGCTGAAATCGTTGAGCACGTTGACGCGGAGCTCGAACTCCTCGTCGCTCATCTCGTCGCTGACGTCGACGGCTATCGCCGGCTGATGGAAGTACGTGAACTCGTGTCTGTGGAACACGTACTCGCCGCCGAGGGTCAACGCGGTTTCTCCTACGCCGACCTCCACGGCCTTCACAGCCGGCTTGAGCAGCGCCCAGAGCTCGTCATAGGCCTCCTTGTTCTCAGGATCCAGGAGGGGCTTGCAGCCTTCCAGCAGAGCCTCCCTGTTCACCAGTTTGGCCGCGAAGGCCATGCAGTTGGCCTCGCCGCATTCACCGCAGTTGGTCCTAGGCAGCTTCTGATAGATCTCTATCGGACTCAGTTCTTTCGCTGGCATCTCATCCCTCCTACATCCTCACCGAGACCCACTCCGTGGGCTCGGCGGGTTTATCGTCGCTCATCAGCTGGTTTATCATCGTCTTCAGCGCGTCCACCGCGGCTGGGTGCATCATCATGAAGTAGTCGACGCCGGCGAGGAGCAGCGTCATACCTGTGACGGTCTCCCATATGGGTCCTCTGAGCTCCCTTGGCGCGAACTCTGGGCCCATCTTCATCCAGGCCTCTCTGGCGGCCCACGCGTTGGTGGTGCCCGAGCTCATGGGGTGGTTTAGCTCGGGGTCACCCTTGAGGCCGGCGAGGCGGCACCGCTCCATCACGGTGAACGCGTAGTCTAGGCCGTAGCCGAGGGCGGCGGTAGTTGTGTCCATGAGTATCTGCTCCTTGGGGACGAAGTCGTAGAGCTTTCTGTTGAGCTCTCTGGCCTTGTTGACGTCCATGCTGGTGAAAGCTATGACGCAGTTGTCGTGGTCGTTTACGAGCCTGGCCGTGCCTTCGATGTCCATGTCCAGGGTCACCGAGTTGATGAGAAGACGCTCCCCCTCGATATTCTCACAGATGGCCTTGAAGACCTCGTAGTCCTTGTGAGGGTCTCCGCAGCCGCCTATGCTGAGGGGCACGTCCACAGCCTCCAGTACTGCCTCCACGGTCTTCAGCGCCTCTTTGGGGGGCGCGTCCTCTATCAGTGGGTCTATGGTGAGTAGATGCACGTTTATCATCTCGGCGCCGAACTTGTCGACGCAGACCCTTGCCCACTCGGCTGTGTCCTCCAAGTACTCCCTGAAGTGCATCTTCACGGCCTTACTTAGGGGCACCTTGGGCCAGTCGAAGACGTCCAACGCTATGACGGGCTTGTTCGGGGTCTCTGCCTGGAAGTTGAAGAACGGGAGCACCTTCTCGCCGCCGATGACGTATGACACGGCCCTCGTGCCTCCCTCGGTCTTGGTGGCCCCGAGCTTCACCTCGACGATACTCCCGGGGTAATCGCCAACGGGCACGCCCATGGTCTCCGGGATGAGCTCCGTGGGCTTAGCTGCGGGGGCCACCGGCGCCAACCCAGGCGCCGCGGGCATCATCTGAGGCACAGCTATCCCCATGGGCGACGCTGGTCCTCCCAGCAGGCTCGTTATCCTGTTAGCGGAGTCCCTTATCAGGGCGAACTCGAAGCCCAGCCGCGCGAGAAGAGGCGAAGATATGCCTCCGCCTCCGCTGCCCTCCACGCTGAACTCTATCTCTTCTAGCTCGATTTCGACGTCCTCTAGCTCTATCGCCTGGAACTTGGCCAGCTTCTCAAGTAGGTCTTTGTTGAGCAGCAGCTCGATGTCATTAGGTTCGACCATGGGGGATCACTCCTTGTCGACTTTGATGATTGCCTTCTCTGCCTTGATCTTCGCGTTCTTGAGGATTATGCGTATGTTCATGCCGCTGGGCAGCCCGGGGACGGCGCCTGCCGGAAGCTCCATGGTGGGCATTGTGAACGTAGCCGGCATCTGCTGCTGATACGTCATCTGCTGCTGAGGCGCCACCGCCGGCGCCGCCGCGGCCGCCGGCTCCTCCTTCCATGTGTCCACTATGGGGTGGCCCCTCTCCCTTAGCCAGTCCTTGAGCTGGTCCAGAGTCTCGACGTCCTTCTCCGTGGCTATCTTGGGTATCATATCCTCGGGCATGAACTCCTTGATCCTGTCCCTGATCTCCTCGGGCAGCCAGACGACGCGGTCCCACCCACCGTCAGCCTGGAGGAACTTGGGGCTCCTCATGTACTCTATGCCTAGCCCGTGGAACCCGTCAACCTGCCTGCCGCCGGCCGTGAGGTCGCTGATGGTGACGAAGTTGAGCCCGTTCACGGTCTCTCCCTTGTAGTTCCTGTGCACTATTCCGAAGCCGTCAACCTCGGGGATGTAGAAGAGGCATCCCTCGAAGCAGCCGCAGCTTGTGTGCGGGTACCCGAACGCCGTGTACAGCTGGACGCGCTCGATCTCGCCCAGGCTCTTGTCCCTGATGACCTTGTTTACTCCCTCGTATTCTCCAGTGACGTCGTCGATGAGGGCTCCCTTGGGTATCTCGAAGACGGGTCCCTTAGGGTCCACCTTGGCTGTCGCCCTTCCGTCGAACCAGCTGATGGCGCCACAGTTGGCGTACCGCTGGGGCGTGATCACACATAGGTGTGTAGGCGCGAAGCTCTGGCATAGGCTGCACCCGTAGAACACGTCTACCTCGTCGTCGCTCATGCCCCTGGCTCTGGCGTCCCTCGCGTCGTATATCTCCATCGCCCCCGCGTAGAGCTCCTTGACCTTCTCGGGGTCAGTGTAGAAAGTGATCTGCACCTTCTTTATGAACGGCATCTCGCTCTTGTAGAGCCGCATAAGCACATCGCCGAACATCTTGAAGCTGTTGAACCCCTTCTGGTAGCTCTTCTTGCTGAGCCTCATCTGTATGTCGTACCGCTGGTTCAGGTGCATGAAGCCCTCGATGAAGTTCACGTACTCGTGGAGCCGGCGTTCGATGACGCCCTCCAGGTCCTTCTCTATCTCCTCCCCCGCGACATCGATGACCATGCCGAAAGGCGTGTTGGTGCCCTCCGGGAGGTCGGGCAGGTCGGGGCCGACGACGGTCATCCTGCCGTCCTCGATCTCATCCATTGGCTTGGCCGTGACCAGCTCGAACTTGTAGTCCTCCCTAGGGCCTCCGAGCTCGATCTGCATGTCGCGGCCGCGTATCCGTTCACCCTCGTAGATGATACCTACATCCACGGGGATGTCCTCGAATAGACTCATCTATTTTCCCTCCTCCAATCCTTTGATTATATCATCCAGCGCCGTCAGCCAGTTCTTCATGGGCGACGAGCCCATGGACCAGCTGGCGTTCGGCTGGTAAGCGTTACCCAGCGAAACGGTCCTGAGATCCTGGGCGAAGCTCTTCAGCCCTGACTGGACAAGCCACTCCATGTAGTACAGGGTCCCCACGAAAAGGACTATGTCGTATGGACCTTTCCCGTCGAACCCTGCCCAGCCTGGGTCTCTCAGCCTGTCGCCGAGGTTCATGAACTGCATGCTATAAACCTCGACCCCCCTGTCCCTGAAGGTCTTCGATAGGTGGCCCGTGGCGACCACGGTGACCCCGGTTTTAAGGAACCTGATAGCCGAGTCAACGAGGTCGCCGTCGTTTGTCTCGATATCCGGCGCTTTACTCCCCACCACCAGCAGAGGCCTCTCGGCCCTCTTTATCATCGAGACAGCTACCTTGGGCTGAGGTATCACATTGGCCTTCTTAGGCCCCGGAATCTCGGCGGTCTGCCCTGTACGCATCTTCGCTGACATCTCTGCTACCTCACCATCCTCCTGAGCAGGGTCGGGTCCAGCATCCCTATCTTGCCCTCCTCCCAGCCCTTCTCCTTTATGATGCCGAGCACCTCCTCCTTCATGGTGAAGGGGACGTCGGCTTCCACGCGGACGTACTGGTGAAGGTCGTCTGGCATGGTGCCGTAGTAGGTCTTGTGAAGGTCGACGTAGTGGCTGAGCTTGACGGCGCGGCCCTTGGTGGTGTCGTTGGGCCTCATGCTGAGCTTGGCTGTCATGACCATGGCCTCCTCCAGGGTCTCGGCCGAGTAGAATAGGTGCTCGGGCGCCGGGCCCACGTACTTCTCCTCGCCCGTCCTCGCGTCCAGAGTAATCCAGTCCTCCTCCTTATCGGCTCTGCCGAGCAGGTTACGCCGGTACTTGGAGCCGTGAGGTCCTACGATGACCGGGATGCCGAGTCTCCAGCAGCCTGACGCTATGCTCGCCGCCTTTTGGGACATGGCGCCCCAGGCTATGCCGACGGCGCCCACCCTGTTGTAGATGTAGTCGGCTATCTCCTCGTAGTTAGCCCTCAATGGGCGTTTAGCGAATATGTTGGCTATCTTGATGGCGGCCCCCGTTATGTGGGCGTTTGATACGCAGCTGCCTATGTTGAGCAGTCCGCCTGCGTCGAAGTTCCCGGGGTACTTCTCGTAGAGGTTCAGGCCGTCTTCGTCTTTCCTCAACGCGAGGTCCATGGCGGCGCACCCAGTCGCGACCACGATGAACCTCCGCTTCAGGAACTCCTCTGCAATATCTGCCACCTCCAGTCCCCCCTTGGGGTAGTTGGCGCACCCGACCAGGGCAACGACCCCCGGTATCTCCCCGAAGACTATTCCTCTGCCGACTTCCCTGATCTCGACGTCGGTGACCGCTCCTCGGCCCACCCGTATCGCGAACGAGTCTGTCATTTCCTTCTCCTCAGCCGCCTTCGTCAGGAAGCTTATTATGGGTAGATCCTCGGGGCAGGCGCTCTCGCATCTTGCGCAGCCGACGCACATGGGCTGGATCTCCGCGAGGGCTTCTACGGCCCCTTCGGCCGCGGCCTTCACGGCGTCCATTACGGGGAGGTTGTTGGGGCACGCCATCACGCACTCCATACAGCCGCGGCAGTTCCCCGCCAGCTCTACCAGCTCCTCCATGGAAAGCGGTTTGAAGCCGGCCCTCTTGGGCTTCATCTTCAACGCAGTCTTAACGACGACCTCGCCAACCTTATCGGGCTCAAGTATCAGCACCCCTGGGGTCCTTCCCTCAACAAGGTCCTCTACGATCTCGTCCGAGGGATCATGGGTCCGGTTGGGTAGCCCGAGCATGCTCTTCTCACTCGTCGCTATGACCGGCGCCCCGATCTTCTGCGCCTCGTCGACTATGTCGGTTCGGAGGCACTGCTCGTCGACGACCACGACATCGGGTATCCCTGTGCGGATGTACCTGAGCTGCCAAGAGATGGGGCCCAGCACCTTCGCGCGTTTATCGTATCGGCTGTTATCGTGGGCGGTGCAGCAGAGGCCTCCTACCTCCACCTCTTCGAAGAGCTTGTTCTCCATCAGGTAGTCGATGATGTCGACGCTAGGTAGAACGTTGTGCCCTATGCACATCACCACCGCTTTTGAGGTGTCGATGGAGCCGAAGCCTATCTCGGTCATTGGGGCGTCCGCCACGCCTTTTGGGAAGTCGAGGGTGGATATCTGGCACAGGTCTGCGACCTCCATGGCGACGTGGTCCAGCATCCCCGCGTGGAAAGCCTTGGACTCGAAGTCTATGTTGTCGCCTTCCTGCCCCGTGTGCGCCGTGGCGGTGAGCTGGACGAGCTGTGTCTCGACGTAGTCGAGGATGTCCTCCAGGTCTCTCAGCGTCTTCGGCCTGATTCCGCACACGAGTCTCGAGTTCGGAGCCTGTACGTTCGTGTTTATGGCTATGTCGAGCTTGTGGTCTCTACCATACATCTCGATAAGGTGGTCCATCATGTGTCTGGCGTGGGCGCAGTGAGTCGAAGCCCCAATGCAGCACGCCAGAAGCACTATACGTGACTGTTGGGCCGCCATCGTGAGGCCGCAGGCGCCCTTCTTGTCGCCCGTTAGGTCACATTTTCCGAAGGTGCAGAGGCAGCAGAGGTCGCAGAAAGGCATGTAGAACGGCTTGTAGCGCTCCAGAAGCTTCCTGTCCCAGTCCCTGAATGTGCCTATCGACGGGAACGGAGTCGGCCCCATGGGTTCCTCCCACTCGTCGTCGATTATTCTCCCTACCTGAATGTCCAGTCCCTTGAACACCCCGATGCTCGAGGATAGCTCATCTATCTTCAGTCTTAGATCCTTCTTTGACAATTCCATTCACCATTGGGTTCCTACGGAGAACATTAGTATGATGATGATATTTATAATATGTTTACTGAAGTTACTTACCTTCTGATGTAATTAACAGTAGTCTATACAAAGTTCTTAAAATGAGTATGTAGTAGGTTAGGAGATGGTTAAAATGGCCGATAAACGACCAGCGTATAGCCAACTAGTAGAGGACATAAGAGCCGGCAAGTTCGTTCTCACTGGCGAGCTGGAGCCCGAGAAGGTGACGGGCTTGGAGGAGGTACTCGTCAGCGCCAGAGCAATGAAGCCCTATGTAGTCGCTGCCAACGTAACCGACAACCCCCTAGCCTACGCGTATATGAACTCCCTCGTACCATCGTGGGTGGTCCAGAAGGAGGTGGGGCTAGAGACGGTTTACCAGATGACGGTGAGAGACAGGAACAGACTCGCGTTGACGTCCGATATACTAGCGGCTTCTTACTTGGGAATCAAGAACGTCCTAGCGATCTCTGGGGATCACACGGTCCTCGGTGACAATAAGGGCGCAGTCTCGGTGTACGACGTAGACTCCGCACAGTTCGTCTACATGCTGCACAAGATGATAGACGAGGGCGTAGACGTCGCCGGGAACGAGATCCACGGCAAAGTCGAGATAAACGTGGGGATAGCGGCTAACCCGAACGCGGACCCGCTGATGCCGGAGGTGCTGAAGGTAGGGCGTAAGACCAAGATCGGCGCCGACTTCATCCAGACCCAGACCATGTTCGACATCGACAAGACCAAGGAGTTCCTCAAGGAGGCGGAGAAATACAAGTGCCCAACGCTGATAGGGATCTTCCCGCTGAAGAGCTACGGGATAGCCGACTTCTTCGACAGGTTCATACCAGGCGTCTCGGTGCCGCCGGATCTGCTGACCAATATGAAGAAAGCTAAAGAGGAGCCCGACAAGGAGAAGAGGAGCCAGCTCTACGACGATGTGAACCTGGAGTTCTTCAGGCCCTTCATCAAGGAGATCCGCAAGACGACTAACGCGGCGGGGATCCACGTCATGGCTGTCATGTACGAGAGAATATTCGAGCCACTGCTGGAGGCGTTCTAGGAGGAACATGAGATGATAATCACAGAGCAGAAGTCGATGGAAGAAGTCCAAGAGATGATCGCGCCCTACGAGAAGCTGTTCATAGTGGGCTGCGGGACATGCTCCACCAGCTGCCAGACGGGCGGCGAGGACGAGGTCAAGGAGATGGCCGAGAAGCTCGGCGACAGGGTAGCCGGCTGGGCCATGGTGGAGGACCCATGCGACCTGAGGCTCGACAGGCGGGACCTCAAGGAGTATAAGAAGCAGATCGCTGACTCCGACGCCGTATTAGTTATGGCGTGCGGGGCGGGTGTTCAGACAGTCGGCACATACAGCAATAAAATAGTGCTGCCGGCGCTGAACACGCTGTTCATAGGCGAGACCGAGCGCCTCGGCAAGTTTCACGACATGTGCAGAGCCTGCGGCGACTGCATCCTCGACGAGACCGGCGGCATATGCCCCCTAACCAGGTGCGCCAAGGGGCTGCTCAACGGCCCCTGCGGCGGACAGGTGAAGGGCAAGTGCGAGGTCGGGGACTATGAGAACGAGTGCGCGTGGGTGCAGATCTATGACAGGCTGAAGGAGCAGGACAGGCTGGATCTTTTCACGGCCTTCAGACCTCCTAGAGACTTCTCTAAGAAGACACTGAAGACGCACCACGTCTTCTAATTACTTTCCCCATTTTCCTTTTTTCAGATGCTCCTCGAAGATAGCCAGAATCATGTCGGGGAACTCGAAGGCGTGGATACCCTCCATTGAGCCCAGTCTTGCGACGTTCTCGGCGTCCTCTCTCCGCACCCTAAGCCTCAGCTTTTTCCCGCTGGGCAGCGTCGTAGTTGTTTCCCCCTCCCTAAAGTCCACAGGCATGATGTACACAGGGACGTAGCCCTTCACTGCTTGGAGTGCGGCGTTGGTGAGCAAGGTGTCAGCGACCCCGACGGCCAGCTTGGCCACCGTGTTGCTGGTGGCAGGGGCTATTAGCATGAACATGAACTCCCCGACCTGAAGCCTAGCCGCGAGGAAAGGCGTGTTGGCATCCACCTCGTTCCACACATTGTCGAAGCTAGCTCGTAGCTCCTTCTCGACCCTGTAGTACTTGGCTACCGTCGCCCCCGCCTTGGATAGGAAGACCTCGATAATTAGCTCCGGGTGCGCATGTTTCAGAGCCTTCATCGCCTCTATGGTCTCGTTGATCTTGTCGCCGGAGCCCGTTATCCCCCACGCGATCTTCATGCCCGTTCCTCCATGTACTCCATGAGCCTGTTCACCGTCTTCCTCATGCTCCTCATGCCCTCCTCGTCCTCCCTTATGCCTTCCATGCTGTCCTTAGACCAGAGGGAGGCGCCGAGGTTGGCCCCGAAGAAGCCGCCGCTGAGGGGGATTGCGCCGTTCAGGGTCAGGAACGTCTGGATCTGCTGCAGTGCCAGCTCCTGACCCCCGATGCGGTCGCCCCCCACCGCGATGGCGATCCCAGGCTTGCCCCGTAAAGCGTCCCTGTCTTGGGCGAGGAGCGCCCTCGTCCGGTCCATGGCCGCTTTAATCTGTGCGCTCACGCCGCCGTTGTACACCGGCGTCGCAAAGACAAGGGCCTCCGCATCCCGGAGGAGAGGGTAAAGTTCCTGGACGTCGTCGTCGATTATGCATCCCGCTTCCTTGAGGCAGTGGTCGCAGTGGATACAGAATCCTATCTTCTTGCCACGTACGCTCCAGAAAACAGTCTCGTACCCCTCCTCTTGGAGCATACCCAGAGCTGCTCTGAGCACGTACTCGGTGGTCATGGCGCGGGGGCTGCCACAGAGACCCAGAATCATGTGAATTAATCTCCTTGAAGACGTATATTGTTTATCTCAAAGCAGCGACAGGTTACTTCATAAACCCGAACCTTGTTTTTATCCAGATACCTACCTATTCCATTTCCTTGCGAAAAATGAATGTAACTCTTCCTGGAAATTCATCGACAATATGCTCACGTATATTTCGAAACCCATTCTTCACATAGAAGTGATGATTCTTCAAGGCCCAGCAGGGAGTCCCAAGCGTTCACGACCTCGCATTAAGGTGACGCCCTTCAACGAGCCTCCAAGCCTTTGAGCCGATGCCATGGTCCTGAAAATCAGGGTCCACAAAAATTGTGCCTAAAGTATTCCTACCATGCTCATAGACCCAGACAATCAAACCGCTGACAACACGTCCATTAAGTAGAATCTTGTAGGAGACGCTTTCCTTGTAAGGCATCCATCTTCTGAAGAAGCCTCCGTCATCGTATCCCTCGGGTCCGCCCCATGGTTTTCCCAGGTGTTTCTATGAGTCGTCATCGAAGGCTCGTTTCATCACAGGCGCCAGCTCCAGGATGTCATCCAGCGATGCCGGTGTTACTTGGATAGCCTGGCTGTGTTCTTCATCCGGTTTTTCACAACTCATTTGCATAGTGGAACCCGAGTCGTTTGATAAACGGTGCGTATTATTCACAAGCATGTGAGCGTTTCCCAATTTGGAATATGTTTTCTAACTCGGTCCTATTTTGGTAATCATTGGGTAAGAGGTAGTCAACATAATACCTTCAATATTTTATTTTATCATATCTATGTTAAAATACAGTGCTTTACGTGGGTCGATCCAATAACCTGAGTTTATTTGGGTCGCCCGCCTCAAATCATCTTTAGAGTAGATGATAATAACCTCAAGCCAGTATGGTAGGTTGGGAAAAGAATATCCACATGTAACGTATATGGTTAAGCTGGACTGGGGTATCTGGTAATGATCAACGAGATAGCGATGGCGCTGATGTTCGCGGTGTTGTTCATACTGTTGCTCTCCGCGGTGATCGTGGGCAGCCGAGCTAAGAAGACAACGACTCAGCCAGCCCCCGAGAGGGTGGAAGAGCCGCCCAAAGAGCCCCCGAATGCCAGGGAACCCTTGGCGGAGGAGCATCCTCCAGTGGAGGCGAGGCAAGTCCCCGCATCGAAGGATGTCTTCGAAACCGAGGAGCCGTACCTTTATACGCCTGAACCAGAGTTCTTCATGCCCGAACAGTCTGTCAAAATACCCGAACCTGAGTTAGAGATACCTGAAACAGTAGTAGAGTTCTCTGAGCCGGAGATCGATTTACCTGAGCCGGAGGTCAAATATTTGGAGCCAGAGATCGATGAATCCGTGCCAGAAGTAGACGATGGCAAGCCAATGGTACAGGAGCTGGAAGTCGTCTTACCGGAGCCAGTATTCCTTGAAACGCCGCAAGCGGAGGAGCCGGCTGTAGATGAAATAACCTTCGAGGATACATACAGGGAGCCTGACTACTTCAGAGACGATGACGTGATCCCCATCCAAGGCGTAACAATGTGCCCCCACTGCGGCGAAAAGGTGCCCGCCACCATTTACTGCATTAACTGCGGGAAATCACTGAACGAGTGAGCCGTTCCAAGAACGCTCTTGAACAGCCTTTATAGATGCAGGCGTCGCAGGTATCCCCTGAACCAAGATGCCAAGAAACAGAGTGAAGGTCACCGTCCAGAAATGCGTGGACCCCGCCATCATCTTCGACGGGAAAGTCCCAAACATGCCCGGAGAAGACGAGCCCTACAAGAAGTGCAGCTTCGAGGAGGGGAGAACGTGGATCGTGGAGAAGAACATGCAGATGCCCGACGGCTTCTGTGGCTGGGCTTGGCGTGACCTCTACAAGGACCTGTCCGTCATGGTCATGGGCGGCGACTTCGACCCCTGGGTCGAGAAGGGCGTCATGTACACATCCTGCAGCGACGGGATCAGGCCCGTTAGCTTCAAGCTGGAGAGGCTTGAAGACTAAATCCTTTTCTTGAAGGTCTCCTCCTGGGTGGGCTCCTCGAAGTACTTGTGGAAAGCCCTAGGCAGATCCCTGTAGTCCACCTGCGCGGCGAGGGGGCTCAAATCCACTGAGTTGTACGTGTCCCAGAAGAGGACCGTCTTATCGTTTTCTCCCTTCTTCCCGAGCCAGTCGAGTCCCCCTGAGAACGCCTTGCCCGTGTAGGTGGGATCTATGTGTATGCCCTCAAGCTCCCTCATGTCCGCCACCATCTTGACGCTTGGCTCTGTGAAGTAAGCGTAGTCCTTCCCGACGTAGTCGCTGGGGAGGATCAGGTCCTCCTTACCTACGTCCACCATGGGGACGCCTTGATCGTGTCTCCGCATATACGCGTCTATGTTCCTCACCATCCTAGCCATCATGAACCTGTTAACTAGGAAGGGCATGGAGACAACGACGGCTACGACCCTAGTCTTCATGCCCAAGAGCCGGCAGCCGAGGTCGAGGCCGGCTGAGGTGCCCAGGGAGCCGGCGGCGACGACTATGTAGTCGATCTCAGGGACGACTCCCTCTTCCACCTGGCTACTGAGCTCATAGACAGCGTTTACGAAGCCAAGGTTACCCAAAGGGCTGCTGGCGCCGGCGGTGATGAAATAGGGTTTCCTCCTTTCAACGCGAGCCGTGACATAGTTCCATCCAAGTGATACCAACTCGCCGACTATGCCAGACGAATATTTAACGTCTATGCCGAAGTAGTAGTCTAGGAGGAGGTTTTTCCTTACGTAATCCGCGTTGGGCTGGTCAAACATCACACCCATCACCTCGAAGCCATACTCGCCGCCGTGGATCCCCGTCGCCAAGACCTGGTTGCTGCCCGAAGCTCCCATAGTGATCAGTAGACCCGCTCCCTTAGCCTTCGCGTCGGCGAGGACATACTCCAGCTTCCGGACCTTGTTACCGCCGTAGACTCTATGACAGAGATCATCCCTCTTTATGTAAAGCTCAGGGAACCCATACATGTCTCCAAGAGCCTTCAACTTGTCGACACGGGACGGGTACTCGCCTATTCCGATCCAAGGTATCTTCGCGAGCCCGGGATAATGGTCGTTTATTATAGGTGCCAAGATATCTCTAATGATAATGATTCACACACTAAATAACACTGACTAGGCTAAGCCACCAAGTAGATGCAGTGCAGTTTTATCCGGCCTCGGCTCTCTTCCTGCACTCCTCCAGTATCTTCTCGAGGCTCTCGGACCTGCCGACGGCCAACGCCTTCTCGATGAACGGTATAGCCTCGCCTTGTTTGCCCTTTATGAACAACACAAGCCCCTTCATCTGGTTGGCGAGAGGATTGTCAGGGTCCCGGTCCAGAGCCTCCTCGAAGAAGCCCATCGCCTCGTCGTATTTCTGAAGGTTGTAGTCTACCTGCCCCCTGAGCGTGTAGGTTACTGATGACTTGTTTAGCTCAAGAGACTTGTCTACGGCTTTCTTCGATTCCTCTAGATCGCCCATCCTCATGTGGATGATCCCCTTGAGCTGCCAGTTCATGAAGTTGCCGTCGTCGAGAGCGACTGCCACCTCCATGGATTTCAGAGCCTCCACGTAGTCGCCCGTGTTGGCGAGTGCCTGGGCGTGAAGGTTCCAGAGACCAACGTTCTCGGGCTCCAGATCGATGGCCTTATCTAACTTCTCCGCCGCCTCCTTGAACTTGCGTTGCCTGAGGAGGTTGATGCCCTCGTCGGCGAGGTTAGGCTGGTTCTCGTCGGAGCCCATGGATATGAAGACGCTGTTTATGGTTTAGGGTTTTCCCCCACTTTCATACGAGGGTAACACTGACACCTTCACTAATTTTATAATACACATGACTCCTGTGACAGGTAGGATGAAAGATAACGAGTTTTCACCTTGTGGCACCATCTGTGACGACTGCAACTGGTTCATTGGGGAGAAGCAACCCCAGTGCCCTGGCTGTAAGGCCGTTGAGGGTAAGCCGTTCTGGGGAACCTGCGAGACATACACCTGCGTTAAAGATCACGGTTTAGAGCACTGCGGAGTCTGCAGCGAGTTCCCCTGTGACGATTTCATGTCAAGGTATGACCCGAGCGAAGGCCTAGAACACGCCGTGCTTAGGGCGGGGCTGCTTGCGTACCGCGCGAGGCACGGCGACGAGAAGACGGTTGAGCTTGCCCGGGGATTAGAGCATAAAAAATAGTTAGTGTTGCCCCCCGTTTTCCAAAAGCACCTCTGCCTCCCGTCTAAGCAGGAGTGGGTAGAGGGCTGCGACGAGCAACGTCAACGCGCCGCCGATGAAGGCGGGCGTGTCGAGGCCTACTCTCTCCATCATGGCGCCGCCGAGGATGGGGGAGACGACGCCTCCGCCGTTCATAGATATCATCCTCAGGCTATTGGCAGTAGACTTCTCGTCCTCGCTTATGCTCCTCATGAACATGCTGGTGATGAGGGGGTCTGACATGAAACGTGTGCCCATCCTGAGAACGTAGAATACGGCGAGCACGCCGAAGCTGGGCGAGAGGGGCATCAACAACAAGAACACCGCGGAGAAAGCGATCCCGAAGGTTATGCTCTTCATGCCGCCAAGCCGCTTAGCGAAGGACGCGGCGGTGCCCTTCGAGAGAGCCATCGCCAGATTGGATATGAAGAAGAGGGTACCAAGACCCGCAGAGGCCACCCCGTACTTCTGGTTTACGTAGTATGGGAAGAGGCTGAACATGATCCCGCCAGCGATGTTCCCTAGTAGCCCGATTCCGCATATCTTCAGGACCAGCCACTTGGACTTGAGGTTGAACCTGAGCTCTCTGGACAGCTGCTCCTTGATGCCCAGGCTGGACAGGTAGATGAAGACGTACTGAAGAACGAAGAGTGCTCCCGCGGAAACCATGGTGTATCTGTACGCCGTTTTCAGGCTGATGCCGAACGCGTCGACCATGATCGGCGGGACGTACCCCACCAAGCTGCCCAGACTCATCGCGGAGATATTGATCAGCCCGTAGAGCCCGAACGCCTTGTCCATGTCGTCTTTCTTGAAGAACGACGAGTAGAGGGGGGTGAACACGGTGGCTGCGGCGTTACTGACGCCGATGAATGCGAACGATAGCGCGAAGCCCTCGATGCTCTGGGCAAGGAAAAAAAAGATCATCGCCAAAGACACCGCTGTGAAGCCCGTAAATATCATCTTACGCTTTCCTATACGGTCCGCCAGAATCCCACAAGGGATCGTGAGAACGGTGGCTGTCAAGGCATTCATCATGATTATGGTACCCAGACCCTGGCCGTCGAAGCCGAAGGACGCGAGATAAAGCTGCAAGACCGAGTTGAACACCCCGTTGGAGACGCCGTTGATTACGGCGCCTGAAAGAAACATCTTCGCGTTCCTGTCGAGGTGTGAAGGCATCACGCCACCGAGGAAACTTGGTTTCGGCTCGAATGCCTTAGGCTGTTGAAGATACTTGGGGACCTGGGCTGCCTTCACCGGGGGCCCTCCTAGTTGTATGGCACGAACTTTCCGTAGAACTTGAGCACCCGGCTCAGGGTCTCGTCGAGAGAGACGGCCTCGCCCTCCTCGACGTTGATTACGTCCTGGATCGACTCCAGTTTCTTCAGGTTTACCTCGCTTATCTTTTTCTCAACCATTTTTCGTCGAGGCAACCTCTGTTTCTCTGTTTATAAAGCGGACTCAAGTGTCATGATCGCGTGAAATAATCACAGTGCGTACTCACAACTTGTGAGTGCTATACGTGTTTTACATTTAAAAGGGCGAAAATAAGGTATTCCACAAGTGACGGGTTTGGGAGAAGTCTACGTAAACAGGAGAAGGATGCAGCTCGACGTCGTCTTGGGGGACCTCGTCGTTGAAGACGGGGCCGTTGAGGCCCTAAGCCCGGATAGACTGGTTAAGGTACAGGGAAACATCAGATGCACAGGCGACTGCGACTTCTACTGCAACGTTGAGGCAAAAAAGATCGAGTCCCGGCGCGGGGACATACTTGTTGAAGGCGGGTTGAAGGCTGAAACCATCGAGGTGAGGAGAGGCTGCCTCGAGGTTAAAGGAGACATTGACGCCAAACAGCTGAGAGTCTCCAGGAGTCTCACGACGCATGGCGCAGTCAAGGCAGAGTATGTGAACACCGGTGGAACGTTCAGTGCCAGGGGGCTGGTGGAGTCTCACCGTATCGTCGTGGGTGGAAGCTTCCGTGCTGAGACGGACGTGAACATCGACAACATAGACGTGGGTGGCTCGGTCAAGGTGGGTGGCGAGACCAGGGGAACCAGCATCCGGGTAGGTGGAACCTTCACAGGAGAAGGCCCCGTGCTGGTCGAGGACGTCGACGTCGGTGGCAGCTTCAAGGCTAGCGACACCGCCGACATAGAAAGCATAGATGTCGGCGGTACAGTGAGGCTGTCAGGGGGCAGAGTCTCGAGAATGCTCGAGGTTGGTGGCTCGCTGAAGTCCTCCGAGGCTCTGGAGTTCGGCGACCTGGATGTAGGCGGAACTATATCCCTCTCAGGTGGGGAGGGCGGCGACATCAGCGTAGGCGGCACCCTCAAGAGCGACGGAGAGTTAAGGTTCAAGAACATCAATGTAGGCGGTACGGTCAGGATCGATGGCGACGCCGAGGGGGAGAACGTCTCGGTGGGCGGCACATTTAAGGTGTACGGCAACCTCAGCCTCAGCGAGAGGCTCAAGGTGGGAGGAAGGGCTGCCGTCGACGGGAACGTCAAGGCAGACTCGATAAGGGTCGGCGGCAAGCTGGAGGCGTATAAGGCCGAGGCCGACAAGTTCATCGAGGCCAGCGTCCTGAGGACCAGGCACGGCGCCAAGGCGACGCGAATCGAGATAGGTCGCAAAGGCGAGGTAAGGGGCCCACTGATAGGCCAGGTCGTCGTCGCCAAGGAGCGAAGCGAGCTCGGGGACGTCTGGGCGGACGAGATACAGCTCAGAAGCAGGGTCAGAGCCGGGTACCTCTACGGGCGCAGGGTCCACCTGGAGCACGGCTGCGAGGTCGAGGGAGTGACCTACACGGAGGAGCTGAGGAGCGAGCCATCCGTCAGGATGAGGAACGTGCCTCAAAAGGCTGAAAAACTGCCTGAACCACCCTTCTAGTGTTGCGCCATGGAGCGACGAACTAGGTACGACATCTACCAGGACATATTGGAGACCGTCCGCAGGCGAGGCGCAACAGGGATAACGAGGATCAGCTACGGCGCGAACCTGCCGGTGGACAGGGCTAAGGAGGCCGTCGAGTTCCTTAAGGAGCGTAAGCTCATCGACGAGGAGGAGTACGGCGGCAACATGAAGTATGTTATAACGGGTAAGGGCGGCCAGTTCCTCAACGCGCTCAGGACGGTCCAGAAGTTTCTTGAGGATGAAGGCGGGGAGTTCTAGCGGACCCCTCCGCCGCCTCCGCCGAACCCGCCTCCGCCGCCGAACCCACCTCCACGGCTTCCGCC
>JGI2171J19970_10000557_pt1 | contig 20141 bp, 19 predicted proteins | sample DeeMarSWOR324_28_FD_19970 | JGI IMG/M metagenome (IMG submission 19970) | reverse complement strand
ATGGAGCCATAGAGTGTTTCGAAGAAGTTACTGGTATCAATCCAAAAAATGAAAAAGCATGGTTTAGCATGGCCACTGCTTTTGAAAAAGTATATGAATTTGGAGATTGGGAGACTCCACCCTTTGAAGCAGCCATAGCATGTTATGATGAGATAATAGAACTCAATCCAGAAAGTGACGAGGCATGGTATAGAAAAGGCGGTGTATGGGAAGAAGAAGGAAACTTAATCTCAGAAGTGCGCTATGATGAGGTTGAAGTGCCTTATGGTGAGATTGCATCCTATAAAGAAGCCATAGCATGTTATGGTAAAGCTGTAGATATCAATCCGAAAAATGAACAAGCATGGCTTTGCAAAGGTCATTTACTTGAGCTCCTGAAAGAGTATGATGAAGCCTTAGTATGTTATGACAAGGTTATAGATATCAATCCGAAAAATGAACAAGCATGGCTTGACAAAGTTGATATACTTAGAAAACTCGAAAAACATGATGAAGCTTTAGTATGTTATGATAGGATTACTAAACTCGATCCAAAAAATAAATGGGCATGGATTCATAAAGGTGATATACTTACAAGACTCGAAAAGTATAATGAAGCCTTAGCATGTTATGATAAGGCTATTAAACTCGATCCAAAAAATGAACAAGCATGGCTTGGTAAAGGTGTTAACCTTGAAAAACTGGAAGAGTATAATGGAGCCATAGAGTGTTACAAAGAAGTTACTGATATCAATCCAAAAAATGTAAAAGCATGGTTTAGCATGGCCGCTGTTTTTGAAAAACTATATGAATCTGGAGATTGGATGATTCCACCCTTTATTGAAGCCATAGCATGTTATGATAAGATCATTGAACTTAATCCAAAGAACAAAGACGCTTGGCAAGCCAAAGGTCGCCTTCTTGAAGAACTTGGTGAAAAAAGTGACGCCAAGAAATGCTTTAAAATGGCGAAAAAATCGGATTAAGGTGAGGCCAAAAGCTGTCGATCTCCCGAAGCTGCCGATTTCAAATTTCAAATGAAGCAATTGTCCTCTTGATTCTTGCGATTTTTTGTATAATTGTTTTGAAACTTTGCAAGGATTATCAATATGTTGTTTTTCCTTCTTATTGCTTTCTTTCGCTTTTTCAACTCCCAACAGTTTCGAGATATCATATTGTCAAACACATGTCCCCCCATTTCTGAAGATTAAAACACAACATTCAAGATTAATGAAAACACAAAAAAGAAAAAAATAAGTTATTTCTTCTAATACGGAATCGTACTCAATGTTACATTCAATGTCGTACTGCCTGTAATATCTAATTTGGCATCAATGTAATCCTGGACCACCTTTTCCAGAATGGTGAGTGGCACACCTCCACAGCAGAGCACCACGTGGTGAAACTCTTTAATATCAAATTGGTCGCCTAATGCATCCATCGCTTCTTGGCGCAACTCCAGCATTTTTATCATGCCCACTTTGTATCCTGTGGCCTGGGCAGGTAAAACAATGTAGCGTTCCACCTCGTGAGAGTATCTGTCTGTGCCGAGGGCTTCCTTCATGTATGCTTTTGCTTCTCCTCGTGTCCACTTCATGGCGTGAATCCCGGTATCTGCAACCAGACGGACAGCACGCAACAACTCCATGTCCAGTCGCCCAATGTTACCGTAGGGATTGTCCTCGTATAATCCCATCTCCCACGCTAACTGTTCAGCATACAATGCCCATCCCTCTGCATATCCATTCAATATGACGTCATTCCGAAATAAGGGTAAATCCATTTCTTGAGCAATGGAAACCTGAAAATAGTGGCCAGGAATAGCTTCATGGTACGCAACTGTAGGCATTCGGTACTTGAGAATCAACGAGTCGCCCACACCAGTATGGAACGCACCAGGACGCGAGCCATCTAGAGAGGCACCCACATAGTACCCACCTCCTCCGCCGAATGATGTCTCTCCAATGATTACTAGTTCTGCTTTGGGGCGTATATCGAACACTTCGTCCAGCTTTTGAGAAACTTCATCGAGTAGTTCTTCATAGGTCTTGATCACTTCATCCTTTCCCGCCTGGGTGTATGTACCAATGTAACCACCATCTGCAATGGCACGGTTTACCAGATCATCCAGGTTACCATCTGATGGGTAGCCCAGCTCATCAAAGACAGTACGCATCTCTTTTTGAATGCGTTCGACTTCTGCCAGCCCTATCTGGTGGATTTCTTCAGCTGTCAATTCTGTGGAGGTTTCGTGCCGCAGCATGTATGCGTAGTATTCATCGCCCTTGGGGAACTTCCACACGCCCGCATCGGATGTGGCAACAGTCTCCAGGTATTCAAGGTACTCCAGTAACATCAGGTAAGCAGGAACGACAGATTCTTCCACCTCTGTTAATGCAGCGTCAAGCAGAGCTTTTTCTTCTTCTTCACTTACATTGATCTCCTCTATTTTTTCGTCGAAGTACGTGTACAATAAAATCGATTTCCCATCGATCGATGCTACATCTCGGGAGCTGGAGTAAAGAAAGTCAATCACTACGTAGTTCGTCATCCTTAGAATGAAACTTGGTGGTACGGCACCTGCTTCCTTCCGTAATTTTAACCCTTCTATCAACTGGAAAACCTGCGTATCCACCTGGGATAACCGAGAGATGTAGTCTTCAGCATCCTGTTTGTTGGTAAGGGGATGGTACTCTGTGAATAGCCGAACCAACTCATCGTGGTAGCTGATGAGAAAGTGGTGCATCAAATAGTCGTAGTACATAAATTCGTGGCCGCGCACTAAATCATTTAAAAACCATTCATACACATCGTACGAGATCTGCTGCTCATACGTAAGTGTGGACCGATCGTAAGTCCGCAGCAAATCCAGAATAGCAGCCTCCAATTGCTGGGTCTCTCTAATATACTCGTCAGAAAGGTTATTCAGTTGATCGTTGCGCAACCCAAACCATTCAGAAATCCCCAATTCTGTGAGCCTTTCAGGATATCGTAATAACAGCTGTTTGTACGACTCGTCAAAGAACTCATCAATGGTCAATCCTTCCAAATCGGCTATAATGTTGTCTATTAAAGATTCAGTCGGCTGTACAGGAACAGATTCCGAGCTTTGTCCAATACAGCCCATCAATCCCAGTATCACGAAGAATACAGCGATCCTGTATGCAGTTATAACCAGTTTCCTCCTCTTGATATCTCTTATACGGGTTTTCATGTTCATCCATCTCCTTTTTCATTTTGTAGGTTCAAGCTTACTACAATAAATAGTAGCTATTACTATGTGATAGTAATATCTTATATAGTTTTCGGCTGATGGGATTGTCGAGTTTTTGGTGATTCTCTCACTTTTGTTACATGTGTAACAATATATTGTTTTTTATTAACAACATTCTGGATTCTTGATATTTTAGGAAAAAAGAGTTCACCCGTTGTTCTATTGATGGGCAGCATATCACATGCAAAAGCTTCATTGATTGTTACAGGTTCTCTTTTAGATGAGGACTCCAATAACATAGGCGAGAGTGCCAAACTGCATTATTGAGATTATTCTCCCTTTTAATTTCAGAATATTCGTTACTGAGTGATTTTTCAAAAGCGAAGCTGACACCAATACATATGAGATCACTGGAACCATAATAAGAACAAAAAACATAATATCTCTGTACAAGGCAGAATCAATTTTGACAAAGAGGGGGAGCGGATCAAGGACAACAATTATCATGTACAATACAACAGAAATTTCAGCAGCTCCCCGCCTGGAAAATCGGACAGGTAATGTTATAACCCCTGTTCGTTCATCACCTTCAACATCTGCTATGTCAATCATTATTTCAACAGCTAACCCCACAATGAACGCCATGACAGCAAAGTAAACAACTAATGGTTCAAGTGTTGTATCAGAGATGATGGAACCAAACACAGCCACTGCAGCAAAGCCGTAGGCAACGATCACATTCTTTAATAAGAGTATTCTTTTGAAATAACTGTACAAAAAAAGCAAGGGGAAATGCACCACAACAAAGAGTGAGGTCACCCTGTTCAGGAAAAGAGATACCATGAAAGCAGCAATGAAGAGCACTAATCCTAGTAGTAAAGCACTCTTCCTTTTTGTTAGTCCCTGTACGAGGGGTCTGTCAACTCGGTTGTTAGTTTTGTCTGCTTTATAATCATAGTAATCATTGATGGCAAAGGTGGCCATAGATAACACTAAAATGACCACAACCCCTATCACATAATCTATTTAGAGGCCAGTCAAATCTCTTGAGAGTATTCCTGAGACAATGACAGCAGAACTAGCAAATAAGGAATTATCAAATCGTGTCAAGGAGAGGAAGGCTTTCATAGGTTCTCTCTGACTAACTCAATGAGGTCATCAAGGCTTTTCAATGCATTCATCTCTTTTTGGTTGATGAACAGAATCAATTCTTCGTTTTTCATGAACGCGGATGGGAACTTTCCCTGGATTTTGTATTTTTCTGTGAACTCATCTCTGTGGAGGAATTCAACATTTATGTCAAGACTCTCAACAAAGTTTTTCCACTCACTCTTCATGCCCAGATTACCGAATGTAATCGCACACAGATTGCACGGATATGTCTGGGGGGAAGTTATTTTGTGTGCATAATCGACAATCGTATTCAATAAGCCGCTATCTGCATTGTAAACAAAAATAAGTGTTCTTCCTTTGTTTTCAGAAGTATCACTCATGATTAGATCACCTCTGTAAGGAGATGTGTGCATTTCCATATTTTTATAAGTTTCGATTGTTAATTGTTGATAGAATAACATCAAAAAATTCAAAGAGAAAGAGAGCCAAAAATGTGGAGTAAAGGTGAAGTAGATGGCAAAACGGAAATGTACAATCTGTGATTACACGTATGATAAAGAAGAGGGCGACCAGCCAGAGAAAGAACAGCGTGGAGTTTAATACCTAGATAGTTCTTCACAGGTTGATCCAGGATTCACGTTTTCGGTGGATGGAACCCTTCTGAGTTCATAAATTGTCCTTTTATCGATGATATGTACGTAATAAAGATAAGCTACCTAAATGTTACACGTGTAACATATCATCCCCAGAACTTCTCTGAGCCCATAAATCATCTCCAACAGTTCCATAACAGTGACAAAGAAATGAACAGATTTTTTTTCTTTTCCCCTGATACTAGATCGATCTATGTGTTACAGTTTCAAGTTAAAATAAGGCATCTGGCATCCTTTTCAAGCTTATTTGCTGCTCTTTGATAGAGTGGATTAAGGCAGCTTCTTAACCATGTCTGCAAGCTCTTCCTTTGTAAATGCCCTGAGTGTGATGGTTCTGACGTTCCCGAAGGAACCAAGACTGAGGTTGAAGGTCATAGCCACTTCATCACTGGGGGCTTCTCCGATGGCCACATAGTCGTATTTACCCATGACTGCGTAGAAGCCTATGAGCTTACCTCCCATGGCTTCCCAAGCTTTGATGCCGTTCTCAATTCTCTGGGGTGCATTCTTGATATCTTTGATCCCCTGATTCGTAAATTTCATCAAGGTAATATAGGTTGGCATGACTTCATTTTTTCTTAGCTTCTTATAAGGGTTTCGGGCTTTCGAGTGTTATAATTTTATGGTTGGCAGCAATCTGGCAGTCTTGATGAAAATACCTTTAAAGATTTTGTCAGGAGCCTCAATTTTTTGGGCAATTCTTTTAGAGTCAATGAATTCTTGAGTGCAGAAGCTGTTGGATGTTTTCAGAAATTGAAGGATGTTTATGGATTCTAATTTATCTTAAGGGATTGTCACGTCTTCGAAGGATGAAGAACTCCAATCTGGCTATCATCTTTTCGGTTAATGTGACAAAAGGCAATATTTGTTACACGTGTAACAGAAATGAGAAATGTTCATAGTGGAACAATCTAAGAGGCAACCTGTATGAGCATAACGACCACCCACGACCACCACCTTTTTAACAAAAGGTGCCTATCAGTATCATGCTCGCATGGATTTTGATGGCAGCTCTCCTGTTACAGTCGCCGGAGTACCCATACGAGATAGGAGAGTATGCTGTCACCATCAACATATCAGAGGGGAAAGTCCATGAAAGGATTGATATTACCTTGGAGAACTACGATTCTCTTGATATTTTTGAATACAGCTTCTTGTATCCTCTAGAAAACCTGGAGGTATACGACACCACAGGGAGTATCAAGCACGAGATTCGAAGTGATCTCTTACTGTGCTACGTCAACTTAAGAGGGTCTCGACAGTACACCTTTACTATTGAATTTGATACTGCAGGATATACAAGTCCAGTAAAGGAAGGAAAATGGGTTTTTTCTCCTATATTTCAGTTTTCTGTTCCTGTTCACAATTTTTACATTGAGATTACCATTCCTGCAGACATGGCAGTGGTCTCCCCTATATATCCTACTCCTACCTCCTTTTACTCGTACAGGGAGAGTTTAGTGGTGAAGTGGAAGAAAGAAGATCTAGAGGAGGGAGAGGAGTTTTTGATACTTTTGGGGTACAAACCAGTGACTACTCCTTCCTCTCAACGGTTTCTCATCTATTACTTGGGTATAACAGCTTCTTTGGCCTTTGTTACGGGATTATACCTGGGCAGGAGAGAAAAGCCACGACCCGAGTACGTGGTGGCAGACGAGAAGGTAGTACTCGATGTGATAAAAAAGGCAGGGGGAAAAATCATTCAGAGTGATCTAGTAAAAAATACAGGATTTTCCAAAGCGAAGGTTTCAAAGATTCTTTCTGAGCTTGAAAGCAGAAATGTGATACGGAAAGAGAAGTACAAACGCAGTAATCTCATTTTTCTGGAAGAGTAACTTCAATTTCTATTGAAGGTTATAGAAACCTATAAAAAGGTGTAGAAACTAGGAAATACATGAAAAAGAAAAATGTATTGATTGGTGTCATCATTGTCAGTGCAATTATTGCAGGTGGGTTAGCTGTCATACAGAGTCAACGCTCTGCTTATGTGGTGGAGGAGCTCTACTATGAGGAAGCTCTTGAAATACCTCGTGAGAAAACAGTAGACTACAGTGAAGGAGCCCCACCTCCTATGGCTGAAGAAATGGCTGCTGCCCCTTCGGGAGAGAGAGCACCTGCTGTACCTACAGAACCAAAGGTGATCAAAACCTCGTACATGTCGCTGGAGGTGGAAGAGTTTCGAAAAGCTGCAGATGCAGTAGGCGACATTGCCAAGGGTTATGGCGGGTATGTATCTAATTCTTCAGTGAGAGACGTTGGAGGAAGAAAAGTCGGGTACGTCACTGTAAGAGTGCCTGGGGAGAAGTTCGAGGATGCTATAAAGGAGATTGAAGGAGTGGGCACTCTCAAGGAAGAGAACGTCTCATTAGAAGATGTTACTGAGCGTTACATTGACTTAAAGGCCAGGTTAGAGAATCTAGAGCGCCAGGAGGAACGATACTTAGAAATACTGGACATGGCTGTTTTAGTGGAAGATGTCTTAAAGGTGGAAACCCAGTTAGAGCGGATCAGGGGAGATATTGAAAGTCTGCAGGGCACACTAAACTACCTGGATAACAGGATTGATTTGTCCACGATACAGGTGCAGTTATCAGAACCAGTCGAGGTTGTCCATGAACCAGGAATAAAAGATGCATTTAACAGAGCTATAGATGGGTTCCTGGCAGCAGTGAGGGGTATTATCGTCTTTCTGGGGTATTTCATTCCCATTGCCATCTTCTTAGCTATTGTGGCATTTGGGGGCTGGTTCCTCTACAGAAAGATGTCTAAAGGACGCTGATAGTATTCCTCCAGCAGTTTTTTGGCTGTATCCCACGATGAGCGGGCTATAAGGGGCAGTCCCCCTTCTTTTTTTATGTATTTTCTGAGGAACACAATTGTTTTCTGATCAGAACAGTATCCAGATCCAAAATCGCCGTACACTTCTTTGAGTTGATCAATCCGTCTGTCGCGCTGAACTTTGGCGATAATGGAGGCCGCCGAGACGATAGGATAGGTTGCATCTGCCTTGTGCTCTGATATAATTGAAGGAACCCCCGAACGTGCGCAGATCTTCTCTCCAAATCGCACTGGATTGACATCGCAGGCATCCACAATGATCTTGGTAGCCTGGGGGAATCTCAACAAGACATCAGCGAATAATTCCACTTCAATATCGTTTAAGGTTTTCTTGTGTCTTTGAGAATCGATTTCAGATGCAGATATTTCAGCATATGTGCATTCTGTTAACGATAAAATGACCTCTTCGAGTTCTTCTCTTTTTTGGCGAGTGTACTTTTTTGAGTCTTTCAGGTTCAAAGATTCCAGTTCACTGCAGTTCTCATCAGAAACTGCTACTCCACCAACCACTAATGGTCCTATGACAGGACCCCGACCTGCTTCATCGATTCCCACCAGCATCACTTTCTTGTTGCATTACCAATAAAAAAGGTTTGGGTACTACATAATTGGTTAGCCTGCTCATGTTACACGTGTAGCATTGTCTTTGCATCCACAGCGAGATACAAATCCTTAAAAGATCTACAAACTCTTAAAAGAAATAAAGACAAGTGAAAACATCCTTTCACGATGACAAAAAATTACTATTCGCAGTCCCTGTACGGTAAGAACCTCAAACGCGTCTATGATATAGCTCCTCCCAGGGTAAAGCAGTACCTTGAAGCTGAGATTCACTATGTCACAAAAGAAATAAAGGGAATGGACCTGGTTATAGAGCTCGGATGTGGCTACGGGAGAGTCATGAACCTTTTGAGTCCTTACGTGGAGGAACTGGTAGGGATTGATACAGCTGGAAAGTCCCTGAAATTCGCTCGAGAGTACCTTTCAGCATTATCAAATTGCTTCCTCTTCCAGATGAATGCATCGCAGTTAGGATTTAAATCGAAGGTATTTGATGCAGTTGTGTGTGTGCAGAATGGTATTTCAGCTTTTCACGTAGATAGTAAAACACTGGTAAAAGAAGCAATCCGAATTACCCATCCGGGAGGACTTTTGCTGTTTTCGAGTTATTCACCTAAATTCTGGGAACACCGACTGGAATGGTTTCGCCTTCAGGCCCAAGAAGGTCTCCTTGGAGAAATTGACGAATCCAGAACAAGAAATGGGATTATAGTCTGCAAAGATGGGCTAGAAATATCTTTTGTGGGAGAAAAACAGTTCTTGAAACTGTTTACCAGTGACAAAACTAATGTATCTGCAGTGGAAGTGGATGAATCCAGTGTATTCTGCAGGGCTGAGGTTCTTTAATAAACTTGTGTGTGAATAGTCGTGGTAGGTTCTGTGTATTTGGTTCCTTTGTGCAAGTGCATTCTTATCTTTGGCTCTACTAGGGAATGTAAATTCATCTGTCCATGACTTGAACCTCATGTGAGTGCAGTTCCTATTACAATGACCAAATAACGAGTGCTTTTCGTGGACATATCTATTCATCCCTCTTCAAGAAGGTTTTCTTTGTTACATCAACGTAATGTAACCTAAGTCTCCTCTCAAAATCTCTACAAACAGCAATCCATCATGATTTTGAGAAATAACGTTATTATCGAACTATCATGGAGAATTTTTTGTATTCTTGTAAAATATACAGATTCGCAAAGGTCTTTGCTTCTGCTGTGAAATAAATAGATTTTATTGATACTCATCAACAGAAAAGTTTATAAGGACAGGCTGTCTAGTAGGGGAAACTTCAACGGAGGTGAAAGATAATGAAGAGAATAGCAGCCGGAATCTTAGTGATGTGCCTATTGCTTTCTGCTTACTCTGTGTGGGCTCCCACGCCTCAGCGAGTGATTATTGTATTCCACAACACACCAGATGTGAACTTAGTTAGGCAGCATGGACCAGTCCACCAAACCTTCCACTTAATTCCCGCAGTGGTAGCAACGCTTCCAGAGCCAGCAATAGAAGCTTTATCAAGAAATCCCAACGTGAACTACATCCAACCAGACTACTACAGACAGTATATCAATCCCAGAATCACAGGAAAGCCAGGACCTCCACCACAAGAGCTTCCTTGGGGTGTTGACAGAATTGATGCTGACTTAGCCTGGTCCACCACAAAGGGGACAGGTGTCAAGGTTGCCATAGTGGATACAGGAATTGACATGGACCATCCAGATTTGCAGGCAAACATCAAGGGCGGATTTAACGCTATTGCCCCAGCAAGGAAATACAAAGATCCCAACAACTTTGATGATGACAACGGCCACGGAAGCCACTGTGCTGGTATTGTTGCTGCTATAGACAACGATATTGGCGTAATCGGTGTAGCACCAGAAGCCTGGTTATACGGTGTCAAAGTCTTGGACGGTGCAGGATTCGGGTATGATTCAGACATTATTGAAGGAATTGAGTGGTGTGTCGACAACGGCATGCAAGTCTGTTCCATGAGCTTTGGTGGATACGAAGATGACCAAGCCTTCAGAAATGCTATTGATGCTGCCTGGGATGCGGGAATAGTCATGGTAGCAGCAGCTGGAAACGAGGGATATGAAGAACCTGATTTGTTACCTGCAGGATATCCCACTGCCATAGCTATATCTGCTATGGATTCAAATGACGACATCGTTTCATGGAGCAACTACGGTGATGAAATAGAATTAGCAGCCCCCGGTGTGTCAATATACTCTTGCTACAAGAGAGGTGGCTTCACCACCATGTCTGGAACATCAATGGCATGCCCGCACGTATCTGGAGTGGCAGCTTTAATCCTGGCAGTGCATCCAAGTTACAGTAACGACCAAGTCAGACAACTCCTCTGGAATACTGCAGAAGATCTAGGAGCTTCCGGTTGGGACCCCTACTACGGCTACGGATTAGTAGATGCGCAAGCAGCAGTAGCATAACCTTTTTTCTTTCTTTTTTCTTTTACTTTTAGATTAATAGTATCTTCTTTAATGTTTAATCCTTTTCATCTACAGTAAATTTTGATCCAAACTCTGCAGGGTGTCAGGGTTCAGATCGTACAGTACATTGATGTCTTCTGTAAGCCATATAGTATCAATGATTGTAGTTACTACTTCTCATGAGCAACTCCTCACCAATCTTCAGTAATACACGGATGTTGTTGAACGCTCCCCATGAACCAAAAAAATGCTAAGATAAAAAATTTTTCATAAGCACTCGTTCTAGTCTGAATAAAACGCATGCAAACAAAAGACAGAGAAGGAACGTTTATAAATGGAAAAAAGGGGCATGCTCTAATGAATACTAAACGTGTAAATGGAATAACAGTTGACACAGNAAGCATTGTGCAGTTCATCAGCCTTTTAGAAAAAAAAGAATGGTCAGAAAAGGATCTGGATACATTTGTTTCCACAGAGGGTGTGCAGTACATCATCCAGCAGGAAAAAGATTCTGGTCCAAACGTTGATGAAGATACGGTGAAGACCTTTCTAAAAAAGGTGAACCGCAAATTACCAGGAGAGCTTGAAGAGTGTGGAGGATGGGCAACTGCATACAAAGAGAAGACAAGAATACAGAAACGGCTTGAATACATTTTCAGCCGATGGAATTATCTCGTGGAACGTCCTCTTTCAGTAGCTACAGACTACATACCAAGAAAGGCAAAAGGGACCTTTTACTTTGTGCCAGGAGGGGCCAGAGAAAGCTACTCAGATGGAAGTGGGTTTGCCATCAACCTGGGATGCGGAGCGAGGAAAAACACCCAGTGGATGTTTCTCATTGCTCTAGAGGGTTATCGTTACTTGTTGATTCGTGCTATGGGAGAAAAACCTTATATTAACCGCTGCAGGACTCCTACTGAATTTGTAGAAGCTTTCCTGAATCTGACTCACAGGGAGGGTATGGCTCTCTTTGTAGGGTTGAAAGCTGCAGGCACTGAAAAGCAGTTCTACCAGGAATACATGCGTGATGGAGAAAAAATCAAGGATACATACGGGAAAGCTTTCCAGCTCGCCCTGGAAGGGAAAGCACCACAAGACGCTGACAGAATCCAAAAGGAAGTATTCTCAGGGTATACTTCACCTGCTGCTTTATTGGGGTCTCAAATGGCGAAAACTCTCGATGAATCCGATAAACGAGTAGGCCACACTATGGGGAAAGATATGCTCTTGGGCAGTATCGGGGAAATGGGGTTTATCCCTTTCTTTGAAGTCTGCAGACCTCATGAGATAGGCCTTTCTCTCTTTCCAGATGTGGTCTGGGAAGCTTTTGAAAAGGTGAAAAAAGAGAGAGGGGTTGAATCAGTAGGAGAAGTTCATTACTTCCCATAATGCAAGTGGAAGGATCATCCAGAGCCCCTTTTTGTGTTCGAACTGTGGTGAAAAGGTTCAGTCCTTTCCATTGACAGTGACCGGTAACCTTTCAGGTGGGCTGTCTGAATTGAAATTCGCAATTACTTTTCACCAGTTATCGATCATTACCTTTCTATTACTTTTGTTACACGTGTAACAATAACTGTCCACCCTATTGCAGTAGTTAGTTTTTTCTGCAGGTCAATGTATAATTTGATTGTGAACGGCTAACCGTTTTATCTGTAACGTCAGTATAGAATACTCCATTGACAATAGGTTTCTAACGAGAAAATTTCAGTCGCACTGAACAGTTAAAACGAATCTGCAGAGAGGTTACCTCCACCGGTGAATTGACCTTTACATGAGCAAAGCTTATAAGCTTTATAAATGAGAAAGAAAAAGTGATGGACATGATAAACAAAATAGCTGTCATTGGAATTGGTGCCATGGGATCTGGCATCGCTTATGTGTCTGCATGGAATGGCTACAGTGTAACCACGAGAGATATATCTGAGGAACTTGTAGACATGGGAATGAACAAAATTCGTCAGAGTGTCATGACAGGAATCGACAAAGGGAAGCTATCTCCTGTGGAGGGTGAAAAAATCCTGAAGAACATTAATGCTACCACAGATTTAAAAGAAGCAGCACAGGATGCAGACTTAGTCATAGAAGCAATTTTCGAAAACATGAAGGTCAAAAAGGAGCTTTTTTCTGAACTGGATAGTATTTGTCCCGAACACACCATACTGGCGTCAAATACATCCACGTTGAGTATAACAGAAATGGCATCAGTAACAAAAAGGCAGGAGAAATTCATTGGAATGCATTTTTTTAATCCAGTTCCTGCCATGAAACTGGTTGAGATCGTCATGGGTGAGAAAACATCAGAAGACACGTACAAGGCAGCTGATGATTTCTGCAAGAGTCTACAGAAGGCCACAGTGAGAGCAGAAGATTCTCCAGGATTCATTGTGAACAGGATATTACTGCCCACGTTGAACGAGGCCATGAAGTTGGTGGATTCTGGTGTGGCCACCAAGGAGGACGTGGACAAGGCCATGATGCTGGGTGCGAACTTCCCTATGGGACCTTTTGCTCTGGCAGATTATGTGGGGTTAGATGTGGCATATGCTGCTATCACTACCATGTACAATGCTCTTGGAGAGTACTACAAACCGTCTGATACCTTGAAGGGATTAGTGGAAAACGGACACCTGGGAATGAAGACGGGAAAAGGATTTTATAAATACACCAAATAGGAGGGATTTCATGACATATGAAACTCTAATCTACTCTAAGGAAGGAAGTTTTTTCAGTCCTGAGAAGAATATTGGCGTTATTAAGTTGAACAGACCAACAGCGTACAACGCATTGAACGAACAGTTAATTACTGAGTTATACCAATTGTTGCAGGAGATTGAGAAAGATGATGAGGTTAAAGTGGTGGTTATCACTGCTGAAGGACAGAAAGTGTTCTGCACAGGTGCAGATTTGAAATTAGCTTCAGAACTGGATGAGAAAAGTGCTTTACCCCTGGTGGAACAGGGGCAGGGAATATTCAACTACATTGAGAACTTTCCCAAGCCTACCATTGCAGCCATTAATGGGTTAGCTCTGGGAGGAGGTCTGGAGTTAACATTGGCGTGCGATATCCGAATTGCATCAGAAGAAGCAAAAGTGGGCTGTCCTGAAACCTCTATTGGATTGATACCTGCTTGGGGCGGCATCCAGAGACTGCCCAAAGTGGTGGGCATGGGGAAGGCTAAGGAGTTAATCTTTACTGGAGCCATGATCACGGCCAAGGAGGCAGGAGAAATCGGACTGGTCAACAAGGTAGTGCCGCCAGACGAACTAGATTCTACTGTGAACTGGACTGCAGCCAAGATTGCAGGAAATGCACCTATTGCATTAAAGTATGCAAAGGAAGGGTTAAACCAGGTCTTCGATGTACCTATTGAGGAAGGGTTGAAGCACGATGCAGTGACGTGTGCTGCCTGTTTCAGCACTGAAGATATCAAGGAAGGAATAAAGTCTGTCTTTGAGAAGAGGAAGGCCTCCTTTAAAGGAAAGTGAACAGTATGAGAAGAGTTGCTGTAGTGGGCGCAGGCCACGGTAAATTCGGGAAACGAAACGATGCCACTTTACGTGAACTCGCGTATGAGGCTGTTATACCTGCTTTAGAGGATGCAGGAATTACCCAAGAGGATTTAGAAGCAGCTGTGGTAGCTATTGCGGGAGAAGAGTTTGCAGGACAGGGAGCACCCTCTGCACTGGTGGGTGACTACACAGGGATACAGCCAAGACCAGTGTTTAGAGTGGAATCTGCCTGTGCATCAGGTACTTCTGCCATTAAAGCAGCATACGGGTTAGTCAGTTCAGGGTTACACGACATTGTCATGGCCATTGGTGTGGAAAAAATGAATGCAGTCTCGTCTGTGAGAGCCACAGAGTTAATGGCCAGAGCAGGAGATACCCGGTGGGAGTATCCTTTTGGCGTATCATTCCCTGGGTTCTATGCACTGTTTGCCACCCGACACATGCATGAGTACGGCACCACCAAAGAGCAGTTGGCCATGGTGGGAGTGAAAAACCACCATTATGGAGCTATGAATCCAGTGGCCCACCTCCCTAAAGAAGTGTCACTAGAGGAAGCGGTAAAATCCATGATTATTGCCTGGCCTTTAGGGCTGTATGACTGCTGTCTCATTTCAGATGGGGGGGCTGCTGTTATATTGATGTCAGAAGAAAAGGCAAAAGAGTATACAGACACCCCTGTATGGATCAAAGGGATTGGTTCAGGGTCTGACACCATGCTGGTGGCTGAACGGCCGAGCTTGACCAGTTTAACAGGAGCCAAAAAAGCAGGAAAAGCTGCTTATAAAATGGCTGGAATCGGACCAAAAGACGTGGATGTGGCAGAAGTCCATGACTGTTTTACTATTGCTGAAATCATGGCGTACGAGGATCTGGGATTCTGCAGCGTGGGAGAAGGTGGAAAGTTCATCGAAGAGGAACAATCCTACATTGGTGGACAAACACCGGTGAACGTGGATGGTGGGTTAAAATCCAAGGGGCACCCCATTGGAGCTACTGGTGTTTCCCAGTGTTATGAATTAGTAAAACAGTTACGAGGAGAATGCGACAAACGACAGGTAGCTGGAGCAGAAATTGGACTGTCTCACAATGTGGGGCAGACAGGGCAGTTTGCCAACGTGATCATATACTCGAGGTGATACAATGGAATTCGGATACGTCAACTGGTCTACCAACACAGATGTGGTAGATAAATGGAACGAAGGATTAGTCGAAGGAAAGATTCTGGCCACAAAATGCACAAGCTGCCAGAGAGTGTTCTTACCCCCGCGGGGAGATTGCCCCTGTGGCAAGGGAAAAGTGGAATGGTTTGAAATGAATCCTGAAGCCACTCTATTCACCTACACAGTGATCATGTTTGCCCCTGAATCCATGTCTGAGAGAGCACCCTACGTAGTGGCTATTGGCGAGTTCGACAATGGAGCCCGATTACTCGGCCATTTGTTTGCCAGTCCTGGTGCAATCAAGGTGGGAATGAAGATCAAGGTGAAACCTGAGCAACTAGGCAAGAACAGGATAACTATAAAGTACGTTCCTGTTTAATTTCCCTTTTTTTCTTTTGTTTTTCTTTGGATTTGCTCAAACATGGAGAATATTATACGCGCACATTAGAGATATTAGTTTTCTTCCATCCTCTACAGGAATCTCGAGATGTTCTGAAATCTTCTTGACTGCTGTTGGTCCTCTAGTGCTGAATCCTTAGGTTATCAAATTCATGATAATCTTCACTAATTATCTCCTTGATGTTATTGACTGAGAGTCTACCCTTTCTAATGATATCTATACTATCCAATTCAAGAGGCTTAGAAACGTGAAAGCCCAAACCAACCAAAGCATTACAAGGCAAAAGCTCATAAAGAAGAAGAATCTAATAGGGAGTGATCATATGACAATTGAGACAGAAAAATCTGGAAGTGAGATCATAGAGGACCTTGATAAAGCAATTGAAAAAAGGGAAGAAGTAATAGGGCATGTTGAGAAGATGTTCAATAGGGAGCCTGTGCACATAAGGAAAAAGAGAAGATGATTAAGTAGGGGTGTGTTATTCTGCTTAGTGGGAAATATTTCATTGTGGCAGGGCTTGTATTTCTATTAGGGCCTCTATTATTGCCTGTGCATTGGGAAAAATGAACATCTACGACTTGATTCTTATTTCCACAACAGTAACAGAAAAAGGTATCCTAACAGATATGATTCAGAAAGCAATTGTGATTCTTTCGGCATTTGGCGGAATTCTTGCTATTTTTGGTGGTATAACTTATCTTTTTCAGAAGGAAACTGACGAATCAGTGTTACAGATAGATGAATTTCAGCATCAAAACTTCAAAAGAATAGTGGATAATCAGGATTTGACAGAAGATGTGCTAAAGGAGTTCTTTACAATCTCAACAGATACACAACGACACATATTGAGCAGAATTATCAAACTGGAAGCTACTGTGGAAGAGATCAAAGGAATTATCGAGAAATCTGAATGATACGTTGACTATTTTTCTCAACTTCATTAATTTTTTTGTCCCATCTACAGTGGGTGCTCCACTCATTCATACTTCTCTTCCAATCCACCGATATATGAAAAAGACCACCACCAACGTGAGTAATTGGACAATAAAGGGTGCCAGCACATATATTTTGAGTGCTATAAGGGAAGCAAAAAGAGGGGCTGCAATAGACACTAGTTTCTTTAATGAGGACACAGTACCAAGGATTTCTCCTCTCCGCTCTTCCGGGATCAACTGCATGGTTAATGCACGATGGCGTGGAAACCAGAGAGAATTTCCTATAGAACCTAGAAAATACGCGAGGAAAATCACCCAGACAGTAGGAGCCCACGACATTAAGACTGCATACACCATCATAAAGAAGATCCCGTACTGAGCTGTTTTTACGAGTTCTGGTTTTCTTTTCAAGGTCGTGAGTATGGTGAGGATTATGGCAAGAGATACTACAGCTTCCACCACAGTGACAGTGAAAAAGGTTCCCTGCAGCTTTTGGAGAATGTAGTAGATGAGAATAAACTGTGAACCGACTGCTTCACCAAATACGAGAACAACTTCTGCAGTCATGATCAGGTACAACTCCCGAGGAACTGGCAGCTGAGATTTCCTTTTCAGAGAAACGTTGGGCTCCACTCTGGGCAACCCCTTTAAAATATATATGATAACCAAAAAATCTGCTGCACCCAGTAAGATGAAAAAGGATCGGTACGCAGCAACAGAACTAGCTACGTAGGTCAATATATAACCCAAAACGGGAAAGGCGGCCAACTGGACAATTTCTGGTGTCATCACGTGATATTGGTATATAGTTTCATAATCTGCTTTGTAAGCTTCATTCTCATATACCGTATAGGAGGGGTTGAACACCCACCCTATTTTATCTAGGAGCTGTCCAGTAATAATGTGGTAGTAATTCTGTGAAAAACCGTAAATAATACTTGCAATGCCCCCAAAAAAGTCAATAAACGCCAATCCATAGTTACAGGGAATTCTGTCCAGGAGTCTACCAGCTCCATAAGTGAATACCACTTCTGCTAGTCCTGCCAGAGAGAACAAGAACCCCACTTCCACCAAGCTGAAGTTCAGCCTGAATAAGTACACAGGGAACAAAGGAACTGAAATGATGAGAACTGCATAAATCATGTGCAAGTACATGTATCTTCTGGCTTTTATATCAAAGGAGAAGAATGTCATAGCTTTCCCGCAAAGATGAGAATTCCCACCACAACAAAGATGATGCCGGACACTTTCTGGATTGTTCCTTCTGATAAATACTGACTCAATGTCTGGCCCACTGTAACACTCAACGCGGTCACTAACCCTAATCCGATCAAAGCTCCTACAAAAACTACCCAGGGATTGTACTTGGCAGCCAAAGCCAGGGAGGAGAGCATGGTTTTGTCTCCTAATTCCATGACAAAGTAGAGTCCTATTATAGAGAGAATTTCTTTCATGCATATTCTTTTGGTGTTCCCTTAAAAAAGGTTACGAGCCTGTCCACCTATCTATCTGTGTGTATTTATTATTGAGGGAATAGGTGAATGACACACGGCAGGTAAAGTACTGTCAGATTTCAGAGACAGAGCTTTTCAGATTCAATAAACTTTCTTTTTATATGAATTTGCGTTAGTAAATGATAAAATGTACGAAATGTTACACGTGTAACATTGACCTCTAAAGAGGTGACAACCTATGAATCAGAAGGTTCTTTAAGACACTCTCTTGTTAGTATGCATGAAGATCAAGCCGCAAATTCGTATTTTGGGTATAGATGATGGCTCATTGTGTGGCGAAGAAATATTACTGGTAGGGGTAGTCTTTCGCGGGGGATTCTGGATTGATGGGTTGTTAAGCTGCTGGATTGAACGAGATGGTACAGATGCCACAGATAAGATCATTAACATGGTCTCCACCACCAAGCATGAAGATTTGCGGGTAATCATGACAGATGGGATCACTTTTGCTGGATTTAACACTATTGACATTCAGAAGATCGCCCAAAAGACATCTCTGGGTATCATTCCAGTCATGAGAAAGATGCCGGACTTTGAAAAAATTGATAGAGCTTTGGATAACTTCCCGGACAAAAAAGAGAGATGGCACTGCATTGAGCGTGCAGGGCCTGTTCATTCCATACCTGTTCACAGAGGGGTGCTATACTTTCAGTATGCAGGGTTGGAAAGAGACGAAGCAGTAAAAATCATTGAGTTAACGTGCATGCACTCCCAGCTTCCTGAGCCTGTGCGGGTTGCTCACATTATTGCTACAGGGATTATACGAGGAGAAGCTTCCCGGAAACCGTAGAAATTGGCTACTGGATTTTAATGACAGGATTGTCAATTTCTGGTGCTACAACTACAGTCATTAACTCATAAACTATTTTATCAGTCTATATGAAAATTGATGTTACACGTGTAACATTGACACTCACTATTTGGATACCTCTACCAATTTAGATTTTCACAACTCGGTGAGGTTAGATTCTCTTCTCTCTCTTCAAAACGGTTAGTATCTCCTCTTCATACTTTGAATAGGGAAAAAACCACCTCTGATTCTCCACATCGAAATGTTCTGCATGGAAGGACTGTTTTTCAAGATATCTGGAATTGTGAGTCCTCAAGGGGGCAACTCTCACTTCCAAATCTGGATACTCATCAAAGTAGTGCAACAGGTTCAGCATGAATCGGGGAGATGCCCACAAGAACATTAACCCTGTATCTCCCGCCAATGTGTACGACTTGTGGATGCGGCCTCCTTCAGCAAACTGATGCATCAAGTGCAGCAAAAATTCGTGGTCTTTGGATTCCAAGAGTAACAGTAATGTGGAACACTCGTTGATGGGGTAAGGGCGTAAATGGTGGGCTTTCCCATGGACTATCCCTGAATCAGCAATTTTCTTGTAGCTGTGTTTCAGCTGGTGGTACTCCCAGAAGTTTCCATAGTCTTTGTATTCCATCTTCTGGATTTTCCTTAAATTATCTGTTCGAATCTGCAAGTACTGCATTAACCGCAGATCTACCTCTCTCCACGTAATAGATAAATTGAGCTCAGGGTAGGTTATATCGGGTAAAGGACGGTCAAGATCGGGATCGTTTAACTCAGGGATTTCTTCTTCACTGAAATTGGGGTTGTCCGTAATCCACCGATTCTGGGAAGCGAACATCTCGTAAGAGATTAAATCTTTCTCTCTCAAAAGGGTTAAAAGCTTCCCAATTTGGTTGTAGTAGTTCACCTGGAAGAGGACAAAAAACCTGTTGGTATCAATAGTGGGATAGATCCATCTCCAGCATTCAAGCTGCTTGATCAATTCAAAAACCAAGTCCCTATTTTGAGCAGG
>JGI2171J19970_10000555_pt1 | contig 20156 bp, 18 predicted proteins | sample DeeMarSWOR324_28_FD_19970 | JGI IMG/M metagenome (IMG submission 19970) | reverse complement strand
GGCTCGCGGATGGCGGCCCCGGCCAAAGCGATCAGGAGAAATTCGGCGCGATTGATGGACCCGCCGAGGACCAATGGACCTATCACGCCGTGGCAAACGTGATCCTGGCCCATTCTCTCATCCGTAGCTTCGAAGAGGTGGACGCCACTCGCACGGCGATAACCGGAATCAGTTGGGGCGGATACCTGACCTGCATTGTCGCCGGGCTTGACAATCGCTTCAAGGCGGCGGTGCCTGTGTACGGCTGCGGGTTTCTGCATGAAAACAGTGTATGGCTGAATCAATTTGCGAAGATGACGCCGCAGCAGAAGGATAGATGGGTCCGGCTGTGGGACCCCTCCAGGTACGTCGGATCGGCGGTGATGCCGGTGTTCTTCGTCAACGGTACGAATGATTTCGCCTATCCGCTCGACAGTTATTCGAAGACCTACGGACTTGTCAAAAGCGAACGCAACTTTCGAATCACCGTCAATATGCCGCATAGTCACGAGCAGGGATGGGCGCCGAAGGAAATCGGGCTTTTTGTGGATCAGTACGCGAAGGATGGTGTTCCACTGGCGACGGTCAGGAGCCCGAAGATAACCAACGGCCAGGTCCGCGCCAAGGTCGAGAGCAAGACGGCCCTCGCCTCCGCGAATCTGCACTATACGACAGGGGCCGCGCCGATCAATAAACTCAACTGGGAGACCGTGCCGGCACGCGTTGAAGGCAAGCGGATTGTCGCGCCCGCGCCGCCGGATGAAGCGACCATCTGCTTTCTTACGGTCAGCGACGTTCGTGGTGCGATTGTATCGAGCCAACTAGTATTCTCGACCGAGTCGAAGTGAACTCGAAATAGTCATCAGGGCGGAGTATGGGATTATGGCAGAAAGGCGAAATCTGAACGTTCAGCATCGTCAGTTGGGATTAGCTTTGTCCCTGCTCCTTGGATTCGGTCGTGGCGTGGCGGTTGGTGCGAACACGGGCTCCTGGGGCGATCAGGCCCGCTTTGCCTACAGCACCGACGGAGAGTCGTTCAGGCGCTTTGGCCCGGAATTCACGATCAAGTTCGGCAACTGGTGCGGCGACCGCCTCGGCTTCTATTGTTGGAACGACAATATTATCGCAGGCTATGTCGACATAGACTATTTTCACCACGACTACGACGGGCCGAAAGGCCGATGACCGCCGGCGAGAATCAATGGGATGCCAGCAGAAGTCTCCGTTCTCCCGTCGTTCTTGTCCTCAAGTTTCCGTTTCTTTCGGAAGAGGTAAGATTTTCCCGCTCTGAAAACCTCATTTTCTGAACGAAAACCGGCTTTCGGTGAAATTTTTGGAAGAAATAAGGGAAAAAGACTTGACTGAATGTNCTCTGTAATATAGAGTACTCTGTACTACAAATAGAAGTAATGACGTGCCTCAGGAGATTGTGCTATGAATGTATCGCAGGACGACGCCCGAGCGTCGCTATCAACAATCCGGGACGCAAGGATTCAAACCCAAAGGGCCGCAATCTCGACCTATGCGAGTCCCATGATGATTCTCTGGGGGACTCTTTGGATCATCGCGTTTATAGCAACCCATTTATACATCGAACACGGTCAACACATTTTCACAGCGATGAATGTCGTAGGAATTGCGGTGTCCGCTATAATTTTCTACCAGCTCTTTCATTCCAAACCACCTTTTCGAGAGGATCCTTCGGAACGCCTCGGCTGGCGCATCGCTGCATTGTGGATTCTCTTGTATGTCTACGTCATAATCTGGTTGTTTCTCTTGGCTCCCTTTAGCGGCATGCAGTGCAACGCGTTTATCAGCACGGCTGGGATGTTTGCCTGTGTGGTGATGGGCCTCTGGTTCAAGAGCACCTTCATGATCGTCCTGGGGCTTGTCATGACGGGCGTGACGTTGGTGGGTTTCTATCTTCTGACCTCCTGTTATTGCCTCTGGATGGCGATGATGGGAGGCGGGTCTCTTTTGGGTGCCGGTTTGTATATACGCGTGCGATGGAGGTGAGAAATGGCGCAGCTTGATAATATCATTCATCAGACGGTTCGGCTGCAAATAATGTCGTCGCTCGTGAGCCTGGATCAGCGTGAGCGCGTCAACTTCACCACCCTGCGCAAGCTGCTGAAACTGACCGACGGTAATCTCGGTGCGCATCTCAATAAGCTCGAACAGGCAGGTTACATTGAGATTGAGAAGACGTTCGTCGCCCGCAAGCCGCAGACTTTTATCTTCGCTACGGGAAAAGGCCGGGATGCGTTTACTGAACACACCACGGCATTGCAGCAAATCATCCAGGGCACAAAAAATAACGATTGATTGCAGGCAATAGCGGAAAGAAAAGTAAGATGAAAAAAACAATTTTGAAACGCTTTTTTGTATGGTCGCCTTCCGAATTCAAAACAGAAATGGATCACCACAAACGACCACAAAGCAACGCGGAACGAACAATGCAAATCAATGAAGGGACAAAACGATGAGCAGGTCAAAGGTATGGTTATTGTCATTGGCGGTACTGATTATCGCTGTGCTGGTCTCACTGCTCGCAGAGTGCGCGGTTGGGGCCCGGCGGGAAGAACCAGCGTGGTGGCGAACGGATCTGCTGCCGCCGAAGCAGGAGTCCGTCCGGGGCGAGGGGCTCACCGCTCGGTTTTACTATCCGGCGAAGGGGGATGGACCCTGGCAGCCGGTTGTCCTGCTGAGTGGATCACAAGGAGGGCTTGTCACCGCCAAACGGCGGATCCACCCGCTTGTCTGTTCAGGATATTGTGTGCTCGCGGTCGCCTATTTCAAGGCAGAAGGCTTACCAGACGAGCTGATCAGTGTGCCACTGGAGTTCTTCGACAAGGGCAAAGCATGGTTGGCCGAGAACCCGAAGGTCGTTCAAGGCGGAATTGCTGTTGTCGGCGGTTCAAAAGGTGGCGAGCTGGGATTGTTGCTGGCAAGCCGTGATTCCGACGTCAGATGTGTCGTCGGAATTCTTCCGGCGAGCCACGTCTTTCAAGGCATTGCTCCCCGGTTTCATATGAGCTCGTCTTGGTCACACAAAGGCAAAGACCTGCCGTTCGTACCCTACGTGTTCAACGCCACTCTGTTCAGGGCAATAAAGAGCGGCGGATTCCGCGACGTGTACCAAGAGGCGCTGGCAAACGCAGGAGAAGCGGGGGAGGCCGCTAGAATACCCGTTGAAAAGACAAATGGAGCGGTGCTCCTGCTTTCTGGAAGGAAAGACCAGATATGGCCTTCAACAGACATGTGTGAGACGATCATCAAGCGACTCAAGCAGGCCGAGTTCCCGCATGCCTTCAAGCATGTGGCCTATGACACGGATCACAGCGTCGGTTCTGCACGCGAGCACTGGATTGAGATAACGGCTTTCTTGCGGAAGCACTATACGGTCGAAGATCAGACAAAACCGCGATGCGACCCGTGGTCACTGTCGGGCGCGAGCAGTCCTGGCGGAGTATGAATCATGAAGAGGCCATCTAAGTTCACACTGTGGTACAAAGTAGCCGTTGTCACGATCCTCCTTTGCCTGCTCTGCGGAGCGCGTGATTTCCATGGACAGGAGCGTGACCAAGAACGGGACGAACAGCGACGTAAGAAAAGGGAAAGGGCCATGGATCGGATCGTCCACATTGAGGAGGGCATTGTCTGGACGATCCCTTCAGCGCCCCGCTTATGCGACGAGCTGGACATCCAACGGGACAGGGTGGACATCGGGGGCTGCACGCTCTACTGCGAACAGGAGGGAGAGGGCACGCCACTCGTTCTCGTCCACGGTGGGCCCGGTGCGACGCACCACCACTTTCATCCGCATTTCTCGCGGGCCGCTGCGTTCGCTCGGGTCATTTACTACGACCAACGTGGATGCGGGCTCTCTGACTACAAGCCGGGCGACGGATATACAGTGGACCAGTCCGTGGATGACCTGGAGCGGCTCCGGCAGGCACTGGATATCGACCAATGGGTCGTGCTCGGCCACTCTTATGGCGGCATCCCGGCTCAGTGTTACGCCATCAAATACCCCGAGAACCTCAAGGGCCTGGTGTTGGTGTGTGCCTCGACGGGGCTCCACGGCCAATCCTTGCCCTCGAGGGCGCGCGATTTCATCTCGCAGCGGGAACGGGAGAAGATCGCCGAGATCCGAACCACCCCCGGCCTCTCCACGGCCCAGATGGTGTACAACAACCTCCTGAATGGGGATTGGAAGCGCCAGTCCTACTACAAACCCAGCCGCGAGCGGATGGCGCAGATGATCCGCTATGAGTGGGTCCATGACAGCAACTTCAACTCGACAATGAGTGAGTCCGCCGCAGAAGTGGACCTTGAAGGTGCCTTCATTCGATGCCCCATTCCAACACTCATCCTGGAAGGGAAGTGGGACATGTCGTGGAACACGGGCAAACCGGCGAGATTCCACGGAAACCATCCCAAGGCCAAACTCGTTGTCTTCGCGGATTCGGGCCACAGCGCCTTTGAAGACGAGCCGAAGCTGTTCTTCAATACGTTGAAGGATTTCATTATTGATCTGCCGCACGTACCGGCCGAAGAGTTGGAGCAGTGGAAGGGCTATCTGGTGACGTGGCGGCAGAAGCAGCAAGAGAAGAAGGCCTCCTTGCTGGGCGCAGAGATAAGCCCCGGAGAAGCGCAAGCCATCGAGTATTTTGAGAAGACGAAATGGGAAATACTGCGGGGGCAAGCGTTCAGCGACCAGTCCACGCCGCCCCATGCTTTCTTGACTCTCATTTCGGCCTATTGCCACAAAGACCCAAATGCTCTCGAACAGATACTGCCCCTTGTCAAGCGGCAGCAGTTCAAGAAACTGTCGTCACCGCAAGTACGAACGAAGATGTTAGATTTTGTTCAGGTGTCGACCGTCTGTAGAATTCCGGTGTACAGCGGATCGCCGAAAGAGTCCGACGTATGCGCCGTCTATACGAGTGCCTCGCCTGACAAGGAAATAGACCAAGCGTTCTCGTTTTGCTTCGTTGAGGGGGCATGGCGGTTTGCAGGCAGCACGAGTGACATATACAATTGGATACCACAGGCCCGGCAAGTCGAGGCTATGACAAGAAGCATTCTGGAGTTGGAGCAAGAGGAGGCGAAGGACGGCCCATGACGTGTGCTTAGCGTTGGTCGCACCGGTAACTGGCGTCGTCTTTGACGGCGTAGAGCCGAGCCGAGGATGAGCGAATTGAGCCGACAAAATGGCCAAGAAGATAGCCGACTCCAGAACCTCTGTATTGTTCGAGCGATTCGGCAGAAAGCTGTTGCGGTCGTATATGACTCTTAGGAGCGGTTGGATAATCGCGGAATTATATCCAGCCACGTTGGATTGGGCCGGAGAGCACAGGTGGATCGAGCGGACCGGTTCAGGTTTTAGCTATTGTACCGTGGGCTAAATCAACGTTGTCCTCCTCCGCCTCGCCTTCGGCATCGTCCGCGGCCTTGTTTTGGGCCGGCGGGACCGGGGCCAAAGCGGTGAGGTCCGGCCGTGCCGCGGGCATCTTGCCCACGATTCGAGGGCGGGACGCTCTCGACAGGAGCGGCGATGATTTCAATGGGACCGCCTTTGATGAGCAGCGCTTTTCCATTGACCAGGGCGTCGGCAATCTTTCTGTGAGCCGATTCGAGGATCCTGCCGAGCGTCTGGCGGGAAATGCTCATCTTCTCCGCAGCGTCGGCCTGATAGAGCCCCTCAAGATCGGTCAGGCGGATGGCCTCAAACTCATCGACGGTCAGCGTAACCTCCTCCAGGACCGAAAGAGGGATTCCTCTCGGTTTGTAGTAATTGGTTTGTGGCAACTGCGCCACGCGTCTGCAATGTCTCGGTCTCGGCATATCAAGCGTTTCTTTAGTGGTTTCTTTTCAAGCACCTGTATCGGTACGATTGTCCGTCTTCGGTCTACTGCGATACTCCTCTAACAGAGCTCGAAGGGCCATAACAGCCAGCTCCGCGCAGTGCTTGCTTTCCTCCGGCAAGCCTTCGAAGTANCGGTCCACATCGTCCGGTTCTAGCCCAAGCGCCTGTTGGATAGATTTTCCCGTTACCGTCCTCGCAACGTAATTGGCGCATGCGACGGTGGATCCGCAGCCATCAGTTATGAACTTGACATCATGTATTCTCCCATCCTTGATGCTCAAAAACATCTCGATCGTATCCCCGCAGACACCCGTGATACGAACGTGGCTGTCCGGGCTCTCTATTGTGCCGATATTCTTGGCATTGAAAAGCTCGTCTTTGAACGTCTGCGAGTAGCCTGCCAATATGGCTTCCTGAAGGCTCTTGACAAGTTCATCAATGTTTTCTGCCATTCTTCCAGGCCTTGTTTTCTTTTCTCAATGAGTTCCATCCGGCCGCACGCCACTGAGGAGCTGATAGCACGTCCTCTCATATGAACACCGGCATCACTTTCTTAAACGTTTGTTCGTGTGCGGTGTAATCCGTTCGGATGTCGTGCTTTCGTTCCTCGTTTTCAAAGTTCCCACTATGTGAAGTTCGGCAGCAGGCGGTATTCCGGCGGAACTTCTCAACCAATTGGTGCAAAACAGACAACTATTTTCACTGAATCAGTGATCGCAGACATTATCTCCAATTTCGAGTGCGTTATCAAGATAAGCTTTGACCAATTGGTCGGGATCTTCGGTGGAGGCGCCGACGATGACTTTAATATTGTTTTGGGCAAAAAGTTGCCGGGCGCGTTGCCCCATGCCGCCGGCGATAATCACATCGGCTTTCTGCTCGCTGAGCCATTTCGGTAGTACGCCCGGCTCGCGAGCCGGGGGCTGTAATTTTGTTACGTTAGCGATTTCTTTTGTCTGTTCGTTGACGTCCACCAAAGCGAATTCTTCACAATGACCAAAGTGGGCCGACAGTTTTCCGTTTGTTGTTGGAATGGCGATTTTCATTGTGTCTTTTTTCTCCTTTTGATTCATGTAGTTTTCTTTTTCCAGGGCAGGTCTAACCGAGGTTTCGACAAATTGCCCGTCCAGTTCAAGTACCGGCTGGAACGCTAAGCACATAGCCTCAGCCGTCGGATTCCGAGGGGCGGTATCGACGAACGGCGCGCCCAGGTCACAGGCGTGGGCCAATGCGGGATCCATCGGGATCTTGCCTAAGAACGGCACGCCGAAGTCTCGGGCCATCTCCTGGCCGCCGTTGCCAGCGAAGACATCTATTCGCTGATTGCAGTGCGGGCAGACAATGCCGCTCATATTCTCGATCACACCGAGGACTGGCAGATCCAATTGCCTGCAGAACGTGATACACTTTTTCACATCGACAACGGCGACTTGCTGCGGCGTCGTGATAATGACGGCCCCGTCGATTTTTCCAAGGAGCTGAGCGATGGACAAGGGCTCATCCCCCGTCCCGGGCGGGCAATCCGTGATGAGATAGTCCAAATCGCCCCAGCAGACGTCTGTTACAAACTGTTTGATAACGTTATGCTTCATGGGACCGCGCCATATCAAGGCGTCCGTGTCATTGCGCAGCAGGAATCCGACGCTCATGACCTTAAGTGTGTCACTGTAGACGGCGGGCATGATCTTGTCACCCACGGCCTGCACCTTCATCCGTTCGAGGTTCAGCAGCTTCGGGATGCTCGGCCCATGAATATCAATATCCAGCAGTCCGACATTCTTGCCCTGCATCGACAGCCAGACCGCCAGGTTCACGGCAATGCTGCTCTTGCCGACACCGCCTTTACCGCTCAAAACAAGAAACGTGTGCTTCACATTCTCCATTTGTTGCTCCTTTCATATCCGTCGTTTCCCTAAAAGACGCCTAATACTGACTCCCATAGGGATACGATCTGGCCCTTGAGGCGGCCGTTCGAGTATTCGACGCCGCTCTTGGCCGCAATCTGGGCCTTTGTCACCGCCGGGTCGTAGGCAATTTCACCGGCGATTTGCAGATTCCGCGAATGTGCTGCGTCCCTGATTTCGGCTGCGATGCTCGGATTGATATCCCATTTGTTGATACAGATTGCTGTGGGAATATTGAAATGCTTTGTGAGCTCGATGACCCGATCGAGATCGTGCCGGCCCGAGAGGGTCGGCTCGGTGACGACCAGCACCCGGTCCGCCCCGGTGATCGAGGCAATCACCGGACACCCGAGGCCCGGCGAGCCATCCACGATGATCAGGTCGCTGTTCTGCTCGGTGGCGATCCGTTTGGCCTCCTTCCGTATGAGACTGACCAGCTTGCCGCTATTTTCCTGGGCGATACCAAGCCGGGCGTGAACCATGGGCCCGAACCTCGTCTCCGACACAAACCACTGGCCATTGACGGCCTCCTTGAACTCAATCGCATCGACAGGACAAAAGTGAACGCAGACGCCGCATCCCTCGCATGAGATAGGATCAATCGTATAGGTCTTTTCGACGACGTCGTTGCCGGGTCCGTCAAATGTCGCCGCATCGAAATGGCAGACGTCCTCACATCGGCCGCAACCGATGCACTTGTCCGTCATGATGGAAGCTAATTTGCCGCCGCTGAAATCGGTGGTTCGCTTCACATCGGGGTTCAAAATGAGATGCAAATCCGCCGCATCAACATCACAATCGGCCAGAACGGCGTTCTTCGCGAGAGCCGCGAACGACGCAACGATACTCGTCTTACCCGTTCCACCTTTACCGCTAATGACCACGACCTCTTTCATCTGTGAGCTTCCATAGCGCCAACCAGATCAACAAAACAATTCCTATACTCCGGCAACTCCCGTACGATCATCTTGCCCGACGAGTATAGTTCGGCGATGCGTCGATCGTCGGGTAGTCTTGCAGCGACCCGTATGCCCTCGGCTTCGCAGTACTCTTCCACTTTTTCATTGCCGACATCATAGCGGTTGATGACAACGGCGAAAGGAAGACTCAATTCACGTACCAGCTCCACAGCCAATTTCAAATCGTTCAGGCCGAACGGCGTTGGTTCGGTAACAAGCAAGACGAAATCTGTATCTTTGAGCGCCTCGACGACCGGACACGACGTTCCCGGCGGAACATCAATGATCGCCAGGCACTCTGGGTGTATATGTCTTTTGACTTCCTTTATGAGAGTCGGTGTTCGTACATGCCCTATGTTCAATTGGCCGCTCACGAATTCGATTGCGCCGGCTTTGCCACACGCAAGGGTACCAATCTCCAGCGGTTTCGGTGTTATCGCGTCATCGGGGCACACGCGGAAACAGCCGCCGCAGGCGTGGCAAAGCTGCTCAAACGTCAACACATTGTCTTTGATGCAGACGATGGCGCCGTACTGACAGATTTGCCCGCATTGACCGCAGGCCGTGCATTTTTCCGTATCGACCTGCGGCACGTCGATCGTCACCTGTCGGCTGGCGGCGATCTGCGGCCTCAAGAAAATATGGCCGTTCGGCTCCTCAACATCGCAATCGAGGTACTGAACCTTGTGTCCCGAATCACAGGCCGCCGAGGCGAGATTCGTGGCCACCGTCGTCTTGCCCGTCCCACCTTTGCCGCTGGCGATAGCCACAACGAAGTTGTCCAGCATGTCACTTGTCCATACCGAAATGAGATGGGACGTTCGGGCCCTCTGCGATCGTCAGCGTGCCGCTCTTGAAGTGCTCCACGGCCTCGGCGACGGTCCCCGTCACGCCGATGTAGAGTTTGACGCCGGCCGCGTCCAACGTGCGCTGGGCATTCGGACCGCAGTTGCCCGTGAGCACCGCTTCGACACCCTCGTCTATAACGCGCTTGGCTGAGCCGATGCCCGCCGCACCACCGGCGACATTCTCATTTTCAATGGCGACAAAATCCATCGTATCCGTGTCGCAAACAATGAAGAAGGCCGCCCTTCCAAATCGTGGATCGACCTCAGAAATCAGGCTTTCTCCGGTTGATGTCACTGCGATTCTCATAAGACGCCTTTCATAATTGAGTAACAGCGGGACTTTTGAAAAAGTCCCAAAGTTCTGTTTTGAGATTGCCGCCGGATTCTTTGAATCGCTCGCAATGACATGAAAACGCACTTTTTGTCGTTGCGAGGAGCGGAGCGACGAAGCAATCTCCTCTTTTTCAACAGCTCTACGGTCGCTTGTTATTTGTTGGTTTTGGCTTCGAGCTGCTCGATGCGCTGATTGATTTGGCTCAGTGCATCCTGGACATACTCGGCCTGCTTTTTCAGGCCGTCAAGCTCTTGTTCGGCCGTCATCGTCGGGGCAAACGGTCCGGCTTGCGGCATGAAAGGGGTCAGGGGACCACCCCAGGCCGGATAGCCCGTCGCGTGGTACCAGTGTCTCCAGCCGCGACCGCCGCCTCGGCCCCGGCCCCAATAACCTCGCCCCCCGGCGGGACTCATAAAACCAGGCGCCCCATAGCCGGCGCAATATCCCGCAGCTCTTCCCGTCATCGGTCCCATTCCGCCAGGGCCTGTTCCGTCTCCACGTGGCATAATATATCCCTTTCAAACCTTAAAATTAGCTGTTATCATCTGTTATTCTCTTGTCATTTTTGTTCCACACTCGCGACGTGTGCCTTTGACCACAAACGTGATTTTCTCGTGAAGCCGTGTATCGGTCGTTGTCATCCGGACCGAATCGAGTACCTGGCGGACAAAACAGGGAATACAGTCGAAGTAAGTCTTCATGGGCAGCAAATCTCCTCGTCGCCGCGTGGTATGCTTTTCTCCGGCGTTATTGGCGNGTGTTCTGTTCTAAGTGNCTTTCTCATATTCTATATTATGGGCATATGCTCATAATAGTTCAAGAAAAAATCTTGCAAAACANAAAANTTTTTCAGCGGGGGATGTGGGTCGGATCAGACACCCTCGCGGAAAAATGAAAAATCGCGTGCAATTGACGCGATCCACCCGTAGAATCGGCCGTTTGGTAACTTGAGTATAACACATGGAATGGAGAATCTCATGAAGGAAGAAATGATAGCCGAAACGGTGTTGGAAACGAATATGGGACCTAAGCAACCGAGTCGCGGGAAGGTTCGCGATATATACGATCTGGGCGACAAGCTGCTCATCGTGGCGACCGACCGGATCAGCGCTTTTGATGTCGTCATGGCCAACGGCATCCCTTATAAAGGCATCGTCCTGACGCGGATTTCGCGCTTCTGGTTCGATTTTCTCAGCGACGATGTCGAGCATCACCTGATAAGCGACGACGTGGCGCGCTTTCCGGTGCCGTTCTGCGACCACGCCGAGCAGTTGGCCGGACGCAGTATGCTGGTCAAGAAGGGCGACGTCCTGCCGATCGAGTGTGTCGTGCGGGGATACTTGGCCGGGTCGGGCTGGAAGGAATACAAAGAAAGCGGTACGGTTTGCGGGCAGAAGCTGCCGGCGGGATTAAGACAATGNGAGAAGCTGCCCGAGCTGATATTTACCCCGGCGACGAAAGCCGAGAGGGGGACCCACGATGAGAATATCAGCTTCGAGCAATGTGTGGACATCATCGGCAAAGACGCGGCAGACTACGTCCGCCAGAAGAGCACGGAGATTTTCACAAAAGCCAGCAAGTATGCCGAGACCCGGGGCATCATCCTGGCCGACACGAAGTTCGAGTGGGGGCGCGTTGACGGTAAGCTCATTCTCATCGACGAGGTTTTGACACCGGACTCGTCGCGTTTCTGGCCGGCGGACAAGTACCAGGCTGGCCGAGACCAGGAGAGTTTCGACAAGCAGTTCGTGCGCAACTATCTGGAGAGTATCAATTTCGACAAATCGGGCCCCGGCGTCGAGCTGCCCGAAGACATCCGGGCAAAGACCAGCGACAAGTATATCGAGGCCTATGAGCGCCTGACGGGTAAGGCGTTTGAGGTGTGAGTCCGGTGGCACTTGAATAGAAGAATCGCCAAATTCCACTGGATGCAGTTGCTGGCGCTCGCGGCGGTCCANTTTGTCGTTGATTTATTTGCGGGTATGCCTCCGGCGATCCTCCCAGCGATCCGGGACGAATTTGTTTTGAGCTTATCCCGGGGCGGTTTCGTTCTCGTCGCGCTCTATCTAATCTGTAACGGTGTTCAGGTATTCACGGGCCACGTGCGTTCCGGCAAACGACAGCCGTTGTTGTTGCATATAGGTCTGCTCTTGAGTGCCAGCATATGTTTGGTGGGTCTATTGCCCAGAGGAGCGGGCGGCTTCCCGGCGATGGTCTCCCTGGCCGTCGTCAGTGGTTTTGGAATTGCACTCGTCCACCCGGAAGGATTGCGAGGCGTCCACCGGCTCAAGCGCATTCCGCCGACGGTGAGTACCGCCGTATTCATGGCCGGCGGTTTTCTCGGATACGCCAGCGGCGGAGCGGTCTCGGCCCTTCTTGTTTCCCGCCTCGGATTTCAGGGTTTATACCCGCTCATTATTTGCTCGGTCATCAGTATCGCCATGGTCATTCTGCTGAAAGTCCGTCTGGCNGTTGAACCTAAGACGCCCAATGNAAGTGGGACCCAAGCNACGAGTGATCNCCGTCTGCCTTTCTGGTTCATATTTGCAATGGCGATGCCCGCGGCCGTCTCGACGACCATTCTTGCCGTCCTGCTGCCGACCGTGCTCAATGAGCTTGGCTTTGAACTGACTTTCGGGGGTTATTCCACTACGATGTTCGGCTTGGGAGGCGCCGCCGGTTCGTTTGTCTGGGCCTACATGGCCCGCAAGAGGGACGAGCTTTCCTGTACCATCGCGGCTCTTTTTCTGACCCTGCCCTTCCTGCTGGCCTATCTCGTGCTGATCAATCACAGGGCGGCTATATGGATATTGTTGGGCACCGGCTTTTGCACCGTTTCGGCCTACACATTGATGATAACCCTGTCGAGGCACGCCACCGGCCCGACGCTCGGCCGGAGGATGGGGGTGATGGTCGGCGGCACGTGGGCATTGGCCTATGTCATCTTCATGGCTTTGTTGCTTGCTGCCGAACATTTCCGTTTTGAGACCAAAGCCATTTTACGCTTAACTCCCTGGGGTTATTTATTCTCCGGTCTCTTCGGCAGTTTTCTCGTGCTGAGGATGCGTAGAGCAGTTTCTGCGGAGAAAGCTGGAAAGATCTGAGGCCATTCATTTCTAAGGGAAGCATTTTTAGGTTCAATGATCTACCAACAAGGTACGAATCATCCACGAAAAAGACCGATCTGCTGGCGGTTCACAATCCTTACGAAGAATATGTGCTGAGACAGCAATAGTAGTAATCGGTTTTCCAGCTCGCCTAAGTGTCCGTTTTCGAACAGGCTCATCCCAAAATCGGACACACGATTTGTCCGGTGCACAACGAAACACTTCTACATAACGCCTTTTCAGGGCCTTAAGAAGGACGTTCTAAAAAATTGAGCTTGGCACGATAGTTGCTTATCTTCCCGGCATACATTGGCTGATAATGTCCTTTTCATATGTGTCGTATTGTCGCTGTTTTTCTTCAGCGATAAGGATCGAGCCGCCAGCGTTCAGTGTTGGGCGGGATCCGACGCAGAAAAACATGTGATTAATAGAGAATACAAAATCCAGAATACGAAAGGGGTCGTAAATGAGAACGATATGGCACGACATACGTTTTGGGCTTCGTCAGTTGCGTAGGAGCCCCGGTTTCACGGCGGTGGCGATACTGTCGCTGGCCCTGGGCATTGGAGCGAATACGGCGATCTTCAGTATGATCAACGGCATCCTGTACAAGTCCCTGCCTGTCCGCAATCCGAATGAGTTGCGTGTAATCAACTGGGTAGGTCATAAGCAGCTGCGTCTACGGAATGGGCGCTGGCATCGTTACCAAGGTAACATTGTCCGAACCAAGCCTCATAAATATTACGGCGGATCTTTTTCGTATCCCGCATACCGGGACTTTGCGGAACAGGCAAAAGGATTCTCCGATATTTTTGCCTTTTCCAACGGTGAGCATCGCTTCTCAATCAGTGCAGGAGATACCGCGTCTTTTGCAAACGTACTGATGGTGTCGGGCAACTTCTTCAAGGGCTACGGCGCACGGGTCTTGATTGGAAGACCGATTACACCCGAGGATGATCGCCGCGATGCCGATCCCGTGACGGTCATCACGTATAATCTGTGGAAACGGATCTTTGGCCTTGATCCCCATGTCCTGGGCCGGACACTCGCGTTGAGGAATGTGGCCTTCACTGTCATTGGTGTGCTGCCTCGCGATTACGTAGATCCCCTGGCTGGTGAAAGGCGCATCGATTTCTATGTGCCCATGATGGCCCAGCCGCGACTTCTGCCCTATGATAGATGGTTGGATTCAGATAACGTATGGTGGGTTCAGATGATGGTGCGGCTGGCTCCCGGAGCCGATGAGACCCAGGTCCAGACATCATTGGAGCTTCTTTTCAGCCATGCTCTGAATCGTTCTGAAGTGGAATTTGACGACAGACCCGGGATCTTGTTGCAGAAAGGTTGGCGAGGAATCTTGGGTAATCGTGGGAGGATAGCTGAACCCTTGTGGATTCTGCAGTTTGCGGTGGGTCTGGTCCTGTTGATCGCCTGCACGAATCTGGCCGGCCTGCTTCTGGCTCGCAGTGTGGCCCGTCAACATGAGATGGCCGTGCGGGCGGCGATGGGCGCCGGGCGGTGGCGTCTCATACAACAGTCACTCACGGAATGTATGGTTTTGTCACTGGCGGGTGTCTGTCTCGGATTGGTATTCTCTGTATGGATAAGAACAGCACTAACCGGTTTTATCATTGATCCTTCAAGCAATAAAGACTTCCACCTTCGGGTTGATGCGAATGTCTTGATGTTTACTCTGGCCATTGGTGTGGTTACTGCCTTATTGTCCGGCCTTTTTCCGGCACTGCGTGCCGGAAATACCGATCCATCGGCCGGGCTCAAAGACAGTGGGAGTCGCGGCGCGCCTCGGCTCCGCCTGGGGAAAATTTTGGTCACTGTGCAGGTGGGTTTGTCCGTCATTCTGGTTATGGCCGCCGGACTCCTATGCCGAACCCTGATCAATCTATATCGAACGGATAGGGGATTCGACACGGAGAATATCTTGTTGGTGGACATTCAACTTACCCATTCTCTTTCCAAAGTGAAAAATTACAGACAGTATCATCCTTCAATGCGTCAGAAAATTGCGGCAATCCCCGGTGTTAAGTCAGTAGCCCTATCAAATTGGACATTGCTGGGCGGAGGCAGACGAAGCCCCGAAGTCTCGATCCCCGGTCGTCCCGATGCAGAGCAGCGAGAGTCACATGAACTGGTCGTAACTGACAAGTACTTTACGACCATGGGAATCAACCTCCTGCAAGGGCGTGACTTCCTTGCTACAGATACAGAAGGCTCCCAGCGTGTCGTCATCGTCAATGAGGAATTCGGACGTTTGTTTTTCCCGGATGAGAATCCTCTGGAGCAGTTCATCAAGGTCTGGGACGAGCAATGGCAAATTGTGGGTCTGTGCAGTGACCACACATATGAGGATATACGTCGAGACGTTCCACCGATTTTTTATCTGCCTCATAGTCAAGGAGATAAGGAATTCGATATGACCTACGCGATACGCACTGTGCTCCCGCCGCTATCGCTGGTACCTGCCGTGCGCAAGGCCGTAGCTGAGGTCGATCGCAATCTGCCACTGGAAGGGATCACGACGCAAGAACTCGCAATCAAGGAATCTATTGCTCAGGAACGCCTCTTTGCATTGCTTTCCGGCAGTCTTTCCCTCCTGGCCTTGGTGCTATCCTGCATCGGCCTGTACGGATTGATGGCCTACAATGTCTCACGACGAACCGGTGAAATGGGCATTCGCAAGGCGTTGGGCGCCCGTCCCTGGGACGTGGCCCGACCGATCCTCCGGGAAGCTCTGACACTCACGGCCATAGGCGTAGCCATCGGATTGCTCGTCTCATGGGATGTGATCCATCTGATCCGGGGTTTTCTCTACGGCATCAGTCCTAATGATCCTCTCACGATGATCGGGGCCGCCGTTATCATGGTCGCCGTCGCGGCCCTGGCTGCCTGGATACCTGCACGACGTGCGGCCAGGATCGATCCGATGGAAGCCCTTAGATACGAATAGGAATCTCACATGAAAACACTGTGGCAAGACCTATGATGTGGATTTCGGATGTTGGTTAAGAATCCGGATTTTACGTTTGTAGTGGTTCTGCTTTTCAGCTTAACTCAATAGGAGGTAACAAGTCATGAGGCGAGTAACAACACTACTATTAATTCTGGCTGGTATTCTCTTTGCCAGTTCCTACGACGTATGGGCAAGTCAACAGGAGACATCGAAGCATACCATCGTGCCTGGGGTGCGCGTCGGCAACTATACGCTCGACATGAGCAAAGACGAGATCATAAGTAAGCTGGGAGAACCAGAGGCCATATACCCCATTCAGATCGAGAAAGACGAGGGTATTCGCCGTGGGGAAGAAAAGTGCAGCCTTGACAGTCTTCCGGAGCATTATATTCTTTCTTATCGTGACGTTTCCTTTTGGATGGATGATGATTCAATCGAAGTGATTAGCGTGCATAGCCCTCTCTACAAACTCAGCAATGGATTGGGAGTAGGCGACTCGGAGCAGAAAATCAAACAAGTCTTTGGCGAGGACTTTAAACTCGAAGAGGCCTTCGGCAAGGATTTTCGCTGTTACCACGCCAAGGGGCTTGGATTCGCAATCCACAAGAAGAACCAGACCGTCACCGAGATCGTTGTTTATCGGCCGGAAGGCGATCGTGGCGATCGTGATGCACCAGATCAACAAGAGCAATCGAAGGGTACCATCGTGCCCGGCGTGGGAATGGGTGACTATACGCTTGATATGAGCAAAGACGATGTGTTGAGAAGGCTGGGAAAACCGCGGAATATTCATTACGGGGGAGAAGATTACACCTTGGATAATCTTCCGAAACGGTATTTCATGTTTTATCATGGTATTTCCTTTCATATCGATGAGGATATGGTCACGGGGATCGCTACGCATAGTCCTCGCTACCAATTCGCCAATGGTTTGAAAGTGGGTGACTCGCGAGACAGGATCGTCCAAACCTTTGGCAGTAACTTCGAGCTTGAAGAACATGAGAGGGTTGACAGTCTCACTTACAAGGACAAAGGGCTTTACTTTGAAATCGACAAGGAGAATGGAACAGTCGAGGAGATCAGTGTTAATCGGGCAAAACGTAATGAAAGTAATATGAATATTCCCAAGGTGCGTCGTCGTGATGATCTCGGGCCATACGAGGATGTGAGCGGTGAAGATTTGCGTGCTTCTGACCTGCGTTACTCAGAAGATATCCTGGATACCCTGGAATTCAACCAGGAGACGCAGTGGCCCCCGCCGGAGCGCTTGCCGAAGGGATTTGATCCGAAAGAGTTGCTGCGAGAGGGCATGAATCCGGGGCTCGGCGTTCGGGCCCTGCATGCCCAGGGGATCACCGGAGCGGGTGTCCATGTGGGCCTTATCGATCAACCGTTGCTGCTGGATCATCCGGAGTACGACGGCAAGATCGTCTCGTATCACGCTCTTGATTGCGGCTCGCATAAAAGCAGCATGCACGGTCCCGCCATGGCCAGCCAGTTGGTAGGCAAGCGCTGCGGCACAGCTCCGGGCGCCAGCCTACACGTTGTGGCGGTTCCATCCTGGAAGGCGGATGCAGCTTATTATGCCCGGGCCCTGGACCGGTTCGTTGCGTACAATGAAACCGCACCCAAAAAACAGAAGATACGAGTCGTGTCTGTGTCGTGCCAGCCCTCCGGCGAGGGATCGGTTTTTGAGAACCAGCCTCTATGGGACGAGGCCGTGCAGAAGGCTCAAGCCAAGGGTATCCTCGTGCTGGACTGTACATGGCATCACGGTTTCGTGTCACTCTGCTGGCTGGACCCGGAGGATCGCGAAAATGTCGAGGCCTGTACACCGGGTTTCCGTATCGGTGAGGTGCAGGTCGACGAGGGCCATATCCACGTGCCCTCTGCACCTCGTACTGCGGCGGAGGCCGATGAGGTCAGACCGTTCGGTTATGCGTACGACGGCGGGGGCAGGCGCAGTCGCAGGCCGAAGGCCAAGAATGGGTATAGTGATACCATCCCCTATGCCGCGGGTATTCTGGCATTAGGCTGGCAAATTCGTCCTGATCTAACTCCTGCGCAGATCAAGGATATGCTCTTTGTGTCGGCTCATGTGCATGAAAGCGGCGCCAAGATTATTCATCCCACGGCGTTTATCGAATTGGTCCGAAGCCAAAGCAGCCATCCCGTTTCCGAAGGCGTCTGTAAGGAGGACTCTGAGACTCGAACTATCGTGCCGGGCATAGGAGTTGGTGACTATTCATTTGGCATGAGCAAAGACGATGTGTTGAAGAAGCTGGGAGAACCAGAGACCATTCAGTTCGGGGAAGATGAGGTTATTCGTCGCGGGGAAAAGAAGTACAACCTCAACGATCTTCCGAGAGAATATATTCTGTCCTTTAGTGACGTTTCCTTTTGGTTTGAGAATGATTCTGTCCAAGTGATCAGCGTGCATAGTCCTCTCTACAAACTCGGCAACGGCTTAGGCGTGGGCGACTCGGAGCAGAAGATCAAACAAGTTTTTGGCGAGGACTTTAAACTCGAAAAGGCCTTCGGCAAGGAATTTTGCTGTTACCACGCCAAGGGCATTGGATTCGAAATCCACGAGAAGAACCGAACCGTCGCCGGGATCGTTGTTTATCGAACGGAAGGGGGTGGTGGTGATCCTGATCTACCGGACAGCGCCGAGGCAGCCCTCGTTCGCAAAGCGGCGGCGGAGGGCCGTATCGCCTACAAGCTCACCACACCTGAGGAATTCAAGGCCATTGCCGGACAGCCGACAAAGGAATGGTCGGAGTCTGACAATGAAATCATCTATTTGAAGTATCCGGGTATGCAAGCCAGCTTCTTCGGAAGACCAGAAATTGAAACCCCGCACACGTTAAACGGTATCTCGTGCGAAGGCAGGGGAATCGATATCGGCCGGAACCGTCCGATTGTCCTGCGTCATGAAGGAGATCTCGATAAGTTCGGATCATTTTGGGGCTTCTGCGACGTGGATCTAAGTCGGCTTGATCTCTCGCAACAGGGCGAGATTCTGGAGGCCGCAACGTTTGACAGTCTCACGGTATGGCCCCCGTCCGATCACTTGCCGCCGGGTTTCGATCCGGCCAAACGCCTGGAGTGGGGGAAGAATCCCGGTCTGGGGGTTCGTTCGTTGCATCGAGAGGGCATTACCGGCAAGGGCGTCGGCATAGCGATTATCGATCAGCCACTACTAAAGGATCATGTGGAATATGCCGACCGAATTAAGTCGTATCATGCGATTGAAGTCGAGGGCGTAGATATTCAAATGCACGGACCGCCGGTCTGTAGTATGGCAGTAGGAAAGACCTGCGGCGTAGCGCCTCAGGCGAGTCTGCACTACTATGCCGTCCCCCCCTGGAAATGGCTGGAGAACCGCCCATGGGCGAGGACGGTCGAGCAAATCGTGGAACGAAACCGGGATTTGCCTCCGTCAGAGAAGGTGCGAGTCATCAGCATCTCTCTGGGGGCCTTTTCTGGAAGGGACTATTTTGATCAATGGAAGTCGGCCGTTGAGAAAGCACACCAAAATGGCATTCTGGTCGTGACCTGTGATCCATATTTTTTGAGATATGTCACTTTAGAACGATTAGTGGGAACAGACCCGGACAATCCAAACAACTACACCTTCGATAGCGGGGTGAACGCGTTGTACGTTCCCGCTTCAAATCGATCCATGGCCAGTCATCGGGGAAAAAATGTGTACACCTTTGACACACGTGGTGGTAATAGCTGGACGGTGCCCTACCTGGCCGGCTTAGCGGCTATGGCCTTCCAAATCCGTCCCGAGATATCCCCGGATCGGATTGTGACTCTCTTTCAGGAGACGGCCACCCAAACCAAACAGGGTCGGGTTATCAATCCCAGGGGATTTATCGAGGCCGTCAAAGGCCTCTGAACTATTTGGTCGAAATCGCTGATGATGGAAAGTCTTTGCCTCTGCGGAAAGATGTTGAGAAGAGTGATCGTAATGCTCCCAGCCAACATGGGATCGAACAATTTGGTGGTATGTTAACAGACGTTGGAGTCTTGGTTATTGAGTCGAAAGGAGACCTAAGATGAAACGACATTCTCGTCGTCAATTCTTGTCCACGACGACCGCCGGAGCAGTAACGGCGTTTTTCGGCGGTTATGCGAAGTCGGCCAGCTCGTCGCCGAACGATCAGATTGCCGTCG
>JGI2171J19970_10000552_pt1 | contig 20226 bp, 15 predicted proteins | sample DeeMarSWOR324_28_FD_19970 | JGI IMG/M metagenome (IMG submission 19970) | reverse complement strand
AGCAAGACCAGAACAAAAAACTCCCTGCACAGCAACAGCGTAATCTGAGAAGCGGAGGCTCCGAGCACTTTACGGATTCCGATCTCCTTGGTCCTCTGTTCTGCAGTAAATGAGGCCAATCCAAAAAGACCAAGACAGGCAATAAACACCGCAAGGATTGAGAAATAGCGAAGGAGATTCCCCATTCTTTCCTCTGACCTGTAGTAATATTCAAAATCATCAACTAGGAATCTGTATTCGAATGGAAAGTCCGGGACAACCTTCTGCCAGGTCTCTTTCACAAAATCAAGAGAAGCCGATATGTTTTCAGGCGGGATTCTGATCAAGGTGTAATTAAAACCCTGATCAGGCGGCCGCATGTATATGGCCAGCGGTTCTATCTTATTCCGCAGAGAATAGTAATGAAAATTTTTCATCACACCGATAATCTTTCCATCTCTGCCAACAAAGGAAAATTTTTCTCCAACCACGGACTCTTTCCCCATAAGCTTCGCTACTTCTTCATTGACGATAAAGGCCTCTGTCTGATCAGTTCCGTATTCTTTGGAAAAACTCCTCCCTTCGGTCAGTTCAATCCCTATGGTTTCTATGTAGTCATAATCCACACCGCTCATGCCGATCAACACGACCTGGTCAGGATCTTTCCCGTCCCATTTCGCGCCGCCGGAGTTGCTCCCGATATTTGAAGGCCGGTGAGCCGATCCAGTCACATTCAGGATCCGAGGATCCTTCACGAGCGCATTCTTAAGAGCTTCATAAAATCTTCCCGTTTGTCCTCTCATCGGAATATACACCAGGTGCTCCTTGTCATACCCGACATCTCTATTTTTCATGTACTGAAGCTGGTTATAAACAACCACAGTCCCGATGATTAAAAAGATAGAGAGCGCAAACTGGACAACGACAAGTATCCTTCTGAACAGAGAATTTCCAGTCCCAGATTTCAGGCTTCCCTTAATCACCCTGACTGGTTGAAAAGAAGAGAGAAAAATCGCTGGGTAGCTGCCCGCCACAAGCCCTGTAAACAGGGTTACTCCGATGAATCCAAGGATAATCTGCCAATTCCCAAGAATGCCTAATGATAACTCTTTTCCTGAAAGATTATTAAAAGGGGACATTAAAAGCATAACCAGNATTACTGCAAAAGCGAGAGCAATAAACGCATAGATGACTGATTCACCGTAGAACTGCCGGATGATATGGCTTTTGAGCGCGCCGACCACTTTTCTCACGCCGACTTCCCTGGCGCGNTTGGCTGACCGGGCAGTGGACAGATTCATGAAATTGATACANGCGATCAACAGGACAAAAAACGCTATTAAGGAGAAAATATACACATATTTAATCTGTCCCATATCTTTTCCGTAGCCGAAATATTGGTGCAGATGAATCCTCGAGTACAAAGCGAGCTCAAGCTCTGTGACAGAATCCGGGACGTGCTTCTTGATGAAGCCGCGTATCTTATCATTGACCTGCTGGAGAGAAGCGCCTTTCTGGAGCTGAACAAAGGTCAATATTGAATTCGAACCCATGCTGTCATTAACCGCCCTCACTTTCTCCAGCAAGGCATAAGGGATCACCATGTCGAACTGGAGGTAGGAATTATTGGGGACATTTTTCATGACACCCGTAACCTTCATGTCATACCTGTTATTGACTGAAAATACTTTACCGATAGGATCCTCATCTCCGAAATACTTTTCCGCTATTTCTTCAGAGATGACCAACGATAAGGGATCATCCAGCGCTGTATTACTGTCTCCTTTGACAATTGGAAAGGTAAACATTCGAAAGAAGGCAGGAGCAACAGCCTTAATGCCGGTTTCAAAAGAAGCCTTTTCTCCATACCGAAGCAGCTGGCCTCCGAGTGCCACATACTGGGTCGCTTCAATAATTTCAGGAAAATCCTGCTTGAGCGCAGGCGCCAGTGGATAGGGCGTGACCGTGACATGATAGACCCGGCCCGAATAATACTGATTCTCTTCGACCCTGTAGAGATAGGGAGCATTCTCATGGAATTTATCATAGCTCAGCTCATCCAGGACCCAAATCAATATGAACAAGCAGCAGGCCAAGCCGATGGCCAGACCGGCAATGTTGATGAAGGAATAGCCCGGATGTTTCTTGATATTTCTTAGGGCGGTCTTAATGTAGTTTTTAAGCATAGTTCATCTCCTTTTGCTGTGAGTCGTGCAAACATGCCTCTATTTCTAAATTTATTATAATTTGATTTGTAAAGATAATTTCGACCCTCCGCAGCATAAGAAGCCTTTCTATGTTGTACGATGTATATCAAGAAAAGGTTGCCCTTTAAATCGAGTTCTTCAGAGGATTTCCAACATTCACTTCGCAAATTCGCTGCTCAGGCAATTTTCTTCACCTTTACTCTCCGATGTCATTTTTCGCATAGACCTCTTTAACATTAAGACGTGAGCTAGACAAAACAGTTGCATGAAAAGAGAAAATTGAGTTGTTTTTCTTGCTAGAAAAATGAGCTAAATTTGCAATATGCAAGATTACCACGTCGCTCCGCTCCTCGCAATGACACCAGGGTGAGATTGCTTCGTTTCGCTCGCAATGACATCCATTCAATTCAAAATGCAGCCTGTCCCCTATTTGTTTATTCAATTCAAAAAGGAGCCTGTCCCCTTTTATAGAAATGATGTATTGACATTCATCTCTGCCCAAAATATATTTTAATGTTTTCATCAAATAGGTCCTCAATAAGAAAGATGACGACTTGTTCCATCTCATCTCGATTGGATAATATGCAATATGGCGAATTAAATCTTATCAATTTTTAGACCAAACGAAAAAGTCTAAACCAGGAATTTAATATAAATACAGGAGAAAGCATGAGTAAAAAAACACATTTTGGACGCAGGCATTTTCTAAAATCATCCGTCTTCGGGTTGTTAGGCGCCGGTTTAGCCGCCAAGGATGGATGGGCAAGAACAAAAGAAAGCGCCGGGCGAGAAAGCACGGAAACTAAAAATAAATCTCAGCCTAAAATCAAAGCCTTTCGCACCCTGGGCCGCACGGGATTTAAGGTCTCGGACCTGGGGATTGGCTCTGTTTATGACGAAGGTCTGTATGCCGCCATGCTGGATGCTGGATTTAATTATATAGATACAGCGGAAAGCTACCCCCGGCACCATGGCATCATTGGTAAAGCTATCAAGGGGCGAGACCGCAAATCGATCTTCATCTCAACCAAGATGGAGGTCAAGAAGGACCCTTCGAAGGAGGATTTTCTTAATCGTGCGCGCAAGGCCCTCGAAGAGCTGGATACAGAATACATTGACTGTATGATGATGCACTGTCCTGAAAAGGCTGAGATCCTTAAGACAGAGTCATTCCACGCTGCTATGCAGCAGCTCAAGTCAGAAGGCCGGTTAAAGCACGTGGGCGTATCTAACCACGGCTCGTTCTGGTTCAAGCCTCCGGAAGAGCCAATGCATAAAGTGCTCCAGGCCGCAGCTGATGACGGAAGGTTTGATGTTTTCCTCATGTCTTACAACTTCCTTCAGGAGGACCAGGCAGAAAAGGTTCTAGAGGTCTGCAAGGAGAAAAAAATCGGAACCGCCCTGATGAAGAGCAGTCCGGTGTCCAAGTATTTTGTCCTAAAGTCTCGGATCGAACAGCTTGAGAAAGAAAAGAAGAAAATCCATCCCCTCTACAAGGAAGGCCTGGTGCGGTTTAAGGGCTGGTACGATAGAGCAGAAACGTTCATCAAGAAATATGATCTTAATAGTCCGGAGGAAATAAGGGAAGCAGCGATCTTGTTCGTGCTCGAAAATCCAAACGTCAGCACCGTCTGCTGTTCTCTGAAGACATACGATGAGTTGGAGCGAATCCTCCCCCTCTCAGGATCAAAGCTCAGCGATTGGGATAAGTAAGAATCGGTGGCCTGCAAATAAGACTATTGAAAAATCGTAAGAAAGCTTTTGTTATTATAGTAGCGCTTTTAGTGGCTGCTTTACATTTCGTCATCGGGCCAAATTACAGAGGTCCTTTTAATGGTTTTCTCTCAGGTTATCTTATAGATATTCTTCTTCCTTTTACCCTATATTTTTTATTCACGCTTAATTTAAATCAAAGAAAACAGAAAATATTGGTTTGCATAGGTATTTTTGTCTTCGCAACCGCCATTGAATATTTGCAGTATCGAGGGATAGGAATATTCGGCAGTGTATTCGATCCTTATGATTTTTTAGCATATTTAGCCGGAGTTATATCAGCCATAGTATTTGATTTTGCAGTATTGGATAAAATGCTAAGAAAAAAGCAATCGGCTTGATGTCTGCTTCTGTGCTGGTATTCTATAGATAACCGGGAAGCGAGACTTAGATGGCTTCAAGCCTTTTCTTCACATCGATGACCTCAGGAATGCCGGGGTCGGCGTCCTTCCAGAGTTCAAGAAATCTGCTATAGTTCTCTGTGGCTTTGGCTTTCTTACCCATCTTCTCATAAATCATACCCATATTGTAGAAGCTCTTGGCGTATATGTCGCCATCCCATATCCGGGAATAAGTCAAGGAAGCGATTCTTTTATACTCGCTAAGGGCTTTTTCTAAGTCTCCATTCTTGTAATAAGCTTCAGCCAGAGAATTGATGAATAAGGGACGAAATTCTCTTCTTCCATCCATTGTATAAGGCAGTAAAGACACGGCCTTCTTGAAATAATCCACGGCTTTTGGATAGTTCTTTTTTTCCAGCTCGATCATTCCCATCAGATGCTGATGATACCTTATCGCTTTTTTGAACAGGTTCTCTTGAATCAACTTTCTGAGCTCCTCTCCAGTCCTTTGAGCATCTGAAACGGATTTTAGCCCAAGATAAGCCAGCCCTTTCTGATACAACATGAGAATTTGTCCGGTAATCCTTTCGTTCTTTACAGCATCGTTTAACATTTCATCAAATCCTCTTAAGGCTTTATCAAACTCTCCTGTCTTGAGATACAGATGAGCTAATGGTGTTTGTAATGCTTTGGCTCTTTCCAGCATGGCGCTCAATTCCTCAAACTTACCCTGCAATAGATATAATTTGGCAAAACCTGTTGCAGTTGTGGCGTTCCCAAAGAACTTTTTATATTCAGTCTCTGACTCGCTAAAGTTCTCCTTCAAAAGGAAAATATCGCCTTTAAGCGAAAAAAACCTGATGGCACGGCCTAGAGAAATAGCCTTTTCAATCTCACTTAGCGCAGAGTCATATTCCCCTTGACAGGCATATATGAGGGCTAACCGCGCATAAAAATCCTCATGATCTGGATAATCATTCAAAGCACTCATCACAACCTGCCTGGCTATATCATACATCCCCTTGACCATGTAAATTTCGATTACATTCGAATAAACGATAAAATTCACTGGTTTGTCTTGGAACCGTATTTTATAGAGTTCTAGGGCTCTATCCCATTCCTCCAAGTTGCTGTATACTCCTCCCAGGTTGTTGATGGCGATAGATTCATCTGGATAAAGTTCTAATAATCCACTAAAGGCTTTGATAGCCTTATCCAAAGTCTTCTCTGATGTCCAGTAATAATCCCCCTCGATGAGGAAGCGCTCTTTATCAGAGACTCGATCGCGAAGTTCAAATGCCTTTTGGCGTGCATTCCTCCATGCAGGTCTAAATCCCATGTTGCCGTAAGCCGAGGCCATTGACCTGTAGGCCATGGCAAACCCAGGGTCAATCTCTACTGCCTTTAACATCGACTCAATACTCCTCGGATAATCTCCGTTAAGATGAAATGTCCTCCCTTGACTATAATATTTATAAGCTTCTGTAGAGTCGGTCGTGATTTTTCCCACCTCTTTATCTATGTCAGTTGCAATCTGGGTTTCGGAGAGTTTGAAGTTTTTCTTAATTTTCCTCGTCAGCTCATCCACCATGGCATAGAAATCCTTCTCGCCATGACCTTCCACACTTTCTGAACCTATAAGCTCTCCTGAGCTTGCTTCCTGAAGAGTGACATTGATTCGGAAAGTATCGTTTGCTCTTGTGTAGTTTCCCACCAGGACGCTCCCGACTCCGCCCTGAGCGGCAACTTCCTTTAACACCTCAGATGAGTATGTACTTGCTCCCAGCTGATCCAACTTATGAAGAATATTAAAGAGTCTTTCCGCACTCAATATCTTGACGTGCTTTGATTGAGAGAGGTCCGTGATCAATAAGTCCGAAAGAGCACTTCTCCAATGGTCTAATCTGTCGTCACCGGTGTTGTTCTTAAAATGCAGGACAGCAAGAGAAGGCTTATCTGATGGGGCCGGAACAATCTCTTTTTTTGGAATAACCTGGAAGATGAGCGCTGCTATAACCGCAAGAGCTACGATCGCAAGGACAGGAATAAGGGCTTTCTTTAAATTAAAGGTAACTGTAATTTCCCTTGAAACGGTTGCCCTTCTTCTGGGAATCACCCTCTCTTCAGTAGGAATGCCTTCTTCGATTTTGCCTAAATCCGCAAGAAGCTCCTCTGCAGTCTGATATCTCTTCTCCCTATCCTTCTCCAAACACTTCATTATCAATCTGTTGATATCTTCAGGAATCTGGGGATTAACTTCCTTGGGTTCCTGAGGTTTCTCACTCTTGTGCTTTAAGGCTATACTGAAGGGTGTTTCTCCATCAAAGGGAATCCTGCCTGTCACCATTTCATACAAAATCACTCCCAGCGAATAAAGGTCTGAACGCTGGTCAGTTTCCAGACCCTCCACCTGCTCAGGCGACATGTACTCAGGAGTCCCGATCATCGTTCCTGTCCTTGTTATCCCTTTGGCTTTAAGAGAGCGCGCTATTCCAAAATCCATGATTCGGGCATTCCCCTCTCTGTCGATCATGATATTACTCGGCTTCAAATCCCGATGGACTACTCCCAACTTATGGGCTTCTGCCAACCCTTCACACACCTGCTTGACAACCGACAGTGCCTGACCAGGACTCAACTGCCCCATCATCCCGATCATGTCTTTCAGGCTCTCTCCCCGGATGAACTCCATGGTTAGATAATGAATCCCTTCATCTTCCTCAAGATGATACATGCGGCAGACATTCTTGTGAGAGATCTTGCGGGCCATCTTCAATTCGTTTCCGAATCTCTTGATGATTCTTTCGTCAACAGCAATCTCGGGGTGAATGAGTTTAAGTGCCAGTTCCTCTTTTAGCTTTGTATCGATAACCTTGTAGACTCTGCCCATACCACCTCTTCCCATCTCTTCAACAACCTGGTATCTTCCGGCGAAAGTGCTCCCCGTATCTAACTCTTGCCTGTGTTTGAGGAGAGTTTTTGTCTCTGCAAGAGAGACTTCTTCAAGAGATAGTTGCGTCCCACATTTGACGCAAAAGCTCATATCCTTTGGATTCTCAAACTCACATTTGGGGCATTTCATACTGTTTGGCCTCTTCTGTCATCAATAAAATTAATGAACAGTACGAAAATATCAATTATCAAAAAAAGAGTCAATTGAATAATTAGGTGAAAAATTGTTGGTATTTTACGTTTGACGAGAAATTTTTAATAATGTATAAATTTAAGCAGATGTAAACCGACAAAATATGTTGAATCTTTTAAAATAGTAAAATGAAATTAAATTTCAAATTTTTTCGCCTCGAGAACGGCAAAGCAATCGCGAAGACTCTCTTCTCATTTTGCATCCCTGGAAGCCTTCCCTTTCTAATAACAGTAATCATTCTGAATCTGAAGAGTATGGATAGAGTATTGCCAAACTCGGCAAAAATCTACCCTCTTATTGTCATCGGAGCGGGTGTATTGATTGGATTGCTTTTTAAAAGAATGTGGCTTATGCTCGTCATTCTTATTCTGGCCATTGCGGACAGAATACTCCTCTACTTTGCTGCAGCTACTATTGTCCCAATGGAAGGGGGACGTCTTATCTATCACGCTATCTCCTTCCTGCTTCCGTTTAACCTTTGTGTTTTTGCCTTTATGAAAAGACGAGGCGGTATGAAGTGGCAAAGTATTGGGCTCCTGGGTGGTATTCTTTTACAAGGAGGCGCGGTTGCTTTTATCTATCAGTACAGGAGCCTGGGCTTTGGCGCTTTTCTCGAGGATTCATTCATAAATTGGGGTCTATTAGGGCGCCTCCCTTTATCTCAGCCGGCCCTGTTTGCCTTCGGGCTTGCTTTTGCATACTATTTTTTTCTTTATATTCGTACTCGAGGTGTAATCGAACGTGCTTTTTGTTGGGCTCTAATCACTGTATTTTATGGTCTAGCTTTAAGTAGGATCGGACCAGAGTCCTCGATTTATTTTTCTACGGCTGGACTTATCTTTATTATATCAGTAATAGAGAATTTTTATCGCGAGGGATTGCAGGACGAGATCACAGACCTTCCAACAGGGAAAACCATGCGAGTCATCCTTTCGCGGCTTAATACTGGCTACACAGTGGCGATGATTGAAGTCGACAATTTTAAGAGGCTTAGAAACAACCATGGCCGCCGAGTGAGCAAGCAGATTCTTCGTTCTGTAGGCGAAAAGCTCACATGTGTAACCGGAAGAGGCGAACCCTTTCATTATGAAGGTGTATTATTTGCTGTTGTTTTCCCAGGTACGTTTTTAAAAGATACTTTGCCCCATATGGAAGAATTAAGGCAATTAATCAAAAAGCCTGGCCCAATTCCCCACGACGTGAAAAGTCCCCGGAGGAAGCCGAAAAAACTGAAAAGAATTGAAATACTGGCGAATAAAATCCCGGTAACAGTTAGTATAGGCGTTGCTGAGAGGAGCGACACTGGTATGTCTGCCCTCCAGGCCATTAAAAAAGCAGAAAAAGCCCTCCTCACTGCCAAGAATGAAGGAGGCGATCGAATGCATCCAAGTTATATGAAAATCGAATTCGAGGCACTATAAAAAGTCAAGAACAAAAGCTTAGAGTCCTCAGCACTGAAAAAAATATTCACCCCGTAAATCTAAAGCGTTAGTCACTCCTTTAAATCCTGACCTCAGTTTTTAGCTCATTTTCTGGAATGGAGGTGGGTATATAATCTCGCCTTGAGCCGCCTTGAGCGCTCCGGGAACCAATTCCATAACCATGAAGGCCTCATCCGGTACTGGAAAAGGAACCTCCAATCCTCTCTCTCGGGCAGGAAGAAATCCAAACCGCGGATAATAGCCGGGATGCCCGATTACGACAACGATGCTATGCCCCAAACGGCGGCAGTCATCAAGGCCCCTGACGGCTAGTTTTGTGCCGACTCCTTTATTTTGAAACTCTGGAAGAACTGCCATCGGAGCAAGCGCAAGGGCTGAAATGACACGCTTTTTCGTTTTAATGCCGATCTGGGTAAACAAAATATGCCCTATCACCTCTTGATTTAGGATAGCTATGAGGGATAATTCAGGGATAAAACTGTCTGTTTTCCTCAGGTCATCGACAAGATCTGCCTCTGCTCTGCCTCCAAAAACAAGCTCGTTTACTTTATGAATTGCTATATAATCGCTTTTCTTCTCTGGCCGAATAATCATCATACTCTTATTTCTTCTGACGCCGCCCTCTGTAGTATCCTTATTCTTTATACCATGGCAGCTTTTGCAGGATTATAACTCCAAGTTATAAAATTTTCAAAAAAACATCTTTCTTTATTACCTGGAGTTATAAGGAATGGATATTTCATTAGCCCCTAAAGATAAAAGGGGGTACAAAAATCTCACCTCAAAATTCACCTCAAAATTCACCCCTGAAGAGGATTAATAAAAACATGAAGCTCTGAGACAATACCATTGGTATGTATTGCCCTAAATGTAAAATGTTTGCCACTAATACTATGATATGTGTTCATTGTGGCCACAAGTTCGATGAAGAATCCAAACCTAAATGGGCAAAATCTGATGCCAGCTCAGAGAATCGCTCTTACATGAAGGTTATCTTAATCCTTCTACTGATGGGCGCTGTCTATGGGTTCTATACGAGATATCTTAAGGGAATAGATTTTTCAAAAGCAGATATACCTTCAGGGAAATACACCTCAAGATCTATACCTTCCTATATGATTGAGGGCTCAATCAATCTAAAAAAGGAAATTGTGAAGGGCAAGATCAATATTATTGACTTTTACAGCGTATACTCCCCCCAGTGCAAAAAAATTGCTCCCTTCATCAAAAAGCTAGATGACAAGAGACAGGATGTTGTCGTAATAAGGATCAATATCAACAGAGAGGGAGTAACGGGGATCGATTGGCAATCCCCTGTGGCGAAACAGTTTAATCTTGATAGCATTCCCCACTTTATTGTCATATCTCCATGGGGGAATCTCATGTGCGAAGGAAAAGAAGCCTATAATTATGTAATTCAGCTATTGAGAGTATCAGACATCGCTTAATCTGTATTATCCAGATACCTTCTCTGAAATATCAAATCCCAGTATTCTCTCAGTGGGTCTTATTTATAATCTTCCTCGTTTAATCTCTATTTTCCTTTTTATTAAAGCAAACAAAATAATTAGCAATGCAAAAATAAAGAGAAGAATAACTGTAATAACCTCAGTATTAAAATGGAGCATTAAATAACTTAAAGCTACAAAAGGCAAAAGATGTAATCGAATGATAATCCTCAACACTTTATATTTTGCTATTAAATTCGCCACAAGCGGTGAATATTTGTAATAGATGTTAACTATTGTACGACCAAACTTGCTGGGCATAAGGTATTTATCCCTGAAATCTCGAAGAATATCCAAATGATGATGTAGCGGAGAGCCATAAGCTGCTGTGGCAATAAAACAACCACCCTTTTTCCCGCCTCCATCTCCATCCCCGGTACCTTTGGAAGTTATAGTGCTGAAAGTGGCTGTTATTGTTTTATCCGCATCCATAGTGATGTTTATCGGATTTGTTGTCCCTGATGCATCACCTGCCCATCCGCTGAACTTGTATCCGCTATTAGGTAGTGCCGTTACTGAAACCAGTGTTCCATAGTCATATGTGTGACTTCCTGGCTCTGGATTCGTTGTCCCTCCTGTCCCGGCAACTAAGGCTAATATACAAGGCAGGATAAAATTGGCTCTTATAGATCTATATGAATCCATCGTAATCGTGACGGGATTATCGTTTTCGTGCCCTAGTGGGACTTGTCCTGTCCATCCGCTGAATAGATATCCGCTATTGGGTATGGCTCTTATCGAAACCTGTGTTCCAGTATCGTATTTGTAGCTGCCTGGAGAAGGATCAGTTGTCCCTCCTGTGTCTGAAGAAATGTTCAATTCACACTTTAGCTGGGCAAAATTTGCTTTTATAGATTTATCGGAATCTACAGTTATAGTAAGTGGATTGTCGTATTCATACCCTTGAGGGATATCTCCCGACCAATGACTGAATCCATAATCCGTATCAGGAATGGCTTCTATCGTAACATCTGTTTCCTCACAAAAAGTATGAGTCCCAGGCGCCAGATCAATGGCTCCTCCCGCACCCGCGGTTATGGTCAATGCATATTTATAATTGAGCCTGAAATTAAAATCTACTCCGCTGACTATATCTTCAGCTACTGTGACAGCAGTTGCATTTACAGGCACCATAACTTTTGGAGTGAAAGTCACAAGATCGATGTAAGCTTCGATTCCTGTGTACCATTGGAAAATAAAATCAAAAAGATATTCTGCGCCAACTGCTGCTAGAACGTAATACTTGCCCGGTTTCAATCCATAAAGTTGATACTCTCCAGTGATAGGTGCATTATATTCTGAAAAAACGGAAGCTTTGGCCAAATATCCATCTTCATCAAAAGCGAAAACAAAGTAGAATCCTTTTGTTACAGGTTGTCCAGCACACTCATCGTAAATAGTACCAGAGATAGCCCCATCGGCTTGTTCCATAACCAAATCATTCAATTTAAGGGTTGTGCCTGCCTCAAGTGAGATGGTTTGAGTGCTGGGATCATTTAAGCTTGTCCCATGTTCATAGTACGTTGCCGCAAGATTTTTTTGCTCTGGTAATCCATTTGCATAATAACTAACCGCTCCTAGCTTGTAGTCTCTTCCCATCAGCTCGAATTGATATCCCCCCACAAAAGAATTGCTATTGAAGTCAATATATTCACCGCTATCTGCATCGTAAGCATAAATTTGGAGAAAATTCTCTCCCTCAGCCAAGCGATTTCCTGCAGTATCAGTTACAAATCCTTGAAGAATGCCGGGGTGTTCAAGGGTAAAATTGATATCAGGCGTCATATTGGGCGCCGTGACATGCACAGAGTCGGCTGTCGAAAAGCCTTGCTTTCCGTTGTACCATTCACTTTTATAATTCTCTTCTCCGTAATAGTAGAACCGAAGCTTATAATCCTGCGTCGGCAGCCCTGTTATAAAATACAGGCCTTCATTGGCAACCATGTGACTGCGGACCGGATCTCCCTGCAAGTTGTACGCGACTACATCTCCGCTATAGCTGAGGAGCTGATCTTCTGGACCATACACGCGCCCTTGTATGCAGCCGCCTCTTTTTAGGGTGAAATCGACATTATCGGTCGTATAAGGAGCAGTGACTCTCACAAATGCTGCATCTTCGAACTTATACTTGCCGTCATACCATTCGCTGGCTGGCTCCTCACCTACGCTCGGACCGTAACCCATATACTCGGCATAGATCTTATAAAGTCCGGTAGGGAGCCGCCCAATAGTGTAGTTACCATTTTCATCGACAAAACCGCATGTTCCTACATAATTTTGATGTGAGTCATAAGCATTAACGGCGCAGTCGAAGACCATAGGTTGCCCATTATAGTCAAAAACAATTCCTGAGATGGCTCCGCCAGGCTGTAATGTGATGTTCACATCTTTGGTAGCATCAGGAGCCGTGACGACAACAGGAGTTGCGCTGCCAAAATCCTCGGCTCCGTCATACCAACCGTCGAGATAGTTTCCCCAACCATAATAATTATATCTAAGTCTGTAAACTCCTGTTTTTAACTTTAAAAAGGCGAAATTGCCATTTTCGTATACATACGCATAACCAGTACAGTTTCTCTGAGAATCATAGGCAGTGATTTCACATTCCCAGGCGTCAACTGGCTGGCCTGTTGAATCAAAGACTCTCCCCTCAATAGCACCGCCAGGTTTCAACGTGATGTGCACATCTTTAGTTATGTCAGGAGCTGTCACTGCAACAGCAGTTGCGCTCTCAAAATCCTCGGCTCCATCATACCACCCGTCAAGATAGTTTTCTTGTCCTGCATAAAAATGAAAAAGTCTGTAAACTCCTGTTCTTAACCTTGATAGAGCGAAACTTCCACTTTCATCTGTCTGCGATCCATCAACCCAGTTTTCATCAGAATCATAGGCCACGATATAACAATCATAGAGGCCAACTGGATTTCCTGCTGAATCGAAGACTCTGCCTTCGATGGCGCCGGCATAATTAAGAATGAAGTTTATATTTTCCGTTGTGTTTGGAGCTGTCACTGGAACTAGAGTTGCTGTTTCAAAACTTTGGGCATCATCGTACCATTCTCCAACATAATCTTCTGAACCCCAATATTCGATATGAAGCTTATATTCACCACTCGGTAATCCACTCAATGTGTACAAACCATTCGCATCCGTAGAACCGCTGCTTACCCACCAATAATCTTTATCATAAGCTATGATATAACAGTCGCTAAGGGCAACCCCATCTATGCTTAAAACCTGGCCGGAAATAGCACCTTTATCTTCGAGAAGACCAAGTGCGAAATTGATACCGCTGGTCTCCTTCCCGTCGGTCACAGGAACCAGAGTTGCATCTCTCCAATCCGTAACGTCATCGTAATATTCATCTATATAGAAACCATCCGTCTCTGTCCTCACATAATATTTATCAGAAGAAAGCCCAGTAATAACATAGTCTCCTTTATCCTCTGAAGGATATATCGACGCATAGCCTGAGTATTGCCCATATTCGTTGAAAGCCCAAACAGAGACATAATTCTGAATAGGCGTCTCCCCATCGCTTTCGTAGACCACGCCTGAGATAGACCCGGTGCCTACTGCTTGTCTTATAGCATTAAAATGAGAAAGGATCTCTACTTCAGATTTGCCTGAAGCACGGAGTTTTGCGACTTCCTTAAGATGCTTGTTGATGTTGTGGATGGCAAGCCTTTTTAATTTTTCCTGAGCAAATAATTTATCAAGCCCACGGAAATCCTTAATCTTACTGCTTTGATCATGTTTCAATAATCTTAAGAGAGAATCGTGCCACTTGCGCTCTTGACCGGCAGATTCGAAAGAACAAAACAGAAGCAGCCCGATCATAAGTAGGGCTGATTTAATATTTTTCTTTTTCATGACTACCTCCTCTTACCAGCTTTCTCTCTTGAAATTTAAGCTTTAACCAGAGGAAAGTTGTCAAAAAGTTGTTAAAAGTCTGTAAAGAGTTTGTTAAAATTTTCCCCCTCTGCCTGCCCATATTTTATTAAATATGGCATTTAAGCTGACATATATTTAAACTGTTAAACAATTTGTAATTTATCTCTTTGGAAATCGCCTCTATGTACTTTAGAAGATATAGAGAGTCTGCGTCCATTTGAATTTCTAGAGCAACTGCTATAAAGAAGAATTCTCTCTTGTAATTCAAAAGCATATTGTCCTTCTGCTGATTAAATTCTTAGTTTCCCCGGTATAAGCCGGGCTTTTAAAAATTATAATATTAATTAAGCTGCTTAGAGCTATAGCATTATATATTTTTTGTCGAGACACAGAGACAAAGAAGTGACATCCAGGTTAAATCAAAAAAGTAAAATATTCTCTCTAAATAGACTCTACAAAGTGGACGAAATGTCAGTTATCGGACGCAGATTGCAGCTGAGAAAATCAAAAAAAAATCAATCATTCTTTTCTTTCTTGGACCACGAAAAATTATATAAGTAAAATCAGTTCGATGTCGACATCATCAACTTATGATTTTGTTTGCCCACAACTTTGTAATTCCAGAAATGCGATATACGGTTATGGATCGCTTACTTAGCGCAATAATAAATGATGCAACCAATGATACTCAGTGGCGTTATGATACGATAAACGCTCTGATCTTAAAAGCAATTGACGAAGCTAAAAAAGCAGGCAAAAGAGGAATAGATTATGATTCAGCAAAGGATATACTTAATTTCCTCAGACCATCCGGTCAATATCCGAATTACTACGGAAAAAATAAGAAAGTTATTGAAGGGAGCCTGTCACTTTTTGATCTTAAGAAAAAAACAGTTGAAAGCCATTATGGATATTATAAAGATAAATGGATTAAGCTGACATTAACGAAATATATTACATAAGCAAGCCAGCGGATAACTATTAAGTTTCAAGATAAAAGGATGACTCAGGGGAAACTGAACGGAAATTACATTATAAGAATTAGATAGTAAAGTTTTTTGTTTCCTTAAGTTTAAAAAAGTAATTATTATTTCTTGCATCAGCTGTGTAAAGCAGAGTATCTAGATTGTACGTGCCATTATGCTTATCGGTAATCTCATACACGTAAAAACTGTTCTCGTCACATTCTAGTTGAGTAGTACTGCCAGCACATGACAAAAAAACTGAGTGTTCTGGATGATTTTTGGCCCTTAAATCTTGGACATAATACGGAAAATGCTGATGGCCACATAAAACTAAACGCACACCAATCCCGCAGAGTAGATTTAAAACAGCTTGAGCATCATCAAGCTCCAGCAATTTTTGTTGTAAGTCATCAGGAATTTCTGGAGGCAAAGCAAGATGGTGATGCATAAGTGCTATTTTTAAACTGGAACTATATTTAAAATTCTTTAGGTTATCCTTAGGTTTTTTATTGTTCAGGTTTGCATGCAGCGCACTTATCTCTGCAATCTGCTCATCTCCCACCTCGCCTCTTCCTAAGACATTGGTAAAATTAAAGGGATTAATCCACTTCCTCACTCTGTTCGTATCTATAGTATATAGCGTCACGGACATTCCGTTAATGATACAGGGATATGCATTCGGTAACTGCTTCGGAAAATACCTCAAAAACTCTTCTCTCCGGTTAGTAAATCTTTTCCATCGCGTAAAAAATCCCCCGTACAGCCAAATATCGTGGTTCCCAGGCACGATATACATCCGATCTCTGATCTGGTGCAGCTTAAGTCCTACTCTCACATCACTCCCAACAAACGGAAAATCTCGCAAATAATTATTTACAGCCTCATACGCTGGAGGTTCTGCAGCAGTGGTTATATCTCCTGTAACCACTACGATCAATCGATCTCCATATTTTTGAAAGAGTCCAGGAATATTGATCCCCATGCCAAGTAGCAGGTTATAGTTGTGAGGAGCAGTAATGGCAGACCACTCACCAACTCTGCTTACTCCCTGAAGATAAGGCCCAAAGTGGAGATCGGATAAGTGAAGAATTGCTAAATCAGGCTTTGGCTGGNTCATAGATATTTTATCACTCAACANANTTTAATTTTAAAATTTCTTCTTTACCTCAAGTTTGCCTCTATCATGAAACTCTACCTTTTTGCTCCTTCTACGATTGATCCAACGTGCTACTTCGCGCACAATTTCCCCGGCCTTCTCTAATGATATATCTGCGCCTATTCTCAACGATTCCTCTAGCTCTGCAACATTCTTATCTTCCAAGACAACATGCATATCATCATCTTCTGATAATTGTTTGGCTATAGTAATGTCGAGTGTACCAATGACCCTGTTTATTTGTTCTTCTGGTATTTCATGTTTCTCTATTAGATCATGTAACACCTTATGATTTAATTCTTTTAGTTTTTTCATGGAGAGCTCATCTCCTTTCTCTCAAAATCACTAATGGTTAGGAAATTCATCTAAATGTCTGCGATTACCTTCTTCGCCTCTTAGTTAAATTTTGCCTTCTGCCTTTTTTAAGAAGGATATATTTATAGATATATGCATAAGAGATGAATGTCAAGCAACGGAAAGAGTAACAAGAGATTAGCATGATAATGACCATTAAAATGACCTGCCCCCCAAATATCGGTCCAGGTCTTATGTTAGAATAAGGCTTGGATGAACCTGCCCCCTTTTTAGGTCCATTTTCTAAGTTAGTTTTAGAGCTGAATCGAAAAACGGCATTCTTGTCCGCCCATCATGATTGAGTTTTCCATCTTCACTTTCACGGGCTTTCCGACAACAGCTTCGAAATTTTCCTTGAGCCATCCCCGGGAACAGTTGCAAAAAGTGTTTGATAAAAGAGGTTCAATACTCCCCACAAGCGGGCAGAAGCATTTGCTGTAAATGAGGCGGACAGTATTTCCTTCTTTCTGGACGTTGTTCTCTCCGACCCATTTTTTCATCGTGGCCAACCAGCCACCCAGGTTTCCCTTGAATTTTAAGGCCTCCTTTTTCGCATGTTTTTCTGCACATGCCCGGCCACATTCTTCCAATACCTTGATTTTTGACTCTTCATCCAGTTGGATGTCCATGTTTTTCATAAGGTTAGAAAGCCAATCATGAAGGATTTTTTGTTTTTGTGCCATTTCTCTCTCCTGAAATTTTAATGTTGAATCTGCAGATGCCTCTTATATAGAATTGGATTTCCATGCCGGTTCCCGGGAGGAAATAACTTATCACGTCGATTCTCCTGTTGAGTGCTATTTTACGCTTATGGAGACTAAACAGGATGATGTTATTCTTTTCATTGTAACTCTGCTCTTCCTGTTCTCAACCATTGGGCCCAATCTTCGCGGTTGTTTACAGAGGCAATTTCTGCGGCTTTAGACCAATTATAAGGAACTTCAATGAAATCAACCGAATATGTTGAATCATCTATGGACACTATACAATACTTTGCATGCGGACTGCCGCTTTCCATCTTGTGCGGATAGGGCTGCTCATCAAAGTAGGCCGGTAATCCGACACTGCCTGCATTAATTATCAATCTGTTATCAGACAAATAGACAGAGCGAAAAACATGGCTATGTCCACAGAGTATGACCCTCTGCTTCACGGACGATATAAGCGGGACAAGCTCAGATGTCTTTTTTAAAGTCACTCCATGAATTGAAACTGACTCAAGCAAATATTCATCGTCTTTAAATGGAGTTCCATGGCAGAGGAAAAACTCATCTTTGAGAATTATCGTGGATTTTAGGCTTTTTAACCAACGCAGATGATCAGAGTTCAAATTTTCTTGAACATAACTCAAAGTCAATGATCTCTCAGACTCCGTTGAATTCTCTAAGATGATGCGATCCTGATTTCCCAGAACACTTTTTATCTTGATATCGATTAAAATTCTGGCCGTTGCACCAGGATCAAGGGGGCCGTAAAGACTATCACCAAGGTTCACAACACCGTCAATATTTCTTTGTCTTATATCTTTAAGAACCGCTTCTAGTGCCCAACGATTTGCATGGATATCAGAGATTACAGCAAGCTTTGACCTCAAAATTCTAACCTCCAATAAAAAAAATGCGGATGCGACAGGACTCTATTCGATGGAGCAGTGGAGTGCTTTGTTTCAGAAGGAATAAGGCCGTCTTTGAAGCCAATTTCATTGTGGTCATTCTTTAATTTCTCACTTTTTTATATAGAGAAAGTAATGCCTCTTTTACCATAATCTTGACTAGATCTACTTTATAGCCATTCTGCTTTAACGGTTTAGCCCCTTTTGTGGCTAACTCTCCTGCCGTTTTCGCTACATTTTCATTAATTGCTTTTCGTTTCAGATAATCCTCAACTTGAATTAGCCTCCAGGGTATAGGGGCTACTCCACCGAGTACCATGCGAGCTTCTCGACAGCTTTTTCCTTGAAAGCTGAGGGATGCTGCTACTGATACGAGAGTAAAATCCCACACCTTACGCTCCATTCTTTTGTGATAAAGAGAACGCGTTCCGAGCAATGGCCCAGGAATGATTACTTCGGTTACTATTTCATTCGGCTTGAGTATATTTTCCCGTTGCATATCTGTTTCCGGACCGACAAAGAAATCCTCTAAAGGAAGATTCCTCTCCCCTTCTTTCGAGGCGATTTTTAGCTGAGCTTTTAAGGCTATAAGAGCTGGAGCTGAATCTGAAGGATGCACGATAAAGCACCCATGACCCCCAAAGATGCAATGCCTTTTATTTTCCCCGTTAAAGGCAAAACACCTCATTCCACCTTTGCGCAAGCAATTAAAATCTCCACGATAATACCAGCAGCGGGGTCTCTGGCAAAGATTGCCCCCAATAGTGCCCATATTTCTGAGCTGTGGTGATGCTATTACTCTGGCTGCATCCCATAAAGCGGTGAATTTTTCTTTAATAATGGTATTATCTTCAATATCTGCTATCCGGGTGAGCGCCCCTATTCTTAACTCCTTTCCACTCACATACTTGATGAAATTGAGATCACGAATAGTTTTAATATTTATCACTGCTTTTGGGCTAACAATCCCGTTCTTAATCTCTCCTAAGAGGTCTGTTCCACCAGCGATTATTCTCATGTCATCCCAATTATCACCGAGAGATGAAAGAGCCTCTTTTATTGATTGAGCATTTGCATGTTGAAATTTATTCATTATTTACCTCCTCTTCAGGGCTTGGATTACTTTATCAGGGGTTATTGGAAGATCAAGGAATCTCACTCCCAGAGCATTGTAAATGGCATTCGCAATAGCTCCTGCCGGTGGTATTGCCGGAGGTTCTCCCAGGCCTTTGACATTGATATTATTCCCGGGGAAAAAGGTCTTTGCGGCGTAAGTAGTTATCGTTTCGGGCATATCAAACTGAGATACAATTTTATAGTCCAATAAATTGTCATTGAGCATTTTTCCTGTAGCTTTATCCATTATTCTTTCTTCTGAAAGTGCATAGCCGATGCCCATTCCGACTCCACCATGTATCTGATTATCATAGGTAAATCGATTTAACACTCGTCCTGAATCGTGAGCTGCTATGTATCGCATCAATTTTATCTCACCGGTTTCAGTATCCACTTCCACTTCAACAAAATGACAAACGAAGATACTCCATTGATAGCCATAATAATTTGCTTTCCTTTTACCTATCCCGACTATTACCCGATCTATCGATTTAGAAGCTATTTCTTTTATAGTAAACTTATTCTCAGGATTACTCTTCTGAAAGATTATACCGTCTTTGATATCTACATCGTTAGAATCTACCTTCATCTCATATGCCGCTAATGAAAACAATTTCTTCTTTGCATCACAAGCAGCTAACCGAACTGTTGGGCCATCTGACCCTACTGTTTTACTCCCAGCACTAGGAAGGGTGAAGAAAGTAGTTTCAGTATCCGCATCAGTAACTTCTATG
>JGI2171J19970_10000547_pt1 | contig 20305 bp, 14 predicted proteins | sample DeeMarSWOR324_28_FD_19970 | JGI IMG/M metagenome (IMG submission 19970) | reverse complement strand
GTTCAGATGTTTCTTCCTCTATCTCGGTCAGGGGCCATTGCTGCTGTTTGAGCTTCGACCCGAGTGCCGCGGCGATCTCCCGCGCAACCCCCAGATGCCCGAGTGTGTCGGGACGGTTGGCGTAAGTTTCGATGTCCAGTATAATGTCTGAGTCTTTTTCCTCCCACTCTTCCACCATAAGCCCGATCATATCCAGCTTTTCGATGAGCTTGGCAAGAGGAAGGTTCACATCGACAAAATCCTTGAGCCAATCCAGACTAATTCTCATTTTGAAGTGAACTGCCTTATGAACCTTAAATCATTCTCAAAAAAATATCTCATGTCCGGTATCTGATAAGCGAACATGGCTGTTCGTTCTATCCCCATTCCGAAGGCGAAACCGGAGTACTTCTCGGGGTCGATGTTGACATTTTTCAAAACCTGGGGGTCGACCATTCCTGATCCAAGAATTTCTTTCCATCCTGTCCCGTCACAAACCCGGCATCCCTCATCTTCTCCGCGGCAGACCAAACATTCGATGTCTACTTCTGCGGAGGGCTCTGTAAAGGGGAAAAAGCTGGGGCGAAACCTGATTTTTAGTTTCTCATAAAACAGAGTCTTGAGAAAATGCTCCAGTGTGCCTTTGAGATGGGCGAAGGTGATTCCCCTGTCCACTACCAATCCTTCTACCTGGTAGAACATCGGAAGATGTGTCGGGTCCGGTGTCTCCCTCCTGTAGACTCTCCCGGGGACGATGATTCTTATGGGAGGCTTTCGCCTCTCCATGGACCGGATTTGAACGGGGGAGGTATGCGTGCGGAGAAGCAGGTCATCTGTGAGGTAAAGCGTATCCCAATCATCCCGGGCCGGGTGATGAGGCGGGAAGTTCAACGCCTCAAAATTATAGTAATCTGTCTCGATTTCCGGCCCTTCCTCTATGGAAAAACCCATGGAGATAAATATTTTCTCGATCTTTTGCTGGAAGAGGACAACAGGATGAGGGGCTCCCCAGTATCCTTTTTCTCCGGGGAGTGTGAGGTCGATCGTTTTAACGCTTGGCTCAGGAGCTTCGACTTTTTTCCTGGCTGTCTCAAGCTTTTTTTGGACGTGGTTTTTCAGGTTGTTTATCAACTGGCCGGCTTTGGACCTCTCCTCGGGCTTTAATGCTTTCAGCTCTTCCAAAAGAAGTTTCACCACTCCTTTTTTCCGGCTCAGATAGGTATTGCGCACTTCCTGGAGTGATTTTCCATCTTTCACTCCAGCCAGTGCCTTATCGAACTTTTTCTTGAGTTCTTCGACTCGCGCTTTGAAATCTTTCATTGTTTTACTTTTTAATCATATGAGATTGCCGCGCTTCGCTCGCAATGACAATATTCAGTATGAGATTGCCACGTCATTTCATTCCTCGCAATTACAAAAAAATAAAAGGGGCCTGTCCCCTTTTTTAAGCTGCGGATTCTTTGACTTTTTCGACGATTCGCAAGAATGTCTGGGGAGAATGAACGGCGATGTCCGCAAGGATCTTGCGGTCGAGCGTGATATTCGACTCTTTCAAACCGTGAATGAAACGGCTGTAAGACATTCCGTTGCTTTCTGCTGCGGCTTTAATCCGGATGATCCACAGCCTCCTGAAATCCCTCTTTCGAGTTCTTCTGTCCCTGTACGCATACTGAAGGGCTCTCTCCACTGCTTCTTTGGCTGTGCGGTAATTGCGGCTGCGGGCTCCCCAGTAGCCTTTGGCCTGTTTGAAAATCTTTGACCTTCTTATCCTTTTCCGGGGTCCTCTTTTGACTCTAGGCATTTTTCTCTCCTTGGAAAATTATCAGAGGGGTTCTTGAGGGTCTGGTCTCTAAAATTCGTAGGGCAGCATCTTCTTGATTCTGCTCCGATCTGAATCCTTGATGAGATCCTTTTTCCCTAAATTCCTCTTCCTTTTGGCTGACTTCTTGGTGAGAAGATGACTCTTATACGCTTTACTGTGAGCTATCTTCTTTTTTCCCGTTATCTTGAACCGCTTTTTGGCTCCCTTGTGCGTCTTTAGTTTTGGCATCTTTTCCTCCTGCTTTTGTAGGACTCAACAGCGTCGAAACAGCCCAGGGTTGTCTCCGAACAGCTCCATCCTGAAACCCAAGATCCTTCGTGTCCTCAAAAACCCTTTCAAAAATCTGGTCAGCCAGTTCCGGCTTGGCCTTTTCTCTCCCTCGTAACATGACAGTGATTTTCACTTTATTGCCATCCTTCAGGAATCTCTGGACATGCCGCACTTTGAACGTGTAATCATGAATGCTGATTTTGGGCCTGAATTTGATCTCTTTGACCTGAATCTGTTTCTGATGCTTCTTCGCCTCGTGTTCTTTTTTATGTAATTCATAAAGAAATTTTCCGTAATCCATGATCCGACACACCGGAGGGACTGCCTGGGGAGCGATCTCCACCAGATCCAGGTCTCTCTCTCCGGCAAGAGACAGGGCTTCATCCAAAAGTTTAATCCCCAATTGTTCCTTATTTTCATCGATTAACCTGACTTCTTTCGTTCTGATCATTTCATTTATCCTGTGGGGTTTTTCCTTTCTTCGCCCTCTATCGAATGTCCTTCTTCTAATGGCTGACCTCCTTTAAAGATTAATAATTAATGACTTATTCTTATCCAATTCCTTGACTTTTTCAAGGAATTCATTGACATCCGCCTCTCCCTTATCTCCCACAGTGTGGACCCTCAGGGAAGCGGTCCTGTTTTTAACCTCTTTATCTCCCACAATTAAAAGGAAGGGAATCTTATGGATTTCTGCGTCCCTTATTTTATAGCCGACTTTCTCCCGGCGCAAATCCACCTTTGACCTCAGCCCGTTTTCTTTGAGCGTCTTATCCAAAGAATCTGCGTAGTCGTTATGCCTGTCGGCGATAGGGAGGATAACCACTTGGACAGGTGCCAGCCAGACAGGGAAATTTCCGTTGTAATGCTCGATCAAGATACCGAAGAATCTCTCGAGAGAACCCAGAATCGCCCGGTGTATCAAGTAGGGCCTGTGGAGTTTTCCGTCCTCGCCCACATAATGCAGATCGAACCTCTCGGCCAGGTTGAAATCGAGCTGAATAGTGGTGCACTGCCAGGACCTTTTCAAAACGTCCTTGACCTTGATATCGATTTTAGGCCCGTAAAAAACGCCCTCTCCCTCATCAACCTTAAAATCGAGCTTCGCCCCCTTGAGAGCCATCTCCAGAGCTTGAGTGGCTTTGTCCCAATCCGCAACCTTTCCCACATACTTCTCAGGGCGCGTGGCTAAAAAAACATCATATTCTTCAAACCCGAAAGCCTTCATGAATCTCAAAGCCAGAAAAATGGTTCTCTGAATCTCTTCCTCGAGCTGGTCACCCCGGCAGAATATATGGGCATCATCCACCGTGAATCCTCTGACGCGCAGAAGCCCGTGGAGGACTCCACTCCTTTCGTAGCGATAAACTGTCCCGAGTTCTGCCCAGCGAAGGGGAAGGTCGCGGTAGGAGCGCTGCCTGGAATTGAAAACCATGGTATGGAAGGGGCAGTTCATGGGTTTGAGCTCGTATTCAATCCCCTCGCTTAAAAGAGGGGGGTACATGGCCTCATAGAACTCAGTGTGGCCGCTTTTTCTCCAGACATCCAGCTTGGCCACATGGGGAGCATAGACAAACTCATAGCCGTCTTTGATGTGCTCTTCCCTCCAGTAATCCTCGATGATGCGCCGGATGGTGGCTCCATTCGGATGCCAGAGGACCAACCCGGCTCCCATGTCCTCGTTGGAGCTATAAAGGTCAAGCTCCGGACCGAGCTTTCTGTGGTCTCTCTTCTTGGCTTCTTCCAGGAGTGAGAGGTATTCCTTCAAGTTTTTTTCCTTATAGAAGGAAGTCCCGTAAATTCTCTGAAGCTGCTTTCCTTTCTCGTCTCCTTTCCAGTAGGCCCCTGAGACAGAGAGGAGCTTGAAATGCTTGATTTGCCCTGTGGAAGGGAGGTGGGGTCCGAGACAGAAATCGATGAAATCGTCCTGTTTGTAGCAGGTGACTTCTTTGCCGGCTTTCTCCTGGATGAGCTCGACCTTGAGCTCCTGTCCCAATTCCCTGAATGTGCGGAGAGCTTCTTTTTTAGAGAGGGTCAGTTTCTGGATGGGGAGGTCCTTTTTAGCCAGTTCCAGCATTTTTTCTTCAATGACTCGGAGGTCATCGGGGGTAAACGGCGTATCCCTCATAAAATCGTAGAAAAACCCATCCTCAGTGGCCGGGCCGACTCCGGTTTGTGTTCCGGGAAAAAGCGCCAGGACAGCATGAGCCATCAGATGGGCAGAGCTGTGCCTTAATACATCCAGGGCATCAGCCGAGCTTTCGTTTTCCAATCGATTCTCCGTATCCTAATTAGGGTCAGGGCTTGACTTCGGACATTTCTCATTATTGACCATTGTCTTTTTTTTCTTTCCTCCTCGTATCAGAAGACACAATGTCTAATGTCAAGCCCTGACCCCATAAAAAAAGGGATTTCCAGCACAGTTTGAAATGGGGGAATGAAATCTGAAAGGGCGGTTCCTTTCTGAGTCGAACAAACAAACCCCTCAACTCTAACTATAACCGAATCAACCATTAAAATCTATTTGTGTTCCGCATGGTAGGAAGACCTACTTTACTCTTCTTTTTCGTTCTATCATATACACAATAAAAAGTGGTAGGCGCGGAGGGTATCGAACCCTCGACCTCTTCCGCGTCAAGGAAGCACTCTCCCACTGAGCTACGCGCCTGCTCTTTGTAAGCCTATATATATTAAATAATTTACGCCACACGTGTCAATAGTGAGATGGGGTTGACAACTGTAAAAAGTCGTACTACAATTCTTCTCACCCCCTCAGAGTAAAAAGGGAGATAAATCAAGAATGAAAAAAAAGAAAGAATTAGTGCCCCTTTCCAAAATTTTTACCAAAGAAAAACTACCCGTCATGAGGAAGATCTTGTCCCCAACAAAACAGAGAATCGGGAGGCTCACAGAAAATAATCCCTATGCAAAATATAGCTTTGCATTGAGGAGTGCGTGTTTTCTAACCATCCTGTCATTCGGCTTACTGCTTATTCTGACCAGTGCCCCACCAGGCTTTGCCCAGGAAACATCTAAAGAAGAGAGTCAAAATCCAGGGAAAGAAAAAGTCTATGCCTTTGGCTATGATATCTTCAGGNAGCTGCCCGAGCCCATAACAGAAGGCCCGGTGGATGAGAATTACCTGCTCAGCCCTGGTGATGAGATTATGGTCACCGTCTGGGGTCAACTCAACCTTGAATACTCTTTGACTGTGAGCGAAGGGGGACACATCACTATTCCTGATGACGGCGGAAGAATTTTCACCAATGGCGTGAGCTTAAAGGAATTGAAAGGCTTGATAGCCAAGAGGTTTTCTCAGATATACTCCAGCTACATCAATGTAGATAATCCATCCCAGAGTACAGCCTTTATTGACGTGAAGCTTGCCAAAGTGCGGAAGCTATTAGTCTATATTGTCGGAGAGGTAGAAAATCAGGGCGTGTACACGATTAGTTCCTCTGTCGCTACCTTACTGAATCTACTGAACAATGCCAAGGGAGTTAAGGAAACCGGTTCACTCAGAAACATAAAAATTCGAAGAGCCAACGGGAATACCGATGTAGTGGATCTGTATGAATTTCTCATCGCCGGCGTGCTCGATTCAAAGAAGACGCGTCTCGGATATGGCGATTACATCATTGTGCCCCTGAAAGAAAAGTCGGCGACCATAACAGGCGAGGTGAAAAGGCCTGGAATATACGAAATGACAGGAAACGAGGGACTCAAAGATTTAGTGCGATTTGCCGGCGGCCTGACATCCAACGCCTATTTGAAGAGGTGTCAAGTCAAACGGTTCGAAAGGGATGTGGGAGAGAAGTTCTTCGAATTGAATTTAGAGAGCACATTAAAAGACCAGAAAAGAGATTTCACTCTCAGCGATGGAGATGAGGTCGCAGTCTTCCCCAACATAGTGGAAAGAAGAAGAATCGTCGAAATAAGAGGCGAAGGGATCAAAAGACCCGGAATTTATGGGTACACGGATCCCATGACTGTTAAAGATTTGATCGAACAGGCAGAAGGGTTGAAAGAATCGGCCTATTTGAATAGAGCTGATCTGGTGAGAACTGAGGAAGACTTTTCTAAAAAAATGACAATTTTCTCACTCAACGACATTTTTCAGAAAGAGTCCCAGGGTCAGTATATATATACGGGAAACGATGAGAAGAATTTCGGGCTTAAGGAAATGGACCAAATCACCATCTATTCGTCCTACGAAATGAAAGGGCAGGATAAATACGTGACTTTAGAAGGTCACGTGAAAGAACCCGGACGATATATTCTTCCCGAAAACATGACGCTCTACGACCTGCTTTTTTCAAGAGGGGGATTTCAAGATGAAGATTTTAAAAAAAGAGCCTACCTGGAATTAGGCCATGTCTTCAGAAAAATCCCAAGAGAACTCGAGGAAAAAGTAATTACTTTCAATTTAGGAAAACTATTAGATGGAAATGCTGAGGAAAATATGCATCTAGAAGATGCGGACAGGATAGTGATCTATTCCTTTGAAACCATGGAGACCAAGCCTTATGTCACTGTTGAAGGCCTTGTCAAACGTCCAGGCTCCTATCCTCTGGCAGAAAATATGACCCTGGAGGATTTAATCATTCTGGCAGGCGGGCTCCGGCCCGAGGCTTACAAAATCGAAGCCGTCATCGCCCGGATTCAACCGGGAAAAGAAGGAACTCAAGGAAGTGTGGCCACTATTGTCGTCCCTGTAGAGTTAAATTTTTCCAGTAACCCTGAAGACGATAAAATCTTCCTCGAAACATACGATAAAATCGTAATCAGAAATCTGCCCGAATGGGAGCCTCTTCCCGTTGTGAGCGTGGAAGGAGAGGTTAAATACCCGGGAAGCTACTCCCTCGAAGCGCGGCAGGAGAGAATCTCGACTGTCATTAAAAGAGCCGGGGGATTAAAAAAAGAGGCATTCGCTGAGGGAGGAGTCCTTTTCCGCAGGAAGGATATCCTTGAGATGTCTCCCATACGAAACGATGAAAAGGAAAAACTGGCCATTAGCCTCAAAGGCGCACTTGAAAATCCGGGCGGGCATGATGATCTGATCTTAAAAGACGGCGATCAAATCTTTGTGCCCCTGAATCCGGGAAGTATTGAAGTGGTCGGAGCCGTGAAAAATCCTTCCATCCTTCAGTACAAAGAAGGTAAAAAAATTGACTTTTACATCAAGCTATGCGGAGGGTACACTAAAGACGCGGATAGAAAAAATATCGTTGCTTACTTACCGAATAATACAGCTTACAAGAAAGAGAAATTCCTTTTCTTGAGTTCTAATCCCTCCTTGCTTCCCGGAAGCAAAATTGAGGTTCCGTTTCGAGGAGAAAAGGAAAAAATAGACGTTGTGGAAGTGAGGGGAGCTGTACAAAAACCGGCTTTGATCCAACATAAACGAGGGAAAAAGCTGGATTATTACATCAATGAGTGCGGAGGGTATACGGAAACAAGTGATATTCAAAATATCATTATCTATCTTCCCGACGGAGTCCCCCTAAAAAGAGAAGGAACCCTGTCATTTAATCCAACAATCTCACCGGGTAGTATCATCGAGGTTCCTTTTACAGAGAAAAAAAATCAAAGTCAGTCACCGAACAAACCTGGAGAAAAGGGATAATGGAAAGCGGAAGACAGGTTTTTGCTGAATATGAAGAGGTCAATTTCATAAATTATGTGAATATTCTCCTTAAAAAAAGATGGCTAATCATCCTCGGTGTGTTCTTCTGTGTTCTTGTGACCGGAATATACTCGAAAACGCGCCCGCCCCAGTACACGGCCTCTGCCAAATTCCTTCCTTCAAAAAACCCTGAGATGACATCCAGGATGGGAACCCTGATCGGAACAACGGGAAGGGTGGAGTCCATCGAAAGCAATGTGACCTCAGCGTATTACACAGAGCTCTTGAAAAGCTCGCCCTTTTTAGAAAGAATCGTCAAGCGAAAATTCTTCATCAAGAAAAAGGGAGAGGAAGTCGACCTCATTTCATTCTATGGGGATGAGATAGAAAAAGGGACAGACCGTCTGAGCAGAGTGATAAATACAGTGGGCAACCAACTTCAAACGTCCACTCAGAGGACAACCAATGTCATCACGATCAGTTATTCGACCGGAGAACCTGAGCTTTCCGCATCGATTGTCAATGCTTTTCTTGAAGAGCTTGTAAAGTATAACCAGGATATGAAGGATAACAAAGCCAGGCAGAATCGCGAATTCATAGAAAACCGGCTTGAAGAAAACAGAAAGCTTTTAAAAGCGGCTGAGGAATCCCTGGCTGAGTTTACGGCAAAGAATAAAAAGATTGCCACCCCTGACCTGGAAGTCGAACTTGACCGCTTAAAAAGAAATGTTAAAGTCCAAGAAGAAGTGTTTATCACCTTGAAAAAGCAGCTCGAGCTGGCAAAGATAGAAGAGCAGGAAAAAACACCGGTCATCCAAATCATCGAAAAAGCCTCTGTTCCCTTGCATAAATCCAACCCGAAAACCAAGAGGAATGTCATGCTGGCCGGGTTTGTCAGTCTCTTTCTCTTCATAGGGCTGGCCTTTATTCTGGATTACATTTCGAATTTGACTCCTGATGAGGAGCGCTACAAAGATTTTTATAAAAATCTCAACGACATCAAAAATGATTTCAGGTTCATAACAAGGATTTTCGCCAGGAGAAAAAAGGCTCCTAACTGATTAGCCTATAAACATTTTGGGCTATTGACACGCATTTCTTTTTATCAATATGTTGATCATGTTTACAAACCTGCTCATCTTCTCATGCCAGGGAAATGGACGGTCGCCATCGAAATATACGGGCAACTGGTGAAATGTCATCCTTTTTATGTGAGCGTTGATTAAGATTATGTAATCGTTGATTAAGACCGGTCTCTTTTAAATCCATTTTTCTGAGCAGATCCTTACTTTTTACTCATCTCTTCTTTACTTCATATTTCTTACAGGTCGTCACTACTCCCCTGAGTAAAGAATCCACAGAAAATAGACAAGTTGATCTCTTTTCTTTAGAATAAAATCAGTGTAAATTCTAATGAGGAAACAAAGATGATCGGTGTTATGGCAGATTCACACGACAATCTCCATGCGGTTAAAAAGGCTGTTCAGCTCTTCAACGACGCTGGCTGCGACCTGGTTATCCATGCCGGGGATTTCGTCGCTCCGTTTGCCGCCCGGGAGCTCGAGAACCTCAACTGTCCGGTCAAAGCCATATTCGGCAATTGCGATGGAGAGAAAAAGGGGCTGGAGAAAGCCATCTCTTCATTTGGAGAGATCAAAGAATCTCCCCTGACATTCACTCATGACAGACGCAACTTTCTTGTAACGCATATCCACACAGGCCTTAAAACCACTATTCACTCCAAAAAACACGACGCCATTATTTTTGCCCACACCCACAAGGCTGAAATCAGAAAGCATGGAAAAATCCTGATCTTGAATCCGGGTGAGACAGGCGGATGGGTTTCCGGAAAAAGCACAGTGGCACTGCTGGATACTGAAACGCTATCCGCAGAAATCATACCACTGTAAAAAAGGAAAAATGAAAAAAAGGGGATAGGTGTTTATGGCCACTAATCAGGCTACTCTTTTGGTAATGACATTGAAGGCAAGAGTGTCATTGCGAGCGAACCGTGGCAATCTCCTTGAGTGAAATGAAGCCATAATGGAAATATACTCTATTTGTAAGAGATTGCCACGCTCCCTTCGGTCGCTCGCAATGACAGTGTTAAAATGCTATCGAATAACTAGGCGAGAACACCTGTTCCCTTTTTGGATATCTCCTTTTTAGAAAAAAATGCCTCGTCAAATCAACAGACGACAGAAGCCAGCCTGGCAAAAAGTCCGCAAGTCCATTCTCCCGGCAAAGCCTGGACGGCCAAAATTCCCCAAAAAGGGCCCCTCCAGAAAAAAATAATTCATTTTTCAATGGTTTTTGACCTTAATTCAAGACGTTTAGTAATGAAAAGCCACTTTTTTTGTAAAAATATGCTTTTTTTTATATAAACTTCCCTTTTTTTTATATAAACTTCCCTTTTTTTGTAAAAATCCACATTTTTTTGTAAAAATCCACATTTTTTGCAAAAAATCCACCTTTTTGCTCATTTCTAACACCATTCTCATATATCAAATGTCCACTATTAAAGCCTGACCCTGTAAAAAAAGAATTTAAAAAAGAAACGTCTGACATCTGACATTTTAAAAATCTTAATCTTATTTCATCCTCTTCTCTTCATTGTCTTTTTGGCTCAAATGTCTGGTATCAAGGCCTGATCCTACAAAACATCAGAGTCTCACGAGCATTAAATTATCAATATTGCCAAAGCTTGACACCATCGAACAAAGCTTGACCCCATTGAAACATTGAATAATTGGAGGGGCTGTATTATACTTAGTACTCATTTTTAAGGAGTTACGCGAATGAAAAAGGCCATCATAATGGGTGCGGCAGGAAGAGACTTCCACAACTTCAACGTATACTTTCGCAGCAACACAGACTACCGGGTCATCGCTTTCACCGCCACACAGATTCCGGATATCGAGGATAGAAAATACCCTGCTGTTCTCTCCGGAGAGTCTTACCCTGAGGGAATTCCGATATATCCAGAGGAGGAGCTTTCCTCTCTCATCAAAAAACACGACGTTTCCGAGGTTTTCTTCGCGTACAGTGACGTCTCCCATGAGTACGTCATGCACAAAGCCTCACAGGTGCAAGCGGCTGGAGCCAGTTTCACTCTCCTGGGCCCTGACGAGACGATGATCAAAAGCCAACTCCCCCTGATTTCGGTCTGCGCTGTCCGGACTGGCTGCGGAAAAAGCCAGACAAGCCGGAAAATCGCGCTCCTCCTAAAAGAAAAGGGGGAAAGAGTCGTTGTCATCCGTCATCCCATGCCTTATGGGGATTTAGCTACCCAGAAGGTCCAGAGGTTTGCCACTTACGAGGACATGATCGAACAGGAATGCACCATCGAGGAAATGGAAGAATACGAACCCCACATCAAGAACGGCATCATCGTTTATGCGGGCGTGGATTATGGAGCTATCCTTGAAGAGGCCGAGAAAGAAGCGGATATCATCCTCTGGGACGGAGGGAATAATGATTTCTCCTTCTACAAAGCGGACTTGGAAATTGTGGTCGTTGACCCTCACAGACCCGGCCATGAGCTCTTGTACCATCCGGGAGAGACGAACTTCAGAAGAGCCCAGGTCCTCGTGATCAACAAGATAGACAGCGCCGAAAAAGAAAGACTCGACCGGCTGCTCGAAAACATAAAAAAGTACAATCCCCAAGCCAGGATTATCCGCGCGAACTCCACTATTTCTGTCCCTGAAGGGGAGAAGATTTCGGGCAAAACCGTCCTCGTTGTGGAGGATGGACCGACTCTGACGCACGGAGGGATGCCGTATGGGGCGGGAATCATCGCTGCCACGCAATACGGCGCTTCCAAAATTGTCGACCCCCGCCCCTATGCCGTAGGCAGCATCAAAGAGACATTCCAGAAATTCTCTCACCTGGATAAAGTGCTCCCGGCCATGGGCTACGGGAAAAAACAGACAGCCGAACTGGCCAAGACCATAGATAAAGCCAACTGTGACCTTGTGGTCAGCGGCACGCCTATCGATCTCGGCCGGTTGATCAAAACGAACAAAAGGATCCTCCGCGTCTCCTATGACCTGGAGGAAATCGGTTCCCCTGACTTGAAAGAGGTTCTTCGAGAATTCTGATGAAAAGGAAAATCGCTTTAATCGCTTTCGGAGGAAACGCCATCCTCCCGAACAGCCAGAGAGGGCTCCAATCCGAGCAGACGAAAAATGCCAAGGATGCAGCGCGCCTGATGGTTCATGTGGTGAAAAAGGGATACGACCTCATCATCGTCCACGGGAACGGGCCTCAGGTAGGGAATCTTCTCATCCAGATGGAAGAAGCGGTTACCAAAATTCCGCCTTTTTCGCTTGAAGTCTGTGATGCCATGACAGAAGGGAGTATGGGGTTTATGCTGGAAAAAGCCATCATTAACGAACTCCGCAAGAACTCCGTGGATAAGGAAGTGGCCACTCTGATCACACAGGTTGTCGTCGACAGGGAAGACCCGGCTTTCGAAAACCCCACTAAGCCCATCGGACCCTATTACTCGAAATACAGAGCCCAGCAACTGGCGAGACAGAAAGAATGGACAGTGATAGAAGATGCCGGACGAGGATACCGCAAGGTTGTCCCTTCGCCTAAGCCGATCGATGTTGTTCCAAAGCGTGTCATCAGAGATCTGGTGCTATCTGGTAAAATCGTCATTGCTTCTGGGGGCGGAGGCATCCCTGTCATCATCAACGGACGCGGGCTGTTCGAGGGGGTGGAAGCCGTCATCGATAAAGACTATGCGGCAAGTCTCATTGCCCGGGAAGTCAAGGCCGACCTGTTCATCATCCTCACCAACGTGGAGAGGGTGTATTTGAATTTCGGCAAACCAGATGAAGAACCCATAGAAGCCATGACCGTTAAACAAGCCGAAGAATTCCTCTCGCAGGGGCAGTTCCCCCCTGGTTCCATGGGACCCAAGATCCACGCCGCGGTCGAGTTTATCAAAGGCGGAGGAAAGGAAACCCTGATCACCTCGGCGAATCAACTCAAGGCCGCCTTGATCAATCGCTCGGGGACGAAAATCAGAGCTTCACTCCAGGAGATAGAAAAAAATGCTTGAAGACTTCCTCTCTATTCACGACCTGAGCCTCTACGAATTCAGCCAGATTCTCGACCTGTCTGAGAAGATCAAGAAACAACCGCAAAATTACCGTCAGAAACTCAAAAGCAAAGTCCTGGCGATGATATTCCAAAAGCCTTCTCTCCGGACACGGATGACCTTTGAAGTGGGGATGCTTCAGCTCGGCGGAGAGGCCGTCTATCTCAGCCCTTCGGACATTCAGATGGGCACGAGAGAGACTCCTCATGATGTGGGTAAAAACATGGAGCGCTGGGTCGACGGCATCATGATCAGGACTTTTGCCCACCAGGAAGTCATAGACCTCGCCCAGACCGCCCGCATCCCTGTCATCAATGCCTTGACCGACCTCCTCCACCCCTGCCAGGCCATGGCTGATTTCTTCACGCTGAGAGAAAACCACAAGGACCTGACCAGTCTTAAGCTGGCTTACCTGGGAGATGGGAACAATGTCTGCCACAGCCTCCTCTTCGCCACTGCAAAATCCGGATGCCAGATAACTGTGGCCACTCCTAAAGGATATGAGCCGAACTCAAAAATCGTGAAACAAGCCGAAAAGGACGCGGAAGAAACAGGGGCCAGTTTCCATTTTACGAATAACCCGGCCGAAGCCGTAGATTCCGCTGACGCAGTCTACACTGATGTCTGGGCTTCTATGGGGCAGGAGAAGGAAAAGGAAAAAAGAGCCAAGATTTTCACCTCTTTTCAGGTCAACAAGAAGCTGATGGCCCAAGCCAAAAGCGATGCAGTCTTCATGCACTGCCTTCCTGCCCACAGGGGAGAGGAAGTTACCGATGAAGTCATCGATTCTGCACAATCTGTAGTCTTTGACCAGGCTGAAAACAGGCTCCATGTCCAGAAAATCATCATGCTCTTACTGATGGAAAAAAGAAAAAAGTGACAATGGAAAAAGAAACCATGCAAATCACAAAAGAAAACATTGAATTCATAGAAAAAGAACTCTCCCACACCAGCAAACCCCTTTCTCTCCAGGAGGTGACGAAAAAACTGGCTTACAAGAAGAGCTCCGGCCAGATGAGCCAGGAAGTCATGATCTATGACCCTGAATGCAAGTATGAAGTCGGGGACCTCATTTATAAGGAATACGACGAACCCTTAACGGTGAGCAGCAAGGGGATGGAGTCGTTCAAAGGAGCTGTCGTTTTAAGGGTTGTCGGAAAAACCGACTACAAAGACTTCAACTGCGAGATGCTGGAAGTCGACTACTCAGGAGGGGGCATATTCCGGAAATACATCGATTACATGAAAAAAGCCAAAACCCAGGTTCTCCTTCCCAGCAACATCGAACGCAAAGCCAAGGCTCCTACCAAGATAGATAAAAAGGAAGACCCAAGACTCACGGCCCTTCCGATGACGGACAGAGACTTGAAAACCCTTGAAAAGAATCTGAGTAAAGCGCTCTCCAAATCCCCGGAATTCTTCAACTGGAACGACTGCTGGCAGCTCTCGGAGAAACAAGTCGAAATCAAAGATAAGAAAATAGATGAAATCAAAGCTTTTCTTGAGGAAACGAAACTCTCTGCGGCGACGACCGAACTGGTTGAAAAATTATTTAATATCAAGAGTACCGATGAACTTTTCGACCTCCACTGCATGAGCCTGACATATGTCTTGGAAAAAAACTACAAGAAAGACTTTACATTCGTCTCTCCTCTCAACTGGGGAAAATGGCACCTGAAGAAAACACTCCAGTCTTTCTCTCAGGGCCTGCCCTTCTCTGCTCCCAAAGCCAAAGTCCCGCCATCAGTGGAAGAGGCCAAGGAAGAGATTTCCCATCCCTCAGAGACTCCGATAAAGATCTATCTCGGCTGGCGAGAGATTCTCTCGGGCGGGATAAAAATCCCAAAATTCCTGACTAAGGAATTTTCTCGTGCACGAGAATACGTCTTCACTGATATTGAAGGAGAAAAGGACTACACGGTCTATTACTACCCCTCCTCCAGCTTCATCCTGGGCTTGAAAGAGTTCTATGAGATCCACAATGTTCCTCAAGGAGCAAGCCTGACTCTGGAAAGAAAAGGGCTGAATCAGTTCAATTTTTGGCTTAAGAAGTCAAAAAAGAAGATTTCAGTCCTGAAAATCACCTATGACCCGAAAAAAGACACGCTCAGCCAGAGTGGTGAGGAACTCTTCACTTTCTCCATTCCGAATAAAATCATTCATCTGGAAAGAGAGACTCTGGAAAAGCTCTTGTCTCTGTATAAAGAAAGAAAAAAGCTGGAACTTCCTGAGCTTTTAGCCTTCATTTTCAAGAATTTTGGCCTGAAGGGGAATAAATACTCCCTCCACTACCTCCGTGCTTATCATCTCGTGGATGTTCTGAAACGCACCACTCAGGAGGAAGTCGAAAAAGCGTTGCTCACGACTCCCGAATTCTTCCAATCCGAGAAAAACGCAGGAATTTTCTTCTACCGAGAAAAAATTGAAGAAGAGGAAAAACCCGAAGTGCCTCTAGAGGCTCTTCCCGAAGTCCCTGAGGAAGAAAGGATTGAAGAAGCGCCGGCTGTTAGGCCTCCATTAGAGGCTCCCGGGGAAGAAATTCCTCCTCCGCAGGTTGAAGCGGAAAGAAAGGAAGAGATACGAGTCGAAGCGCCTCCGGCACTAATCGAAATGGAAGTTGAGGGAGAAGAAATAGTTGAAAAGCCGTCCACTCCCAAAAAAGAAAAGATCTCACGCAAAAAGAGAATGAGAATGGAGGCAGAAAGAGAGCGGCATGCAAGACGAGGAGTCAAGAGAATCATCGAAGAAAAGATCGAAGTCGAAGAGTCCGAACTGGAAGCCCTCCTCGCTGTGAAGGAAAAGGAGAAAAGAGAGGTTGAAGTTGAAAAACCAGCTGCTCCTTCCAAAGAAAAAGAGAAAAAAGTTAAACCGGCTGTCTCCGCGGAACCGGTCTTCGGTCTTTTTGCGGAAAAACTCAAAACTGCTTTAGACAAAAAAGGAGAGGAAAAGAAAGAAAAAAAATAAGGCCTTCAGAGAATCTCCCGCAAGGAACCTTTTCTCCGCGTCACTCCTATCTGATCCAGCAATTCCAGAAGAGGAATCGCATACTTTCGAGTGAGTCCGGTTAATTCTTTAAACTCGGCGATGGTCATCTCTCTCTTTCCTGATTTTTTGATATCCTTGATGATTTCATCCAGCCATTTGGAATGGAGCAACAGTCCATCCTTTCCCTGGACAATCTTTTTTCTCTCGATAAGAAGAGAGAGCATACTGTCCAGCTTCTTCGTCGTGAGCCTAAAATGCCTCCGGAGATCCTCTAAAGAAAACAGACGAAAATCTCCTTTCAAGCACATTTCCTCCATTTCCTTTAGAATCCTCTTCTCATCAGAAGTAACAAAGACATTGAAATCAGGAAGGGAGACCTTCCCTGCCGATTCCTTAATCTGGCCTGAGTGGAGGAGATGCTTCAGGGCGAGTGATAGAATCCTGGGATGCAGGTCAAACTTCCTCTGTATTCTTTCCTGGCTGGCTCCATTCTGCTCGGGATATTTCTCATGAAAACGAACGAGAAACGCAGCAATTTCCTGGCAGAGAAAGTTAAAGCTCTCCTGTGAAAGCAGAAAAAGAGGGTCAAAAGAGAGTATTCTTATCTGTCCTTCCCCTTCCAGTTCNNCGGTCAGTNGCAGAATAGATTTCCAGCTTNAAGAGGAAAAAGCCCTGATCTCTTTTTCGCCCAAACCGCGCACTCCTTTGTCTTGAGCCAGTGTTAAAAGCATGCTTTTTTTATCCCCCTGAAGGGCCTCAAGGAGTGCGATTCGTTTTTTTACTTTTGTCCGTGTCACCTTCTCCGAGTAAGGGTAGAGAACCTGCCCCTTTCCCAGGATACGTCTCTTTCCTGGCTTCAGGACTTCGAAATCATCCTTCCATCCCAGAGAAAGGGTCTGATGAGTTTGGACTCGAACAAAATGGGGAGCCAGCTTATCTTCTGGAAGAGGCTCATAAAAATGGAAAGAGGCGGGCATCTTCTCTCCCCGGACACACAGCATGGCATCCATCCGCTTCTCCCTTCCCTCAGGGGAAAAGTCGACAGCCGCATCAAAACTATTCGTTTTCATCGAGATCTCTCCATGGTTTTCTGGCTCAAAACCAGGCTCATTCTCCTCAGAATGGGGTCAACAGAAGCCAGGATCACTCTCATCCTGTCTCCCAGCTCAAAAGTTCTGCCAGTCCTTCTTCCGACCAGCGTTTTTTCGGAGCGCTTGCGGTAGTAATCTCCGCCTAAATCAGAATAAGACACCAATCCATCGACAAAATAATCGTCAAGCTCCACGATCAGGCCTGCGCTGGTGATATCTACGATTATACCATTAAATTCCTCACCGAGCTTTCCCTTCAGAAACCGGAATATCCTCCACTCCAGAAGTTCCCGCTCCGCTTCCTCGGCTGTCCGCTCCTGCTCGGAACAGTGAAGGGCCATCGAAGACAGAGAAGCTATCTTTTCCTTCTCCTTCCTCAGAGCCTTCTTCAAAATACGGTGGACCAGCAGATCTGGATACCGTCTGATGGGAGAGGTGAAGTGCGTGTATTCCTTTTTGGCAAGGCCGAAATGTCCTGCGTTTTCTTCCGAATAGACGGCCAGTTTCATGGACTTCAGCATCTGGAGGCTGACAAATTTCTCCTCATGTTTCCCCTCAATGTCCTTCAGGACACGCTGGAGGTCTCTTGAGCCAATCTTCTTGGGAAGAGGGAGGGAGAGATTAAAATGAACCAGTATATCTCTTAGCTTCTCCAGGTCCTTCAGGCTCGGCTGGGGATGAACTCTATACAGCAGGGGGATATCATTCTGGCTCAAGAAACGAGCCACAGCTTCATTGGCCGCAAGCATAAATTCCTCGATTAGATGGTGGGCTTCATTCGGCTCGAAGGGTACGATCGAATGGAGGCTTCCTTCCTTGTAGACAAGCTCTGGCTCGAGGAGGTCAAAATCCAGACTCCCTTCCTCTGCCCTTCTTTTTCTTAAAAGAGAGGCCAGTTCCCTCATCAAAAGGAGGTCTGGAACCAGGGGAGAATATCTTTTTTTCTCTTTCACGTTCCCTTCGAATATCCTGAACACAGCATCATAAGTCATCCTCTCTGCTGTTCGAATCAGAGACGGATGGAACTCTGACTTCACAACCTCTCCCTTCCGGTCAATCTCGAGCAGGACCGAAAAGGTCAACTTGTCCTCTTGAGGCCTGAGGCTGCAAATATTGTTGGACAGCCGCTCGGGCAGCATCGGAAGAGTCCGGTCAGGGAAATAAACACTCGTTGCTCTCTCAAAGGCTTCTGCATCAAGGGAAGAATCCGGTTTGACGTAGTGGGAGACATCAGCGATATGGACGCCGAGAAGAAAATGTCCATTCTCAAGCATCCTCACGCTCACTGCATCATCAAAATCCTGGGCGTTTTCACCGTCAATAGTCATACTCGTCCATTTCCGGAAATCCCTTCTCTCTTTTTTATCCTGAGCATTTATCGCCGCAGAGAATTCCTTGGCTTCTGCGAGGGCTTCTTTTGAAAAAGAAGAGGCCAGGTTGAACATCTTTATAATCACACGTGTATCCACTCCTGGCTCATCGGGCATGCCCAGAACCTTAATCAGACGCCTGGTTTTCCTGTCGACTTCGACGATCATCCCGGAACGGAGGGAAGGAGGCCTTTCCCCGGCTAAAGGAATTTCCCCAGCAGCAGGAGAATCTAAGGGGAGAAAAAAGAGACTTCCCCACCGCTCACTGACAAAACCGAGCAATGTCTTCCTTTCTGCCTTCACTATCCTGACCACACGGCCTTCAGGTTTTCCTTTTTTCCCTTTTTCCCGGTACAGCACCTCCACGATGTCTCCTCTGCGGGCGCCTGCGGTGAAACGGGAGGGGATGAAAATATCCTCGGATAACCGGTTTTCCGGGGTGACGAAACCGAACCCTCTCAGAGAAAGAATGAATCTGCCTCTTATGAGATTCGTTTTGGCTGGAACATAATACTTTTTCCTCAATCTCAGGACTATCCCCTGGCCCTCCAGTTTTTTCAGGCTCTTCCTCAACTTCTGTTTTTCTCTGGGAGAGAGATGAAGTTCTCGTGCGATGTTCTGGAAACTCAGACCTTCACGCCTTTTCCTGAGCAGAGATACGATTTCACTATCCATCGTTATTCCTTTAATAATAAAAAAGGGAGATGTAGGGAATTTTGTATCTGTCCCTTAAGGCCTTGACCAGTTTTATCCTGAGGATTCTTAAAAATTCCTCCCCTTCTTTGATTTTATACTCCGAGCACACATCCGTCTCGACTCTTTCCCTCTCTTCCTCCGCAGAGTGCTCCCAGATAAGGCCCTCGACTTCTCCCTCGATTCGCTCAAGCTCTTCCTCATCCACATGACTATGAGAGAGCAATCTTTGCGCACGAGAATAGGCGTCTTTGAGATATCCGATTTGACCGGGAAGAGTGTCTAAAAACTTTTTTATCTCGTCTCTGGCCCGATTCTTCTTTTCTATCCTCCCCCTTATCTTCCGTTCGCCGCCAACTCTTCTATCCCTATACTGGTCAAAGGCGTTGAGAACCTGGTTCTCACAGTAGGCAAGTGTTTTGATTTTGGTTTTTCTCCCGGGCTTTCTCATATAATTATCGAATGCCCTTTTGATTCCTTCCAGGACTACAAAGAGGGGAATTTCCATTTTTTCCCATTTTTCGACGAGGTTGAGCTCTGTGGAAGAGAGAAAAAAAGGAGCTCCCCTCAGCTTGAAGAAATAGCGGGCGATCGACTGGTAATACTCGCTTCTCTGTTCATTCTTTCTTTTCACAGCCCTTCTTCACGGGACAAAGACTATTTCCTGATTCTGTCATGAAGGATGCACAAACCCTCCAGGACGAGATCAGGCTCATGAGCATCTATGGAGGCAACCTCATGGCTGATCTGAGCAGCGAAGCCGCCAGTGGAGATAACAGTCGTTTCTTCCCCCAATTCATTTTTGATTTCCTCGATGATTTTGGAAACCAGGCCCACATAGCCAAAATACAGACCTGACTGCATACTGGTGACTGTTGTGCGGCCGATAGCCTTTTCGGGTTTTTTGATCTCGATGCGCGGTAATTTGGCTGTTTTCAGATAGAGAGCCTCCGCCGAAATCTGGATTCCCGGGGCTATCGCCCCTCCAAGATATTCCCCTTTGGAGGATACGGCATCAAAGGTCGTGGCGGTCCCGAAATCAACCACTATACAGGGCCCGCCATGCTTCTCATAAGCGGCCACAGCAGCGACCACCCTGTCCGCGCCCACTTCAAGAGGATTCTCATAGAGGATGGCCATTCCTGTCTTCAGCCCCGGGCCGACAACAGCCGGTTTAACCTTGAACAGGCTCTGGCTTAAGTCTTCAAAAACAGGCGTTAAAGGAGGAACGACGCTGGAAATAATGACGGACTCTATCTCTGTTTTTTCCGAACCCGAGAGAGAAAACAGATTGAGAAGAGTGATTCCGTATTCATCGCTCGTTTTTTCACTTTCTGTTTGAATCTTCCAGTGTTG
>JGI2171J19970_10000545_pt1 | contig 20317 bp, 19 predicted proteins | sample DeeMarSWOR324_28_FD_19970 | JGI IMG/M metagenome (IMG submission 19970) | reverse complement strand
TCCATTAAACTGTTTCCTTAAAAATATTAAATCATCATGTCCATAGAGAGATTTATCGCTTTTGATTTTGGAGCCGAAAGCGGTCGAGCTATTCTGGGGAGCCTTGAAGGAAAACAGATTCGTCTGGAAGAGCTCCACCGGTTCCCCAATAGGCAAATAAACGTTTCCGGGCATATTCATTGGGATATGGCCTACCTCATGGCAGAGCTGAAAAAGGGGCTGCGTTCCGCAGCCGAACGCGGCCATAAAGAACTGCGCGGCCTGGGCGTGGATACCTGGGGAGTGGATTTTGGCTTGGTCGGCAGGAACAATCAGATACTGGGCCATCCCTTTGCTTACCGCGATCCCCGGACTCAGGGAATGATGGACAAAGCCTTCCAGCTTATGTCCAGGGAGAGAATGTATCACTGGACCGGGATTCAATTCATGCCGTTCAATTCGGTATTTCAGCTCTTGAGTATGGTCGAGTCGAAAAGTCCCATTTTGGAGCAGTGTGAAACCCTGCTCTTCATGCCTGACCTGTTTAATTTGCTACTGACAGGCCAGAAGTGTTCGGAGTATACCATCGCTTCCACGTCCCAGCTTTTGAATGCGAAAAATAAGAATTGGGAGCCTGAGATCTTTGATAAGCTTAGGCTGCCTTTGGATATCATGGCTCCCGTAGTGCCGCCAGGCACGTCCCTTGGCCGCCTCCTGCCCGCAATCGCTGAAGAGACGGGGATTCTGCCCATGGATGTGATTGCTCCGGCCTGTCACGATACAGCCAGCGCTGTGGCTGCTGTTCCTGCCCGGTCCTCTAACTGGGCCTATTTGAGCAGCGGAACCTGGTCTCTTCTCGGAGTCGAGGCAGATGCCCCGGTTATAACCCAAGACTCCCTGAAAAATAATTTCACCAACGAAGGCGGTGTGGGCGGGACAATACGATTTCTGCGCAACACCATGGGCTTATGGCTCCTCCAGAGATGTCTGAAAAGCTGGCAGGAGCAGGGAGATACTCTGGGCTACGATGAGCTGGAGAGCCTTGCTCAGGAGGGGCAGGATTTCAAATGCATTATAGATCCCGATGACCAGGCGTTTTTGAATCCGCCTGATATGCCTGCGGCCATCGTTGGATTCTGCCGGAGAACAGGCCAGCCTCTTCCCCTGAAAAAGGGCGAATTTGTCCGCTGTATCCTGGAGAGCCTGGCGTTGAAATACCGGTTCCTCATAGANAGAATCAACGCCATGCGTCCGGAGGCAGTCGAAATGCTCCATATCGTTGGNGGCGGCTCCCGGAATGCGCTTCTCAATCAGTTCACGGCCAACGCTACGGGTCTCCCCGTGATCGCAGGTCCTGTGGAAGCCACGGCGGTCGGCAATATCATGGTCCAGGCCATAGCCAAAAGGATCCTGAGCGGGATCGAAGAAGGCAGGAAAGTGATTGCCCGCTCTTTTCCCTTAAAGGATTTTCATCCAGACGACCAGGACAGATGGAACGAGGTCTATGATAGAGTCAAAGATATGTTTTCCTAGAATATAATCTCTCTTTTTTAGGGCAATAAACTGAGGCATCTCGACGGCGGAAATAGTCTATTTTTTCATAAAAAAAAGCAAGAAGAGGAGCCAGCCCCCTTTTTTCTAAAAAAAAGACTAAATCTTCATTTTAAACCTAACGTCTAGAACGTAATCAAAAACAGGAGGGAGACCATTTTGTTAGTTTTGCTATCGAAGCAAGAAGCTCATTCAACCGGGCGAAAAGGGTAAGCCTTTCCGATAACCGAGATATCCCCATCCGAATCGACGATGATCGCCCCGTACTCCGGATATTTTTCCATGATCTTTTCAGGCGTCTTGGAGACGAAGAGAGCAGTGGATAGAGCGTCACAGAGGACGGTTTCCGGGCCGCAGACAGTTACGCTCTGTCTGCCCCTGGCCGGGTAGCCGCTGCCTGGGTCGAAGACGTGGTGGTAGCGAATGCCATCCCTGATGAAGTAACGTTGGTAGTCGCCGGTTGTCGCGGCTCCGAGCCGGGAGATGGTCAGGATGCCAAAATAACCTCTTTCTCGCGGATGCTTGATGCCTATGTTCCAGTCNTGATTATCAGGATTCTTTCCCCAGCAGTAAAGGTCGCCGCCCGCATTCAAGAACCCNCTGGAAATTCCCATCTCTATCAAAACCTGAGAAGCCAGGTCTATGGCGAATCCTTTGGCGATCGCTCCCCAATCCAGNTTCATTCCGGGAGGAAGGGTTAGAGNTCCGTCTTTGACCTTGAGCTTTTCCATCCCGATCATCTTCAGGGTTGACTCTATCTGACCTGAAGAAGGGATATGATAAGATTTGCTCAAAAATCCCCACAAACGGGATAAAGGACCGACCGTGATATCAAAACATCGGTCCGAGTCGTGATAGACCTGAAGGGCCTTTGTGTAAAGGTCTAAAACCATCGGGGAAGCATAGTCCTCTGCCTCAGGTGAGAAGAGGGATTCAATCTCAGAGAAGATGCCTTCAACTTCCTCTTGAGCCGACCGGAGGACCGAAGAACTGCAGAAAACCTTTATCTCACATAAAGTGTCAAAAACAAGAAGAGTGGAGGTCTGCCATTTCTCTCTACCACCACAGCTCATAATAAGAAAAGAACAGGTGAGCAGGAGAGGAATGAATTTTTTAGCCAATGACGGTGTCGATCGAGCGGCGCCCTTCTATGGTTAAAAGAAAATTGTTGGGAGCGCATATGATTCGTTCGCCTGCCAGGGATACAGGAGGGGAATAGAGGCAGATCTTATGGCGGCACGGGGATTCTGATATCCAGGCCTTTCCATCCTTGATATGGACGACAATCCGGCCTCCTCTGGCCTGAAAGGATTTCGTCAGGTCTTTCCCGAGAGATAACGTTTCCGCTTGCAGTCCATGGTTATAAACAGTGACATATTTTCCAACGGAAAAGTCTGTTAGCCTGGATTTGAAAGAAGCAATCGTTAAATAGGATGAGTGGCTGTAAATTCTGTTCATTTCTTGCCAGAGAGAGAGGAGCTTGCGAGTTCTGATATCCCATATTCTTCCGTCCTTGACCAAAGTAAAGGAGGGGAGGGCTTTGCCCTGGAGATGGCTGAAGGAGAGGGTGAGGTTTGCCTCAACTGGTCTCTTGATAAGGGTCCAACCTCTATCAAGAAGGATCTTTATAAGGGGCTTTTCTTGAGGATGAGGATTGAGGAAACAGAATTTGCGGCTCTCGGATATGGAATATTTTTGAGCCTCTTCAAGAAGAGTGGGAATGAACTTCTGCGCCTCTTCAGCGATGAGATAGAGCTCGAGGCCGTTTTGACTCTTTGTTGAAGCGAGTATCAATGGCGTCAGCAGGGGTGTGGCCAGCATCGTTTTAAAAAAGTCGCGTCTGTCCATCGAAACCTCCTTCCTGAAGAGGGCTTTTTGATCCTCCGCTCAAGATTCTTATTCATTAGACCGAAAATGTCAATGGACTATCTCCATGACCGTCAATCATGAAGGAGTAGTCTTTATCGGCTCCNGTTTCTCCTCCATCCAAGCCAATATCCTCCCACCGACCTCCATGGGCTTCGGATGGAGGAGAGCCCGGCGATGCCCTTATCAACTCGCATTAATCCAATAATTCGTGTGATGTCCTCTATTGAGCGGACCTGGATGCCGATGGGGAAACCGATGGGACTGGCTTACTCGGGGGCCGGGGTCTGAGTGCGGCACCCAAACTGCCTAGAGATGGGGTTCGGATTCTTGACATGCTTTTTAAATCTATATATTGTAAAGCTGTTTTTGTCCTCCAGTACGCATGAGAATGCCAATATCGAAAGATAGAAAAAGGGACAGGCTAATTTTCTGGAAGGAAAGAAGACAGCCTTCAGGAAAAGCGGCCTGTCCCTTTTTTTTAGAGAGATCCGAAGGAATGGACATAAAAGCAAGTGTGGATCTTGATAGGAAAAATAAGAAAAAGGGGACAGTCCCTTTCAGTCGATGACTTAAAGAAGAGAGGGGCTGTCCCCCTTTTCCGAAATGAGATTACAGGTTCGGCATATTTTAGGAATAATGATCGTGTTTGAAAGGTAGGACAATGGCTACAAAAAAGACGAAAATGAAGCCAGGCCAAGTGAAAGATTACACCGCCGTCCAACTGGCAGCCTTGGTCACCTTGAGAGTGTTGATCGGCTGGCATTTTCTTTATGAAGGAATTGTCAAAGTGATCAATCCTTACTGGTCGTCAGCAGGATTCTTGCTGGAGACAAAGGGGATATTCAAAGGATTGGCCACTTCGATCGTAGCCAGCCCGGATGCCCTGGGATTCATCGATTTTTTAAACAAATGGGGGCTGATTGTTATAGGTCTGGGGTTGATTGCCGGCTGCCTGACTCGAGTGGCCAGCATAGCCGGCATGGCGCTTCTCTTCCTCTATTATGTGTTTCATCCGCCATTCATCGGCTACAGCTTTGTCACTCCCGTCGAGGGAAGCTACCTGATCGTCGACAAGAATTTGATTGAACTCTGTGCGCTCTTTGTCCTGACTTTTTTCCCGACTGGCATGCACATCGGGCTGGACAGACTGATTTTCATAAAGAAAAAACCTGCATAAGAGAGAGGGAAGTTTCTCAAAACCTGGAGGTCTCAAAATGAAACAAGACAAAAATAATAACAATAACGAAAGTAAGCCTGAAAAAAAGCCAGAGAAAAAGGCTGATAAAACCGTTTCGCTCACGCGAAGGGATATTGTCAAAGGATTAGCGACAATTCCTGTTTTTGGGCCATTTCTCTACGCCTTCTTCAGGAAAAAATGGCTGGATGACCTGAAGAAGAAAGAGATTCTGGCGGAACTGGGCTTAGAGGAAAAGGCCCCAGCCGTTCTTCCCAAAACAACCCTGAAGAAACCCGGCCAGCTCATCAGGCTGGGGATAATCGGTTTCGGTGGCAGGGGAGAGGCGCTGGCGTATGCTGCAGGTTTCGCTCATCCGGACTGGATCGAGAGAAAGAAGAAAGACGCCAGGGAGAGCAAACTGGATAAGGAGCTGGAGACTTTTCTCGCTCAAGAGGATTTGAATGTCGTCCTTAGCGGAGTCTGTGATGTCTTTGATGTCCGGGCCGAGCGGGGTATCGCCGCTTCCAAGAATGATGTCCGGCCTGGTGGAGGCAGTGGCCTGCTGAAAGGAGCCAAGCGCTTCTTGAATTATCAGGAAATGCTGGAAAGCGATGATGTGGATGCGGTGATCATCGCCACTCCTGACCACTGGCATGCCCAAATGACGATCGATGCCGTGAACGCGGGAAAGCACGTTTACTGCGAGAAATGCATGACCAGGACCATTGAAGAAGCCTTTCAGGTGTCTGACGCGGTCAAGCAGAGCGGCATGGTTTTTCAACTGGGACACCAGGGGAGACAGCAGGACAGCTATTTAAAAGCCAAGCAGATCGTGGCCAAGAACATCCTGGGTAAAATCACTCTTGTCGAGATAACGACCAACCGCAATTCCCCCAACGGAGCCTGGGTGTATGAGATTCATGAGGAAGGAAGTCCAAAAACAATCGATTGGGAACAGTTTGAGGGCCCGGCTCCGCATAAGGTACCGTTTAGCCTGGAGCGGTTTTTCCGCTGGCGCTGCTGGTTCGATTACGGAACAGGGCTTTCCGGCGACCTGCTGTCGCATGAGTATGACGGGGCTAACCAGATTCTGGAGCTTGGCATACCCAAGTCAGCTGTAGCTTCCGGAGGGATCTATTTTTTCCAGGATGGACGTGATGTCCCCGATGTCTTCCAGGCTGTTTTCGAGTATCCAGAGAGAAATTTAACTCTGGTATACAGTGCGACTCTCGCCAACGGAAGAGGACGGGGAAAGGTGTTCATGGGCCATGACGCATCCATGGAAGTGGGCTACACTTTGAGTGTAGCTGCAGACCAGGAATCCACCAGGTATAAAGAAAAGATAATGAACAACATCATCAATACCTCGCTCCCGCTGTTCACTTTTCAGCCCGGTCTAAAAGGAATCGATACTGTGACTTCGGCTACGGAAAGGTATTTTATGACGAGAGGTTTGATGTATACCATGCGGGGCGGCCGGCCGGTCAACACCACCCATCTCCACCTCAAAGATTGGCTGGATTGTATCCGGAACGGAGGGCAGCCAAGCTGCAACATCGACCGCGGATTCGAGGAGGCGGTAACCTGCCATATGGCGACTCTTTCCTACCTTGAAGGCCGCAAGGTGGGGTGGGATCCCTTGAACAAGAAAATCGTCTAGTTCTGTTTTTTTTCAATCAGAGGACCGATCGGAAGAACCTTGGAAGTCATAAGAAGGAGAGGCGAAGATGGGAATAAAATTCAGACTGGGAACGATGATGTTTCTGCAGTATGCGATCTGGGGAGCATGGTCTCCAGTCCTCTCAGAGTATTTGATCAATGACCTTGGTTTTACTCCTTTCCAGATGGGAGTGGTCCTCGGATTATTGCCGTTTGCCATTATAATCTCTCCTTTCGTCGGCGGACAGGTGGCAGACCGCTATTTTGCCTCGCAGAGAGTGGTCGGCATCTTGCAGCTTTCTGGAGGAATTTTGCTTGCTTTTATATCGGCGGTCACCACCTACAAAACCATGATGTGGTTGATGTTGGTCTATTGTCTTCTGTATGCACCGACCCTGGCTTTAACCAATTCCATAGCGTTCATCAATTTGAAAAAATCAGAAAAGGAATTTGGATACATTCGCGTCTGGGGAACGATCGGCTGGATTATTGCCGGGCTTATCCTTATGGGATGGAGGTTTGCGTCCAAGTCTTTTGATCCGATTGCCTATGCCGGAGACACTCTCCTTCTGGCGGGCATCTTTTCCATAATCATGGGGATTCATACATTCTTTTTGCCTCATACCCCACCCAAGAAAGAAGCAGAGAAACCCTGGGCTTTCCTCGAGGCGATAAAGATGATGAAGGATAGGCATTTTGCTGTCTTTGTCACCATCGCCTTTGTTGTGGCCACCGAATTGATGTTTTATTACAACCTGACTGCTCCCTTCCTCACCTCAGAAAAGATTGGCCTTTCAGATGCCGCTGTCCCCGGAGTGATGGTCATCGCCCAGGTGGCCGAGATTCTGGTTATGGTCGCTCTCCTGCCTTATCTCATCGGGCGGATTGGCATAAGGAATATCCTTATTATCGGGGTTCTGGCCTGGCCTGTTCGCTATATCATCTTTGCCATCGGGAAGCCTGCCTGGCTTGTGATCGCGTCCTTGTCTCTTCACGGCTTCTGTTTTGTCTTCTTTTTTGTGGCTGCATTCATCTACACGGATATGGTTGCGCCAAGAGATATCAGGCATTCCGCCCAAAGCCTTATCATGGTGGTGACTTATGGACTGGGAAATTTGCTGGGGAGCCTTTTTGCTGGCGGGGTTCTTGATTATTTCACGACAGAGGCAGGAAGTAACTGGACAGCTGTTTTTCTCGTACCCTGTCTGTTGACTGTGCTCTGTGCGCTGGCGTTTTTGCTCTTCTTCAGGCCGAAGAAGGAACCGGCTCCTCTGGAGCTCTGATGAGTCTTGAATTATGTAGCCGCTGCTGCAGCGGATGTTCATGATTCAGAGTGGATAATACATACGTTCTTATCCTGGATGACATGGATTGAGTGCTGAGAAGATTTCAGGATTTGTATCCTGGGCAACCTGAGGAGGGAGAAGATGGTAAAGAAAAGATTGGGTGTCGGGTTCGTTGGTGCTGGTTTTATCACCAGGTTTCACATCCGCTCCTGGCTCGGTGTCCGTGATGCGGATGTGCTGGGAGTTGTCTCGCGGACAGAAAAAAGGGCAGAAGAAGCGGCGGCTCTGGCCCGGGAGCTCAACGTGGGGGAAGCCAAAGTCTATAAATCCATAACCGATATGGTAGCCGATCCTTCCATAGATGCTATCTGGATCTGTGCTCCGAATTTTTGCCGGTTGGAAAACATGGAGGAGATAGTTCAAGCTGTGGAGACCGGCAAAGGAGAGCTTCTGGGTGTCACCTGCGAAAAACCCCTGGGGAGAAATGTGAAGGAAGCCAAAAAGATGCTGGAGCTGGTCCAAAAAGCCCGCCTTCTGGACGGCTACCTGGAAGACCAGGTTTTTGCCCCGACTGTGGTCAGAGGAAAAGAGATCATCTGGACAAGAGGAGCGGCGATCTCCGGCCGTCCTTACCTAGCTCGAGCGGCAGAAGAGCACAGCGGCCCTCACGAACCGTGGTTCTGGGAAGGGGAGCTTCAAGGAGGCGGAGTCCTCAATGACATGATGTGTCATTCGGTCGAGGAAGCCCGGTTCATGCTCACTCCTCCAGGAGCTGAGCGCAGCGTCCTCACTCCACTCAAAGTCACAGCCTATACCTCGTGCTTGAAATGGCAGCATCCGCATTATGCCCGGATCTTGGCTGATAACAGCGGCGGCGAGACGGATTATATCAACAGGCCGGCAGAGGATTTCGCCCGCTCTCTGATCGAGTACCAGGACGAAAAAGGCATCAAGGTGGTCGTGGAAACCACCACCTCCTGGTGTTATGTCGGAGCAGGCTTGCGCTTGAGCATGGAGCTGCTCGGCCCGGAGTATTCGCTGTCCATCAACACCCTGGATTCGGGATTGAAGGTGTTCTTCAGCCGCAACGTCAGGGGAAAAGAAGGAGAGGACCTGGTCGAGAAGCAGAATGCGGAGATGGGGCTGATGCCGGTTGTGAGTGATGAGACGTCCGAATACGGCTACGTTGCCGAGAACAGGCATATGGTCCAGTCCTTGCTCGCGGGCAGGCGGCCAGAGGAGAATTTCAGTGACGGGCTCAACGTTACTGAGCTCTTGATGGCGGCATACATGAGCGCTGAACAGGGAAAGACCGTCGATTTTCCCCCGCCTGGCCTCGAATCCTTTGTGCCCGCAGTGGCCAGAGGGGAGTGGAACCCAAAAAAAGCTTGAGAGGGATTTAATAAAATTTTCCAATATGAGGAGTGACCATGAAAAGAAACATTCTTGTTTTTATGGTGATCTTGCTTATGGCCTTGGTTTCCAACGTATGGGGAGAACAGCAGACTGGCCTTGCTAAAAGAACGCTGGCCTCCGTGAAGGAGGAAGTGGCCGGCACGGATTACAATGCTATCCGGATCAAGAAGCTCCCGGTGTCAATCCAGTGCTGGACCTTCAGGAAATTCACCTTTTATGAGACTTTGGAAAAAGCCAAAGAGCTGGGAGTGAAATATCTCCAGCCCTATCCTGGTCAGGCCCTCGGCGAGGATGTGCCTGGCATCAGGTTCGACCACAACCTCGATGATGCTCTGATCAAGCAGGTGAAGGACAGGTTGAATGAGTATGGAATGGCGCTCGTCAGCTACGGTGTAGTGGGGTTCGAAAACACCGAAGAGAGTATGAAAAAGGTGTTTGATTTTGCCCGGAAAATGGGAATACGGACCATTGTTACCGAGCCCAAGTTTGATGATGCCTCCCTGCTGGAGAAAATGGTCAAGAGGTACAACATCAATATTGCCATCCATAACCATCCCCAACCCAACAAGTATTATAATCCAGAGACAGTCCTGGAGTACGTGAGCGGACTGGATGAGCGAATCGGGTGCTGTGCGGACACGGGACACTGGATGCGTTCCGGGATTAACCCGGTCGAGGCGCTCCGCCTGCTCAAGGGCCGGATCAGAGATGTCCACCTCAAGGACCTGAATGAGTTCGGAACAAGGGACGCTTATGATGTTCCCTTCGGATCAGGAAAAGCCAATATTCACGACATCCTGGCCGAGCTCACTCTTCAGGATTTCCGCGGATTTCTGGCTGTCGAGCATGAGAACCCGAAAGAGGTCGATAACCCTTCTCCTCCTGTAAAAAAGGGAATCGAGTACATCCAGAGCATCACCTATTACCAGGATTATGAGGAGATTCTGGGATGGAGCTGGGGAAGATACAGCAAGCATGGCTGGAATCATTACGGTCCCGGCTATTTCATGCTTGATGAGAAAACAGGAATACTGAAAGGCCAGGGAGGAATGGGCCTTCTCTGGTACAGCCGGAGTAAATACTCAGGTTTTGTCTTAGACCTGGAATTCAAATGCGAAGATGAGCACACGAATTCCGGTATTTTCCTCAGAGTCCCGGATATGCCGACCAGCGATGACTACATCTATCATTCCTTCGAGATCCAGATCAATGACGGCGGAAAAGGAATCCATAAAACAGCCGCGGTCTATGACGCTGAGGCGCCCCGTCTGGATGCCTTCAAAAAGTCGGGAGAATGGAATCATATGAAGATCACTTTCGAGGGAAAGCGGATAATGGTCGAACTGAACGGCACGCAGGTGCTTGACTGGGAGGCGGAGCCTCGGGGGAAGGTAAAAGATTTTGCTGCAGAAGGATACATAGGGCTGCAGAACCATGACAGCCGCTCCCCGATCTATTTCAGGAATATCTTTATCAAAGAATTGAAATAGGCATCCAGAATGCCTATTTTTACTCGTCTCTCAATATATGAATTCGGAATAATAAGCCTACGGAAGTAATGGCAGCCTGAAATGGTCTGTTTTGAAGATTCTGTCAAGGTTTTAGGGAGACCCAAAAGATTCCAGAAAGGTGAGGTTCTGTTCAGTGCCCAGGAAAAAGCAGGCGGCTTTTATTACCTTGAATCCGGGGAGATCCGCGTCTTCAAGATGGATGAGAACGGGAGGGAGATCGAAGTGGTACGCCTGGAGCCCGGTGATTTCCTGGGCGAAGCCATAGTTTTTGTTTCCTCTCGATTTCCGTTCTTCGCTCAGGCTGTAAAAGATTCGCAGGTCTTGTTCTTTGATAAGAATGATATTCTGAGGAGAATGGATAGAGATCCTTTGGTCGCCAAATTCTTTATCCGTTTGCTCGCCGAAAAATGCGCGGTCTTAAGCCAGAAAATAGAGTCTCTCGGCCTCCAGACTGTGAGACAGAGGTTGATCCATTACCTGCTTTCCAATTGTTCCGGTGAGCAGCGATGTGTCATCGAACTGACTGTCAGGAAAGTCGAGCTGGCGAAAATCCTGGGAACGATCCCCGAAACGCTCTCCCGCAACCTTAAGCAGATGCAGGAGGAAGGGCTTATCGAGGTCAGAGGCAACAGGATCCGCGTCCTGGATTGCTGGCGGATGCGCTCAGAGCTATCAGCCTGAATCTTTGCCTGCTTCTAGGTTTTAAACCTCTCCCCCTCCAAAGAGTTGACTTAAGTCAAGGAATCTATCCCTCCAGTGACTTATTATGGATTCAGAAGATTGGAAAGGAGAGATTGATATGAAAAGAAAAATCATAGAGATCCATAGGGATAAATGCAACGGATGCGGGCTGTGTACCGAGGCCTGTGCCGAAGGTGCCCTGGTCCTTGATGAGGAAAACAAGGCTGTTTTGGTCAAGGAGATTTACTGCGATGGGATGGGTGCCTGCCTGGATGTCTGCCCGACTGATGCGCTAAAAATCATAGAGAGAGAAAGTGGCAGCTATGACCCTCAGGCCGCCTACCAACATGTTTTGAAAACGCGGGGGGAAGAAGCCGCAGCTCAGGTCCATGGAATCGAAAAGAAGGATAAGGCCCCGGAAAAGAGAGAGTTGGCAGCGGCCTGTCATACACCTGCGGGTTGTCCTGGGAGCATTTCCCGGGAGATTCAAAGACCTTCCTCATCTGGCTTGGAGAGGACTGTTTCGGGAGGCTCAGAACTTTCCCAATGGCCGGTACAGCTTCATCTTGTTTCTCCATACGCTCCTTATTTTAATGAAAGCGACCTCTTGATTGCTGCCGATTGCACGGCTTTTGCTCTGGGGAGTTTTCATCAGGACCTGCTTAAAGGGAAGAAGCTGGTCATTGCCTGTCCCAAGCTGGATGACACATCCGGTTATGTGGAGAAGATTGCTGAGATCCTCAAGAAAAACACGGTCTACTCTCTGACAGTGGCGATCATGACCGTCCCTTGCTGTTCGGGTCTCTACAGGATCGTCGAGCGCGCTGTTGAAGCTTCTGGGATCCACATCAACATCAAGAAGGTCGTCATCGGCATAGATGGACAGATCGTTTCTTGAATTTCTCCTTGCTTATTTATTGAGAATATCAGATAATTGAACAATCTTGAGCGTTCACTTCTTTTAATTCAAACTAAAAGCGGTGTTTCGTTTGAGGAGAACTTTATATTTTTTGAGGTGAGACATGACAGTTCAAATTTATGTCGGAAACTTGAACTACAGAATGACAGAGGATGCTCTTCGGGAGCTGTTCGAGCAGCACGGTGAGGTTGTATCTGTGAAAATCGTCAAAGACCGGTTTTCAGGAAGATCCAAAGGTTTCGGTTTTGTAGAGATGGCGAGTAAAGAAGAGGGCGAGGCCGCAATTCAGAAACTCAACGATAGTGAAGTTGAAGGCCGCAATATTCGGGTTAATTTCGCCAGACCGAGAAACGATTGAGGGCATTGATTTTTCAATAGGAGAAATTGTTATCGCAAAAAAAGTCAAAAAGGGAGATACTATCAGAGTCCACTACACGGGAAAACTAGAGGACGGCAAGGAGTTTGATTCCTCTTTGAAGAGGGAGCCGCTTCAGTTTGAAGTTGGAGCGGGAAGTGTGATTAAGGGATTTGAAGAGGCGGTGATCGGTTTAGAGCAGGGAGAGAAAAAAACCGTGGAGGTTCCACCTGAAAGAGCCTATGGTGAACGTGATGATAAGCTAGTCGTCGAAATGCCCCAAAAAAGTGTTCCCGAGGAGATAACTCCGGAAGTGGGGATGAGGCTTCAGCTGGTCAATCAAAAGGGACAGGCAGTGCCGGTTATGATAACTGAAGTACTTGAAGAGTCGATTAGGTTGGATGCCAATCACCCGCTTGCTGGCAAGACTCTGGTATTTGATATCGAACTTGTTGAGATAATTTAAAAAGCCGAACTGAGCTTATTGCAGCATTTGATGTGTTAATTGTCGAGTCAAATAACCCCCCCCTTTTTTCCTGGATCATAAGTGAGGTTTTCTGCATATTTTTATGAGAAAACTGACTCACAAGAAAAATATTCGGACGAGTTATCAGACNNCCCCTTTTTTCCTGGATCATAAGTGAGGTTTTCTGCATATTTTTATGAGAAAACTGACTCACAAGAAAAATATTCGGACGAGTTATCAGACATCTCTGCTTGTATAAACGGGTAACGTCATATTCGTTTCTTTAAGACCTGGGTAATGTCTAATGCCGGTTTCCGGCTTTTTATTATGATTGAACACTGAGATAGATTCATGATTCAATAGATTGACAGTGGAGGTGGAAGATGAAAAAAGTCACTGACCTTGAGCTCAGTCCTGGCGACATGCTGCGAATGGGATATGCCGCGGTTGATGCGGCTGTAGAGCATATTAATGACCTGCCTAAGGCTCCCCGCTCCAACCTGGATGATAGCCTGGAAATCGTCAAGTCTTTGCGCGAGCCGCCTCCTGAGAAAGGCACGGATTTTGAGGCTTTGCTGGATTTCCTCATGAAAAAGGTGATCCCTTTATCGATCAACACACCCCATCCCGCGTATATGGGATATATACCTGGTGGGGGTCTTTTCCCTTCGGCGGTTGCCGATTTCCTGGGCGCAGCTACCAACCGCTTTACCGGAGCCTGGTTCGCGGCCCCGGCTGCCGCCCGCCTGGAGGCGAATGTTCTGGAATGGTTCAGCCGGTGGATGGGATATCCCAAACCCGCACGGGGTATACTGACAAGCGGCGGCTCCTTAGCCAATTTCAGCGCTGTGGTGACCGCGAGGAAACATCTTCTCGGAGATGACGTAAGCAAGGGAATCATCTATGCTTCGGACCAGACTCATCACTGTGTGATGAAGGTTGCTCTCCTGGCGGGGATATCCGAGTCTAACATTCGCTTGCTTCCAGTGGACAAGAATTTCCGGGCCATACCGGAAATGTTTGAAAGAGCGGTCAAGGCAGACCTGAGAAAAGGGATGAAGCCGTTCTTTCTTGTTGGTAATGCTGGAACGACCAACTCTGGCGCGGTCGATCCTTTGCCTGACTTGGCGGAAGTGGCGAAGAGATACAACCTTTGGTATCATATCGATGCCGCTTATGGCGGTTTTTTCAACCTCTGCAAAAAAGGCAAGAAGATTCTCAAGGGGCTCGATCTTTCCGATTCTCTTGTGCTCGACCCTCATAAGGGTTTGTTTTTGCCTTATGGCTCAGGGTGCCTGCTGGTCAAAGAGGGTGAGCTTCTCCGGTCCGCTCATATGCTGACCGCCGAATATCTGATGGATACAACCACGCCTGAAAGAGAGGTGAGCGCATCGGAGTATTCGCCGGAACTTACGCGTTCATACCGGGGCCTCCGGGTCTGGCTTCCCCTGAAATTATTCGGAGTCGATGCCTTCCGGGAGAACCTTGCCGAGAAATTGCAGCTGGCCCAATGGATGTATAAACGCTTTCTCGATGAGCCCGGCTTTGAATGCCTGGCGGTTCCTGACCTTACGGTCATCGCCTTCCGTTATCGTCCGCATAAAGGAGAAGTAGAGGATTTTAACCGGAAGCTGCTGGCCTATATCGTCAAGAGCAAGAAGCTATTTCTCTCCAGTACCTTGCTCAACGGGGAGTTTGTTATCCGTGTCTGTATTCTCAGTTTCAGGACTCATCAGGCAGAGGTGGAAGAGGCTTTGGAGATAATCATCAAGGCCGCTAAAAGACTGGATAAAGTTTGAGGTTATCTTAATGGATCGACGTAAATTCCTATGCTCAACCTTTAACCTGAGCGCATTTGCGGTTCTCGGAAATTCATTCTTTTCTCTTCCTTTTTCAAGGCAAAAGGAGAATTCAAATGAAAAACAGAGAAGGGAAGCGGATACACGCGAGGCCTTTTCCCGAATCATCCAGCGAGCCCTGGATGAGGAATGGATGTCACTTCCTATCGGGGAGTGTATGGGGAAAATCGGAACAGTATTTATCGGGATAGAGTATGTGGCGGGCACGCTTGAAGGGAAAGGCCCCGAAGTATGCCGGGTGGACCTAACAGGCTTGGATTGTGTTACTTTTTTTGAAAACGCACTGTGTCTGGCTAGGATCATAAAAAAAGGAAAGACGGACTTCGCCGATTTCATAGAAGAACTCACCTGTACTCGTTACAGAAAGGGGATTCTGACCGATTATACCTCCCGCCTCCATTACACCTCCGATTGGATCTTTGATAACGATAAGAAAGGAGTAATAAGAGATATCACCAAGGATATCGGCGGACAGAAATTTCCTGTAGAGGTCTCGTTCATGTCCAGGAACCCCCGGTATTATCCGGCGCTCATGGAGTTTCCAGAGTTTATCACGACCATCGCCGGGATCGAGGAGGAGATCAACCGCAGAGAACACTGGTTCATCCCCCAAAAAAGAATTAGAAGAGCCCAAGCCTATCTTCAAACGGGAGACATCATAGCCATGGCCACAAACAAGAAAGGTCTGGATTATGCTCACACTGGACTTGTTTTTAGGGATAAAAAAGGAAGGGTCAGGCTCCTCCACGCCTCCTCAAAACAGAAAAAAGTGCTTTTGGATACAGAGATCCATCGATATATCCAATCCATTGAGGCTCATGTCGGGATTACAGTCGCCCGGCCGTGCGCAGTCTCACATCCTGAAGAACTGAAGCATGATCATCCCGATTGCCGCTGCCATGATGAGGTAATAGGTCATGGGGATGAGAGTTTTCCGGATAAGTAAACCCTCTCTTCCGAGCAGGCCGACGACCGCTGAAGCCGCAACGACATTATGGACGCAGATCATGTTCCCAGCCGCTCCTCCGACAGCTTGAAGGGCCACTATAACTCCAGGTACAGCTCCTGTCTTCAGAGCTGTGGCAAACTGAAAAAGAGAAAACATCATGTTGCTGAAGGTGTTGCTGCCAGCGATAAACGCGCCCATGGCTCCTATGACTGCGGCAAAAGCAGTCCATCCTTTGCCGATTAACATGGCGGCAGCACTGGCCAGGATCACCGGCATCTTGTCCAGCCCATCAGGGACACTGCTGTTGATAAAGACTTTGACCATTGGCACAGCAAAACCGAGAGCGATGGTCGGTCCGAGAAGAATGCGGAACGATTGCTGGAGGGCCTTACCGGCCTGTTTGAGTGATATTTTTTGAATGAAGAGGGTGGCCAGGACCACAACCAGAAACAGAAAACCTGGCAGATAAAGGAATTGGAAGCTGGTGTCGATCGATGTCCCGAAGATGTCTTTCCACTCGAATGAGACCGAAGCCAGGATTTTTTTCAAAGGATTCAGAAGGCGGCTCAGAAGAAGTAAGACGGCAACCAGCGCATAAGGAAGCCAAGCCCTGAGGATGCTCATTTTCGGCTGTTCCGACCGCTCGTATTCCATCGTATGACCCACCCATTCTTGGGCCCAGGTGTTTTCAGGCGGAAAATCCCAGGCCCTCTTGGGGATGAGAAATCCTGATTTAGCCAGGGGAATAACGACGAGAAGCCCCAGCAAAGACCCAAACAGAGAAGGAAACTCAGGTCCCAGGAATATTCCGGTCAGCATATAAGGGACAGTGAAGCAGAGCCCGGCGAAGAGGGCAAAGGGAAAGATGGAGAGACCTTCTGTCCAGCTTTTTCTTTTGCCGAAGAAACGGGTCATCATCACCACCAGGATCAGGGGGATGAAAGTCCCTGTTATCCCGTGGATAATCGCTACCTTACTGCCGACAGCTTTCAAATAAGGAGCAAAGTCCATATTCAGTCCGTTGAGATAGTTGGAAACTTCAATTTGGCCGCTCAATCCAGAATTGACGCCGATCAAGATGGGAGTCCCAATCGCTCCGAACGAGACGCACGTGCTCTGGATGATCAAAGCCACCATGACCGCAGCCATGGCCGGAAAGCCGATAGCCACCAGCAGAGGAGCAGCCACAGCAGCGGGTGTTCCAAAACCAGCCGAGGCTTCGATGAAGGAGCCGAAGAGGAAAGCGATGATGATCGCCTGGACACGGCGGTCGGGAGAAACGAGGAACATACTGCCCCGAATGGCGAGTATGGCACCGCTTTTTTCCTGCAGGTTTAACAGAAGAATGGCACCCAGCACGATATACAGGATCGAGGCAGCTGTTATCAGTCCGTCCAAGGAGGCTGCTGCCAGCTGGAGGAAAGGAACTTTCCAGACAAAAAAAGCCAGAAGGCAGGTGATTATATAGGCTATGGGCATGGCCTTGGTTGCCGGCCAGCGGAAGAGAACGATGAGTCCGAATACGGTTAATATGGGGAGAAAAGCGAGAAATGCGAGAATAACCAAGCTCATATCTGGAACTCTTTGCTACTCCTCAAATCGGATTTAGCCTGGTGTCTGTCCATCAGAAGATTTGAATGAATTCCCCGCTTTTATAAAACAAGAACATGCGGATGTCAACCGAGTCCGAAGACAACTCTATATTTCCGTGGCAGGTATTGTGAAGTAGTAATCCGCACTTCCCCATCAGGTTGGGTGTTTCCCTAATCAAGGGAGTAGAGATTTCTTGACGGAGTTTTGAAAGCTTTGATTTTGCACCAGTCGTGTGCTATAGATTTATGAGACCTTGGGAAATAAGGGGAGAGAATGAATATAAAGCAAAAAATTGATGATGCTGTTGGCAGTCAGATCAGAAATTTTTTGGACCGATTCGATAAAGAAGAGATGAAACCCATCCCTGAGGACCAGAAGGTCGAGGTCGTTCGCATGACTTTCAGGAATAAGGAAGAATTTGAAATCGTCAAAACCAGCCTTGAAAGCCAGGGATACCAGCTGACGTGTGAAGAATTTTATGAACATGAAGTAGATGAGAAAAATTACAGCGCCACATTACTGGGAGAGAGAAGGGTCCAGATGACAGAAGAGGAACTTTGTACCCCTGATCCTGAGAAAGAAAAGAAAAAAGAGAAAATCGTCCATCTCGGAGTCAAGGCCATGTGGTGGGCCATTTTTCTATTCATACTCTGGACTTGGTTCCTGGTTATCAATCGCCCCCTTATGGAGGCCATCAAAAAGGCCATCAATTTTTATTTTTAGTCTATAAGTCTTTCTTTCGGTTAAAACTGAGTTTTAAAACCGATTATCTGGATTTTTCCATTCGGTCCCAGGCCATTTTGGTTTGCCTTTTTTAATCAAAGATAATGTATTCAGGCAATGGACTTGCTTTGGAATGAATTTAAAATTAAGATATTGAGATTAGCTGAGACATATACCGAAGATAGACACTGAGGCGTTCAGAGTGCGCAAAGAAAAGGTTCAAAAGAAATCGATTGCATCCATCGTGGCTGCGCTCGAGTCCTATGACGGCTGTGAGGTGGATATCCGGCTGACCAGGGACAGAGTGTTTGTCCTTTTTCACGATGCAGAGTACGAAGGACGCCGGCTCCTCCAGACAGATTATAAGGATATAAACGGCATTCAGACCCTTGAGGAATTGCTCCATCATCCTCGCGTGGTCAGTTTGGTCAATGATTTCGGCAAAACACTCTGGATAGAGATCAAAGAAGACACGACATCAGGCTTGAAAAAAGATCTTCTCTTGTCTAAAGATATAGCCAATAGAATAAGGCAGCAATTGGAAAGCTCAGAACTTCGGTTAGATAACATCCGCATCATCTCTTTTGCTCCAGAGATCCTGACGCACATCAAGGGGATTCGAACGCTCAGGATAATCCCTTACATTTTTACGGCAACGGAATACTTCTTCCCTTACTACAACTTCAAAACCGTATGGCATATGGTTGTGTCGCTTCGCCGGCATATTCAGGCTACGAAGAGAATGGAGATCAATGGCCTGCTTTTCTCCAAGATGTTTTTACGTGGCTTTTTTTCTCTGTTTCAGCCTTCGATCAGGCAAATCAAAAGCTGGGATAGTGATGATTTTATACTGGGGACAGAGGCGCAGACATTCGAGGAAGAAAAGGCCTTTAAAGAGATGGTGGTCATCACTGATTATCGAGGAGAACGTAAAGGCGGAAGAGGAAAGAATGCCGAGCCCCTCATCTGTCACCGAGGGCTGTGAACTGATTCCGGTTGAGAAGAGATAAATTGCAATCGCTGGTGTCCGTTAATGCGGGGCGAGAAAAAATAACAAAATTATCATAGAGCAAGCAAAAATTGCTGATCATTCAATCTTATCACTGCCTTGGGTGCTATTAGGAAGAATGTAATGAGAATATTTAAAAAGAGGAAAACGAAATGGGCCCTTGTCCTCATGGGAGGCGGTGCAAGAGGTCTTGCTCATATTGGAGTTCTCGATGTTCTTCAAAAGAAGGGGTGGACTCCGGATATTATTGTCGGGACGTCGATGGGCGCCATAATCGGAGGGATTTTTGCTGCTGGGATTTCTCCGCTGGAACTCAAAGATATGGCCAAGGACCTTAATCTGGACAATTTTATCGACCGGCCCAACCTTCCCTTCCTGCCCAAGAAACCGGACAGCATCATAGACTTCATGCTTCTTGATGCTTTCAAGACGAGACTTTTGAGGAAAGTGGGACATGAAAGTGAGGATAAGCTAGAGGAGTATTTTAAATCTGTTGTGGGTGAGGCCGACATCGAGGATTTACCCCTAAAATTTGCCTGCAACGCGGTTGATCTCGTGTCAGGGAAAGAAATTGTCTTCGATAGAGGCAAGCTGTATAAAGCCCTTCGCGCCACTATGTCTTTGCCGATCGTGTTTGAGCCACTGAGAATGGATGACATGATTCTCGTGGATGGAGGGGTCCTGAATAATGTTCCGGTGGAGATAGCCAGAGACCTGGGAGCAGAAAGGACAGTTCTGGTTGATGTTCACAGGCCTTTAAAAAAAGTTACAACAAAGGAGATTAAGAATACATTTCAACTCATCCAGAGAATGGTGGAAACCATGACCGCCAACACGACTAGAGAGAAAATAGAGCAATCAGATTTTGTCGTTCGGGTTGACCTCGATGTCGATATTTTTGACTTTGATAATCCTGAGGAATTGATTGAAGCCGGAAAACTCACCGCAAACAATAACTTGGACACGCTCAAGAAATGGGTTCATTGAATTTCTGAAACAGCAGAATTTTCCCATCTTGAAAAAAGACGGGGGAAAGAATAAACTGGCCGGAGAGAGTCATGGCTGAACCCAAAACTTTCCCCCCAGTCAAGTTCATCTGCGGGATCATCTCCTCAGAGGATCGTTTTTTCAAAAAGGCTGAAGAGCATCTGGTCAGGCTTTACGGCCCACTGGATTTGAGCAGTCCTTTTTTCCCGTTCGGTTTCACCGATTATTACGCAAAGCAGATGGGCAAAGACTTGAAAAGGCAGTTCATGAGCTTTGTTCGCCTCATATCTCCAGAAACGCTCAGTGAGATCAAGATCCGGACGAATGC
>JGI2171J19970_10000540_pt1 | contig 20380 bp, 11 predicted proteins | sample DeeMarSWOR324_28_FD_19970 | JGI IMG/M metagenome (IMG submission 19970) | reverse complement strand
TAGTTAAGAATGAGTTCTCTAACATTACTATTCGCGCGTGCGAGAGAGGTTAAGAAATGCTAAGGTTTTTTCTTATATCACAGGCCCGCGCGGAAGGGCATACGGATTCATCCCTCTACAAAGAGACGCAATTATGCCAAGAATCCAGACTTCCATGGAACGTGCATGGGCTAAAAAACCTAAGAAAACCTAAGAAGACCTAAGAAAACTTCAGGACACAAATCTGGATTATTGTAAAGCGGTGATGGTAGTTCTTAGACGCTTTAACGCGCGCACGCACGCGAAGGATTCAATGTCGCCACTTAAGAGGTGGAATATCTTGCGTAATACCGACCATCTACATGAGTATTATCTGGTCTACTGGGCTAATAGTTGCTGCGCAAGTTTGGGTGTTTACGTCGTGCACGGCGCATTGTGTAACCAGCTGGACCTGAGTGACGGTCTTGACTGGGTCATGGAATAGCTTTGTGAGAAGGTTTCATAGTATGACCAGGCACTTATTTCAGGAGGCAGGCTATTGTTGTGTCAATCGTCCTGAAGCTGTGGAAATCGCGAAGGAAATTAGAAGTCGATGCAGGAAATGCCTCAGAAATCCCGACGGCTATGAAATATGGCCGGATTATTGAGCAGTCAGAGAGCGATCTCGGAAACAAACCACCTAATATCGTCGAAGAGCTTACCACAAAAAATTTCTTTGAGGCATCCATCTCACGACCTATCAACCACGTTTCGTTGCTCATCTGAACAGCCCTTCGACTTCACGATGCGTTATTACAGACATCGTGAGTCTACCTATGTCATCGTCAATCGTCATAAAAACGTTGCCAAACACCTATCTGGAACTTGCCGAATGCCAGCGCAGTTCGTGCAGATTATTGAGACATAGCACAACAACGGTCACTTCGGCTACACTTGTTATGATCCGTTGTTTGTCTTTAATCAGTTCGGCGATATAGAGAGAGCCCTTCTTCACAATGGAAATGTTCATGGTGCCGATGACTGTCAGAGCGTTCTAGAACCAACCATAAACTGCCCCGGAAAAGAGAATTCTTGGCCGCTCAAGGTGTATATGGTAGGATTATTGATGTCGTACGGAGAACATTATGTTTGTAAAGTTCTTAAATGGGAAATCCCAGCTTGTCGGTGTGCTCCGCCTCGGACGAGGGCACCGATGGAAGGAGTAGTAAGAATGAGTCAGAATTCCAACAGAAACGATAGCAACAAAGTCTCTCGGCGTCAGTTCGTCCTTGGATCAAGTGTCGCAGTGACGTCCGGGTTGGTTGCCGGCAATCTTGGCGTTGTCCGTGGAGCCCACATCGGCGGCGACGATGCGGTCAGGATCGCGTTGATCGGCTGCGGAGGGCGCGGGACCGGGGCGGCCGTCCAGGCCTTGAGCACCAAGAGCGCCAACGTCCGCCTTGTGGCTATGGCCGACGCGTTCCGGGATCGGTTGGACTTTAGTCTTCAGAGAATCAGGAAACGCGTCGACGACACGTGGAAGGTCGACGTTCCCGAGCAGCGGACGTTCGTCGGCCTAGACGCCTACCAGAAGGCGATCGACTGCGGCGTGGATGCAGTGCTGTTGGTCACGCCGCCCGGTTTCCGTCCGGTGCAATTTGAGGCCGCTGTCAAGGCCGGCAAGCACGTCTTCATGGAAAAGCCAGTGGCCGTCGACGCGCCCGGCGTGCGGAGTATCATGGCAACCAGTAAGGAAGCTGACAAGAAGAAGCTGTCCGTGGCAGTGGGCTTTACCTTTCGCCACGAAATCAATCACATCGAGTGTGTGAAGATGATCCAGGACGGGGCGACCGGCGACGTGGCGCACATGCGGGCGCTATATTGCACGGGGGGTGTTTGGGTCCGTCCCCGAATGACCGATCAAACTGAATTGGAGTACCAGCTCCGTAACTGGTACTATTTCAACTGGCTCTCCGGTGATCACATTGTCGAGCAACACCAATACACATTGCACTTAGTCAACTGGCTCAAAGGCGACATACACCCGATCGAGTGCCACGGGATGGGTGGCCGCCAGGTTCGGATCGGCAAGGACTACGGCGAGATATTCGACCATCATGCCAACGAGTATCTTTATCCCGATGGCTCTCGGCTCTCGAGCTTCTGCCGTCATATGCCTGGCTGTTGGAACAGTGGTTATACGGTCCATGCCTACGGGACTAAAGGCCATGCCGATATGAAAAACGCCCGGGACTGCGCCATCTACATCAAAGGTCAGCCGCCGAAGGTCTGGGGCAAAGGCTGGGACGGGTATCAGGTCGAGCACGATGACTTGTTCACTTCAATTGTTCGTGGCGAACCATACAACGAGGCGCCCTACGACGCGCACGCTACAATGACGGCGATCATGGGGCGGATGGCGACCTACTCCGGCCAGATCATCACCTGGAACGAGGCCATTAACTCCCAGCAGCGTCTGGGGCCGGAGCACTTGACCTGGGACACTGAGCCGCCGGTCAAGCCCGGTCCTGATGGGATCTACCCCTGCGCGGTGCCTGGTGTTACTAAGGTCATTTAGCATTAGTAGCTGCCGAGTTGGGTTGCTAGCTCAGCCCACTTCCTGAGTCTGTCGGGTTTGACACCGGGGGCGACGTTGCACGCCGACGAGAGAATGTATCTGAATCCCAGCTAAAGTCAAAACGCTATAGGCCGCTGGCTGCCAAACGGATCTATGTACTTTCAGTGCCTGGACGGTTCCCCGCAAAAGGGATATGACCAAATCACAAAACAGCCACCTATGAAAAGCTCAAAGTCAAACACTAAGATCTATGTTGCCATACAAAATTCCCTTTGAGGCATCCACCTTACGACCTATCAACCACGTTTCGCCGCTCATCTGAACAGCTCTTCAACTTTACGATGTATTATCATAACGAATTACACGGAGATTGTGGAAAAGTCGGATGATTACATTAAAACCGACAGTCAGACTGTTGAGTTTCGTATCTGAGCCCCTGCAGATGAGGAAAAAGTCATTGACTATGAGATTCATTATACATGGTAAAGTCTCGTAGCTAATAGAAAGAGTAAGTTTATCTGAGTACAGGCAACACTAGAAAAGTTCGTAACGAGTTGATTATCGTTACCGAAGATTCCGTCCTTGTTCATACACTGTCGTTTGTCTTGTGAGCTTAACTGAAGAGACCGAAGACCGCGATTTTCCTTGATGTCAGGCTATTCAATCTTGTATAAATAGAGTAGGTGAATTTTGCCATGCTCTAGCTGTTGAAGACTCTGAGCTTCTGTTGTCGATTGCAGTCTTTCACCTTCCAGTTGGTACAACTTTGGGTAAAGGAGGTGGTGCCAAATCCAAACGAACCACACGGAGTATACAGGAATGGAATATGATGAGTTTAAACACTATTCTTGGTTGTTTCTGTCCTAAATTCTTTCAACTTTCTTTGATGGAGGATTGTTATGTATAAGAAGATGATCTATGTGGTCTCTCTGGTCGTGATGCTGAGTATGGCCAGCAGTGCCCTAGCAGAGCTTGTGGCTCATTTTCCGCTCGATGAGGGCTCCGGAATTGTCGTTCACGATGTGGTCGGGAACGTGAATGACGGACAGTTGGATGGCGACGCCGATTTCGTAGTAGGACACTTTATTCACGCCGTGTCCTTTGACGGTGACGGGGACAGCATCCGCTGGGACGATGATACGGACCTCCTGGATCCGGGATCGGAAGGTTTTAGCGTAACGGCATGGCTGAACCAGGGAGACGGGACGTCTACTCACGCCTATGAGTTCGTGGTCAGCAAGGGCAATAGGACGTCCGGAATGATAGGCTGGTCGATTTGGACCGAATCCGGCGGCTTGCTGGTACGGTGTAATTCCGATGGCACTTCAACACAACGGGCCTCACAGCACTTTGCGGACTTACCCGCGGGTGAATGGCTACATGTGGCTCTGGTGATTGATCGGGAGGCGGAACAGATACGTGGCTATTTGAACGGCGACAATCAGGGCTGGACAGCCGGAGGAGGAGGTCCGTCTAGTGATAGTCTTAGCGGCTGGGGTGATATCAACAGTGATGTACCCTTGGTAATGGGCCAAAGAGATGATGGGAACGGCACCATACTCGGTATTGTAGACGATGTCCGCATTTACGACCATGCTCTTTCAGAAACTGAGATTTTGGGCGCGATGTCCGGTGAGGTATGGCCGTATGCCTTTGGCCCCGATCCGGGGGACGGTGCTATGCATGAAGACACGTGGGTAACCCTTTCCTGGAAGGCGGGACAGCTAGCGGTCTCGCACGATGTGTATCTGGGCGAAAGCTACGACGACGTGAGCAACGCCACTGTGGACTCTAACGTGTTCTGCGGCAACCAGACGGCAACGTTTTATGTTGCAGGCTTTCCTGGGTTTGCCTATCCAGAAGGTCTTGTACCGGGCATGACATACTACTGGCGCATCGACGAGGTCAATGAGGCCGATCCAAATAGTCCGTGGAAAGGCGATGTCTGGAGCTTTACAATTCCCCCCAAGACAGCTTATAATCCCGATCCTTCTGATGGCGCTGAATTCGTCGGCCCGGATAATGTGGTTTTAAGCTGGACACCGGGTTTTGGGGCTAAGCTGCATACGGTCTATTTCGGCGACAATCATGACGAGGTGAACAACGCTACTGTGGGCGTCCCCTCTGGAGCAGCGACGTATTCTCCCGGCGCACTTGAACGAGAGAAGGTCTACTACTGGCGCGTCGATGAGTTTGACGCCATCGCAACATACAAAGGCGACGTCTGGAGCTTTACGACACCCGGCGCCGTCGGGAATCCGCAGCCGGCCTATGGCGCCACGGATGTGGCGATGAATACGATTCTGATCTGGACATCGGCCGACACTGCCGCCTCGCATCAGCTCTATTTCGGCATAGACAAAGAAACCGTGCGCAACGCCGATACCAGCTCACCCGAGTACAAAGGGCCAAAGACGCTGGGCGCTGAGAGCTACGACCCCGGGTTGCTCGACGCCGACACGAGTTACTACTGGCGCGTGGACGAAGTCGATGGTCAAGGCAATACGTCCAAAGGCCCCCTCTGGCTTTTCACGACGGGTGCTTTTCTGCTCGTGGATGATTTTGAGGGCTACACCGATGACGATACGGCGGGTGAAGCGATCTGGCAGACCTGGATCGACGGTTTCGGCGTCGCCGACAACGGCGCACAGGTCGGCTACTTGATGCCCCCGTATGCCGAGCCGACGATTGTGCGTGGCGGCTCCCAATCGATGCCGCTCCTGTACACCAACGAAGCAGGCGTGACAAACTCAGAGGCGTCATTAGCACTGACAGCACCACGAGACTGGACACAAGCATTTGTCGCGGAACTGTCGCTATGGCTCAGGGGCGATTCAGACAACACAGCGGAACCGCTGTACGTAGCGGTCTCCAACACCGCCGGCGCGCCTGCCGTCGTGGCCCACGAGGATGCTGGCATTGCACAGATTCGCGCTTGGGCGCAGTGGGTGATCCCGCTCCAAGGCTTTGCCGATTTAGGCATCAACCTGACCGACGTGGACAAGATCGCGATTGGCCTGGGCAGCAAAGCCGGCATGGCAGTAGTTGGCGGTTCGGGAACGATGTATATTGATGACATCCGTTTGTGTCAGCCGTAATCGCAATCGTAAAAGTGGTAATGTCGCTAGAAAAGAAAGTTGTTTTTTGAGGGGTTCGTACCAATCTGAGGTGCGGGCCCCTGTTGTTTACCAGCTCTCTATATGTAGACCCGTCCATTGAATACTTTGACGCCCGATCATTTTTCAAAATGCCTCATTGGTCTAATAAATGACATATATTCGGACTCGATTTGGAAAAATTGGGGTTTGTAGTGACAAAATGGATACACGATGTCCCTTGGTCTTCACGGCTTTTTTCCAGCCTCTGAAAGAGAGGACTTTGAGTCTGTTGTGTCACCTTTCAATACCTTCAATTTGTAACAGTTTTGCTCGCCACTCTTCGGCTTTTTCTGGTTTGTTTCAGACTCAGCAAGATTCGAAAGTGACTATTCTNTCTACTAAGAGTCCTCGTAAAANTCTTTGCGATCGTTGAAGTCATCTTCGTTGCATAAATTCGCTTGAGGGTACGAGGTTCCAGGTGTTGCCGCCGTCCTGCGACATCAAGAGCGATCGACGATTCCCACGGTGATCAGTGCGATAGTACCAAAACGTCGACCAGTAATCGTAAGAAAGAAACAGAGTACCCTCCCGGTCAATGGTTAATCGATGGTAGAAAATACTATACTCCGAGAACGGCGCGATAACCAAAGGCAATGCATTGGACCATTTCTCTGCCGAATGCTTGCTCATATATGCAAGATTGGCGTAATAACCTGCAGGGAAGTATCTGTTGTCGTTCAACCATAGTCGGAACACCAGGTGCAATGTATTATTATGATCACAGACCATTCCTACATAGGTTTGGCGGAGGCCTGCTCCGATTTCCTCAGCCTTTGTCCAGCCGTCGCTCGCGCTGTTGGGTAGTAACGACCGTACATACTTGAAGGTACGTCCGTGGGTGCCGATCAAGACGTGAAGATAGCCTTCACTGTCGATAATTATGCAGGGTGAATTATGTACATCATTCGCCGGGGGACCATATCCAACAAGTGCAGGCCAACCGAGTTCTCCAGTTGAGCGATTATAAGTCGCCACATACGTCGGTACGCCCGGCATTTTAACCTGTGGGGGCGTCGCTTCGCCCCAGGTGATGTGAACCTTATCTCCGCGCGATACGATTGTGGAGGGTATGCCGGAATGAGCAGAAAGACCGATGCACTTTTTCGAGACAGCAATGGGATCGCCCATGACGATCGAGCCATCAGGTTTCTTGGCCGGCAGTATTAGATCGAGATCGTTGATGCGGCGCCATATCAATTTAGGATCTCTCGCCGTCTGATGGAAACGCACCAGGGGAGGTGGTCCGTCTATAATGTTATGTCCAGAAAATTGCTCGATATCGAAACTGCCCGAACCGGGAACAGGCCATGCGGTGAAAGTTGCACCGTGATCGGCGGAGTGCAAAAGAACGGTCGCGCTACTATCTCGTCCCAACAAATAAACATCATTGTCTTGATCGAAAGCAATCTTGGTCCCGACCGGTCTGACTGGGATGATCCGGCCAGCATCGGAACGATATGCCTTCGTAGTTTCCATCCAGGCCCCGCTGCGCAGATAAAACACACCGTCGCTGGAGATGACGAAAGGCCGGTTTTCCATATCGAAATACATCTGATTGTCCAGAGGATACTCAGGCAAATACCCGAACTGCTCATTTTCGTGTCGGTATGGCTCAAGCTTGAGAGGGATCTTCACGGGTGGCAACGCCGGGGCGATTCCACGGCGCAGGGTCATGGATGACCATGTCGAAAATCCGGTTTCATCGAGAACCGAGGCTCGGACATAACATTTCCACTCAGTACCCTTCGAAGGCACTCTGTATTCAAGAGGCACCTGCACGGAGGAGTTTGCCTTGAGTTCGACTTCAGTTCTGGGCAACGTAGCCGACCACACGGCATCATCGTCGAATTCCAGGGATAATTTCACTCGCTTCGGCCCCGGAGAGTTGTTGTGTACGGTAAAGTTGACTGTACCCTCGCTTCCGACATCGGCATAAATGTTCCGGCTGTAGGGCGTCAGCAACCACCGGTTTTCATGGAAGGGAAACCATGAAGATAGATCCGGCGTCCACAAAGAAAGATTCTCCCAGGGCTCACCTCTTTGCCATCGAGTTACACCGTCAATATTGATTACGGCCTGAGCATCATTCAAACGTAATCGCCATAACTTTCCTTTGCGTGATTTGTCGGCGGGAAACTCATGTTGTGTCTTTCTCTCCGGCGATACGGCGAGCGTTATTATCTTCCTGCCGCCATCGTCATAGAAAGGTACTTCTTTAATACCTTTGGCCAAACCGCTTACCTCAATAGAAAATGGCTTGATTCCCGGCATAAATCCGACATCTCCTTGTCGCCCGGCATTTCGCAAGACAATCGGCTCCTCGTGGCGTGCGTCCTTGTGCCCTCTTGATGTCTCAACCAGATATTTCCCACAATTGCTCTTAAATCCCCAGGAAACATTCTCACCATAGCGATCTTCAGTCACGGTAATATTCAATCCATACACCCCGGGGCGCTCGACATTTGTCCGTAGGAGCACCCGTTGTACCGGTCCCGGGCCAGTTCTCATTGCCCGTCCGTCATCGCCAATCCATGCCTCATCGACGACGCTCCGATCCGGCGCGAAGAGTAGAGCACGTAAATGGGTCTTGTTTCTGCGAATATTGAGATCCTGCTTTTCCACCTCAACCCACAACTCACCGGCTGGAGCGTAAAAATAGACACCCCCACATCCACCCAGCCGCAAAGTCATTTCGTCCTTTTCTGCTGCATATCCTGAGGAACTAAATATCACAGTCAATGGAAGTAAACAAAACAATACGATCGGGGTATATTTCCTTTGTTTGGAAGAATAAAGGCATTCAACAAGTTTTATCATAGTTCGATTCCTTTTCGCTCTCTCCTATCAATCTGTTTCTGCCACACGGTGCAGATCGCCGATACACATCGCGGCATTGCGCATGCTTAATGCAAATTGTTTCCAAGGATTGCCAAATTGGCTACTCTGGGGCAAATTATCTAAAGCCGCATCGAGATATTTTCTTTCTCCGGTCCTTAGATACACAAAGCTATGGGCCTGGGCTGTTACGCCGCCTTTCTTGCCCGTGTCGATGAGACGGTCGATGGAAGCCTTGATATAAGCCAGCGCCTCCTCATCGCCGGACATCTCGTAGTATCGACGCATCCCCTCAAGGAAAATACCCGCCTGGAAGCTGAGCTTAAGATCTTTGCCTTTGTGAACGCGGAGCACGTTGGAGGCACGCTCGATCCATTTTCCATCACCCGTGAGCATGTAGCCCTGATAACAGAAGTCCATTATCATCCCCGGGCCTCGAGGCTGCCCGTAATCGTTATCCCCGTAGGTCCATCGATAGCAATAATCCAAAACCGTATTCGCCACATCCAGCGAACGATGATCTCTCAGGAAGTACCAGCGCTCGATCACGCCGGCGATTTTATGGTGGTTGAATAAATTCGACACATACACTTTTGCTGTTCTGTAGTCATTCCAATCCGTTGGATCGACGCGTACGTGGTCGGTCGGCGGACAATAGCGACAGCCGCCCATCAAATGAGTTTTTTCGCTACAATGCACCGTGTGAACATCCATAACATGAAAAGCATGAACTTCAAAGTTGTCAAAATATTCGGGATTGCCGGTCCGTAGGAACTGGATGCACATCATGTGAGGATAACCATAGTAATTGCCGTCCCAGGCGATATTTTCGGGCACGCTAACACCGGCCGTCCAAACATGGTGGACACCGTCACCAAATCCAAGAAATCCGTAGGAATCCGTTTCGACTCCCTTGATTGTTCTCGAGTCGCGAAATGCCTGACATCTACGGTTGGCCGACTCAAATGCCTCATCGAACTTCGCCACTTTTTCAGCAAAAGGCCCATAAAGCTCAGGCCCACTTGCCTCGCAATAGTCCCCCAAGGCCTGTGTATCCCGACAGTACCATTTTGGCGGCGCAAAGGGCCTTAGTGGTTGTTGGAGCCCCGCAAACGTGCCCTTCAGCTTGTCAGCGTCAGCGTTGCCAGAGTCAAAACAGAGTCGCACCTCATGTGTCCGGGCCACGCCCGTGTAAATTTTCAAAGGTTTGTTGTGTCGTGCTGGATAAAGGCCTATCCGAACGATTCCATCGCCGGTCAACTCGATAGACTTGGGATGTAATTGCCAAAACCATCTAACTCCGACGCCTATTCCCTTCTTTGCATCCGAAAGGTATCCCCACCCGACATTGCTTGGTTTTGTCTGCTTGCCTGATCCTTTGCCTTTAACGGCGCCACCGAAGATATGCTCACTCGATGACACTTGGTAGATATAAGCTTCCGCGTCACCAGAAAGGTTACCGGTCTTTATCCCTCCGTCCTCTGCTCCGAATAAGCATTTGCCCGTGGTAATCGTCGTAGGTAGTTCCAGCAAAAACGCGCTGAGTGGTATAAAGTCTGCATCCTTGCCCTGACGATTGACAAGAGATACGACCAATCTGACTTCGGCACTGCCTGCATAGGCGTAGAGGCGGCAATCAAAGTCAAATTTCTTCTCGTGCCTGATGTTTCGTAACGAACCCGTCGCGCGAAGTACGGCATATAAAGGTCCCTTTTCTTCCAGGATCACTGTTGCATTGGGATCCAGCGCAGCACAGTATTCCTCACCTTCAACCGTAACGCATAAACCACGTCCATGCGTCTCAATGATCCGCTTATCCCGGATCCTCGCCGTATCAATAATGTTGAAACTTCTCTTTCGCACCTCAAAATCAATCGCGCCCGTATCCACGAGAAAGCGGTCGTTCCTTTCTATGACCTTCACCGTCTGCTTTGGAGCGGCAGCCTCAGTTCCCGTGGCGAGGACGATAGACGTTTTGCCGTTGGCTGGGCAATGACTTTGAAAAATCAGATGAATCCACCGAAGACTCCCATCGTCCCACCATTTGTTAACTGGCAGTATCTCTGCGGCGATGACCTGGCCATTTTGCAGAACGCAGAGTTCATCTGTTGACCTTATTTCGCCTTTTGGAAGGGGCGCACCGATTGTGATCCATTCTGCATGACGATTGACTCCAGCTCTCTCGGTCATTGTTAAAGTCACAAGCTCTTGCGCCGGGTGGGCTATGCTGCTGATTGAAGTGAGCATCAGTATTAGAGAGATACAGATTAGATGAGAGATGGATGACATACTGTCCCTTTCGGACTAATTATTACTATTCCCAAGGGAGATCTGTTGGGGCACCAGTTTAAGCTAAAAGCGCCAGGGAGATCGCATGACCCGTGTTAACATCCGGCTGGCTTCAGAATCGTTTATAAAATCCTCTTTTTCCGGATCCCACTGCAGCTTTCGACGCAGTCGAGTACAAATATCCGTTAGATGACAAATCGTATCTGTACGAACAGCAACATCGATTGGGCAAATTGTACTTTCTCTTGTTTTGACGGCATCGAGAAAATTCCGCTGGTGGCCCTTGCTTTCGATGAGATGAATCTCATCCTTGCCGATAACCGATGTCAGTAAAGATTCCGGCTCGGCCCAAATACCGCGACGATTCACATGCACCCAACCTTCGGTTCCCTGGAAGGTCACGCCCTGCTTGTGTTGCTTATTGTCCATATAGACCATGGTCACACCATCAGCGTATTTATGATAGACTTTCCAACTGGTGGCGCAATCTGCCAATCCATCTTCTGGAAATACGGCAGTTCCTTCGATTTGAATCGGGCCAGTCTCGTCGGTACCGTGGCCCCATTGGGCGATATCCACATGATGAACCCCCCAAAAGCCACCGATACCCCCAAGGCAATAATCGGATATATGGTACCAGATCGAGTAGCTCTCTTCCTTCGTCCACGGACGGCAACGTTGATAAGTGTATGGCGCCCACGGCGCAGGACCCAGCCACATATCATAATCAAGCCCCTCGGGCACAGGTTGTGTCGGCTGATTAGGAAAAGTGAAGTCATGAGGAACGCCCACCAGGATAGTGTGCAATTTGCCGATACGGCCGTTCCGGACTAATTCGCAGCCGTAACGAAAATTCCGATCGGACCGCTGCTGTGTACCCCATTGGAAAATCCTGCCGTATCTGTGACAAGCTTCCCGAAGAGCCGTGTCCCAAGCCAGGCTTAAGCCAAGTGCCTTTTCCGTATACATGTCCTTGCCGGCCCGAGCGGCTTGGAGCGAAACAGGGATATGCCAGTGATCGGGTGTGGCAACACAGACCACATCAATGTCCTCTCGCCAACAGACCTCGCGGAAGTCGTTATAGGTGATACAAGCATTGTTGCCATAATGTTCGTCTACAATACGCTTGGCTTTCTGACGCTGGCTTTCGCTAACGTCGCAGACGGCGACGACTTGAACATCCTCATGGCCTAAGAAGGCTCGCATCAATCCGGTTCCCTGGATACCCAAACCAATGAATCCCATCACAATCCGGTTGCTCGGTTTGACATTATCTGCCTGGCTGTGCGCAGTTGAAAGCTTAATATACGGGAGTCCTATCACAGTAGTAGTGGTCCCTGCGACATGTCTAAGAAATTGGCGTCGGTTAAGATTTACACTCATGGTCTTCTTCCATTTCCCTCGATTTGTCACATGTCCTTTCCTCTTTTCCACGAGGTAAACACAATATCACATCCAGTCTCTGAGGAGATCATCCTGCAACATCCCAGAGGTTGCTGCTCATTGTACATCGTAACACAGAAATGCGTTAACAACAAATACTGTTTGAATGGTAGCAACAGTACACGAATCTTGTGTGAGGCTACCGAGAAGGTTGAAATTTCAAGACAGATTTGATATCAGATTGGAAATTAGGCTCAGCGGTGTAGCTGAACAGGTGCAAGTGAAAAAGAGGTAGTCAACATGATTTCCATGAATATTGAAAGATATCGTTTCTTGAAATCCAATTTACTCCTGGTCATCACAATTTTTCCCATGTTCATCGTCGGCCTTATGGCTACTTCACCTCAGGCAGCCGCTACCCCACTAAGAGCGGGCGTTGCCAGGGTAGACCTCACACCGCCGATGGAGCTGAAAGCACCGCTCGGTGGTTACGGTGCCCGAATGAGCAAACCCGCCGTTGGTGTACATGATCGCATCTTTACCAAATGCATTGTCATATCCGACGGCGCCAAGCGGTTTGCTCTGGTCACGGCTGACGTCCTGGCCTTTCCGCACGGCTTCAAATCCGCCCTGATCGAATCCCTCGCTGATGCCGGCTGGAAAAGCGATCAGATCATGCTTCTGCCCAGCCACTCCCACACCAGCATTGATATGACTTCCCTCAATCCCAGAAACATCTTAAAGATTCCACAAATCGGCTTTTTCCATAAGGAACTGTATGACTTGACCATCGCACGCCTCGCTCAGGCCATCACCNAAGCCGACAAGGATCTGGTTGCCGTTGCAGTAAAGACACACACTATCCAGCTACACGACTGGAACCGCAATCGACGTCAAGACAATACAANCTGTGATGCGGACTTGACCGTCACACGTATTGACAAGGTAGCCGGTCAACCATTGGCTGTGCTTGTCAATTGGACTGCCCATCCGACTNTCATGGGATCGGATGATATGATGTTCTCCGGCGGATGGCCCGGTCATCTGCAACGCACCATCGAGGCCCTCATCGGCCATGGCGTCACCGCTATGTACTACAATGGTGCACAAGGGGATCAATCGCCGGTTCCTCGGAAGGAATCAGGTGGAAACTGGGAAAGAGCAGAGTGCTATGGCCGCGAACTGGGCATTATCGTTTACAGAGAGTGGCAGAAAATCAAATCCCTTCCCTCCTCTGACTTTTCCTATCACGCTGAGGAGATTACTCTGCCCAAATGCACCTGGCACCCTGATTTCATGAAGACCGGCGGTTCGGAATACGGACTCAGCGAAGAGATAATGGAGAAAGTCCTCTCGCTCATGACTCCAAAAACGACTGTAAGCAGTTCCCTGAGATTGGGTAATCTGCTCATCGTTGGGATTCCCGGTGAGATGACGGCAAAGTTGGGGAAGTCTGTCAAATTGCAGTCGCGTCAGATTACCGATATCCAGCATATTGTTATTGGTGGACTGGCAAACGAATGGATCAGCTACATTCTCTCTGCCGAAGAGTATAAAAATGGCGGCTATGAAGCCAGTGTGAGTTTCTACGGAGAAACGCTTGGTCAGGTTATAGTGGAAGGCGCATTAAAAGGCGTATCTAAAATCCCTGTTGCCGGGAATTCTCGTTGAGGCATCAGCGTGATTTGAAGTTTGCCGCTTCGGATTTAGGAACTAATTATGAGAACCGCACAAAATACAGCCGGATATTTACTCTTAGTCATCATGCTCTTTTCAAGCCTAGTGTTTGCGCAGGAAATCGATAAAACAGTGCTTTGGCCGAGTAATGCCCTGAACAAGGTGATGCGATCGGACACACCACCGACCAGCAGCAAACACGTGCTGCGCGCATCCGGAGCCCGCAATGAAATTATCAGTTCCCAGGCTGTCTTCAGATCGCTCAGGGACATTGATGTAGTGTCAGCACATATCACCGATCTGAAACATTCGGAACTTTATGAGGTTATTCCTGCCTCTGCTGTCAAACTACAGTGGGTGCGATATATTGACATCAATCGTAACACGGCGGGTATTCCGGACGACGAACTCGTAGTAAAAGCACCTGCAAGTGTTCCCGATCCATTTTGGCAAGACGCGAGCATTTCCGTCAAAGCTAATCGGAGCCAGCCACTCTGGATGGAGATTCACATTCCCGATAGTGCACGACCGGGCGACTATAGCGGTATGTTACAGGTGAGGGCACCTAACGATTCTTTCGAGATACCTGTGATGTTGCATGTCTGGAACTTCGCAGTCCCGAAGCAGCGTCATTTGTCGGTCATAAACTGGTGGAGATTTCCAGGTCTTGGTTTTGAAGACGTCGAGCCATATAGCGAACAATACTGGAACTTGCTCGGGCGGTTCTGTGAATTCCTTGTCGAACACCGCCAGACCGACATTCAAACCTCGATCGGATTGATACACGAAGTCGCCGGCGATCAACGAAATTACACCTACGATACAAGTCGGCTTGAGCGCTATGCGGAAGTGGCCTTCAAGACCGGCCTCAGACGGATACACCTGCATTCGGTGGGAAGGCGAACAGTGAATCTCACGGATCCGAGCAGTCGGATTGTGCCGAATGAGTCCAGCTTGCGACGTCTGGAGGAATGGGAGAAAGTCATTCGTCGCCGGGATTGGCGAGACCGATTTCTCGTCAGCATTTCGGATGAGCCGTTCATACACCACGAAGAAAGTTACGCCGCGATGGTCGAGCGCGTGCACAAAATCGCGCCGAGCGTTCGATGTATCGAGGCGGTCGAAGCCGAGTTCCTCGGTAAGTTGGATGTTTATGTTCCTAAGTTGAGCCACCTTAATTTGTGGTACGAGCAATTCGATCAAGTCAGGCGCGAAGGAGCGGAACTGTGGTTTTACACCTGCTGCCATCCGGTGGGACGCTACCCCAATCGTTTCCTGGACCAATCGCTGTTGAAGGTCCGGGTGCTTCACTGGATCAATTATCTCTTCGATCTGGACGGATATCTTCACTGGGGACTGAACCACTTCGCAGGAGACGATCCATACACTCAGGAAGCGATCAGCAAAGGTCTTCCGCTGGGCGATCGGGCGATTGCATATCCCGGCACGGACAAGCTGCTCGGATCCTTGCGTTTCAGCGCGATGCGCGACGGCCTGCAGGATTACGAATATTTGTGGGTGCTTGAAAGCGAGCTTTCCAGGATCAAGCAAAAGATCGACAAAGAAGCCTCATGGTTGAATCCACGTCAGCGGCCTCTGGAACTCTGTCGCCGGGTGGTATCGTCGTTCTACGAATACACCCGAGATCCAGGTATTATGCTCGATACACGTCAGGCGATCGCACACGAGATTGAAGATCTTTCGACCGAGCCTCTGCTGATCGTCCAGACTTCGCCACCTGAAGGGACATTCGTGCCGGCCGGCCCGCGAAATATCGGCGTCCGAGGACTGGTGCAGCCGGGTGCGACGGTAACGATCAACGGCAAGCTCGTCGGAAATATTCGGGCCAGTGGATACTTCCTACAGGCGCATTTCATGTCAAGCGACAATCCCACTATCGAAGTCACGGTCCAGCACAATGGCAGAAAACGTACAACGAAACGAACATTCGATCTGCAAGGCCTCGCTGGCATGGTTTTCGCCAAGTAAGAAAGACCATGAATCCATGAAAAAATATACACGAACATCATCAGTATGGGAGTTTTTTACTGCTCCCGTCGGTGTTGATGGTCCGAGACCTGAAGGCTTCTGATTGGCCCATGTACAGTGCCGATGCAGCACGGAACGGCTACACAACTGATCACCTGCCGGCCCGGCTGAAGATCGATTGGCGCAAAAAAGCCGACAGCCCCCACAGCCAGCGTGGTCCGGGAGAGATACACGAATGCCTTTCGATCTGACCTTTTAGCCGGTCGTTTCAGGGGATCTGGTCTTTTATAGGAGTTCATCCGACTGTGCGGTCCACGCGCTCGACGCAGGGAACGATCACGAGAAATGGGCATACATCACGGACGGTCCGTTACGCTTTGCGCCGGCAGTCTGGAAAAATCGAGTCTTTGTCGTCAGCGACGATGGTTTTCTTTGCTGCTTAGCCACCCATGATGGAAAGCTGCTATGGAAAAACGCGGCGGACCAAACCATGAAATGGTGCTTGGGAACGACCATCTGATTTCTCGATGGCCAGCTCGATAGGTTCACTGGTTTTTTACATGCCCTGCGTCAATGCCTTGTAGGTACAAGCTTCACAATGAAGGCGTCGGCACTCCCGGCTAATTCGGTCGGACGGCATTGGATGTCACGGGAAAGTCACGCGAAGAGGTGCTACCAACGAGATAGACCTCACCATATGGACCTGTAGCGACACTACGAATCAGGTCTTCTCCGCTACTACCGAGGAATGTTGCATACACCACTTTCGAGCCATCAGGACTAAGAACCGCAACCACACCATCCCCGTTCCGGCTCCGCTTTGCACTCCGAGAAGCTATTTGCAGAGCATCAGGTGTTATCGGGAAGTCCAAAGAACTAGTTTGCCCCACAATAAATATATTGCCTTCGCTGTCCGGCGTGGGCATCAGGAAAAACTCACCGCCAGTGCCCCCTAAAAGTCCGGAGAAGGCGAAGCTCTTGCCGTTTGAAGAAAGCTTTGCTATAAAACCATCGTTCTTTCCTTTGAGAACTCGTTGAACCGCGCCCAAAGTCGTTGGGAAGTCGGGTGAGGAACTCACGCCTGTCAGAACAAGGGCACCCTCAGGCCCAAGCCAGGGACGATGTTCTGCAAATTCGTTTTCAACGCCGCCGAGATATGTCGCATAGGCGATTTCATACCGAGTGTTTTTTGATGTCTGCGGCTCTATTGCGTTTGCCAATCCCATGAGGGGCCATACTGCAATCAAGCAACTAAGCAACCAAACCTGTTTACTGATTCGTACCATTGATCCTCATTCCTTATAAAAAGCTTTAGGATTTCGAACACAGAATCTTACAGCCCAATTTTTGAACCTTACTCGTATAATATATTGCAAAGTTTATCAGAGTTTTTCTATTCTTTTTACATCTTTTTAAATACTGGCCCAGTCAAGGACTGGCAGTATGAAGGAATGTCGGCCTTTGGTTTTTGAACACATCCATCTATGAAAAGCCCAAAGTCACACACTAAATTCCTTATTACCACGAAAATTTTCATAACCCAGACAATGTTGACTGGACTGACGCTACTACACTCAGTGGTAACATTTATCCTAACGGACTCATTTTTATTAATGAAGATTCCACAGAAGGTGAGATATGGCAGATGGAACCTGATGGCACCAATACTGTCAGAATCGCCAACACCACAGTTGGTGCGGAATCTACTGGCATCTTTGATATTTCTAGGGAGGTTGGGTTTATGCCTGGTAGTATCATGATGGTCAATAACCAAGGATCGCCTTCCTCGATGAGTGTGCTAATTAATCCTGAAGCGACCTTGTTGGCTGGACCATCTGATTTTTCAGGTGATGGCATTATTAACTTCAATGATTATGCCATGATATCAATGGCATGGTTTAGCGACGATTCGCCTTCGCCCGATTGGAACCCTGCGTGCGACCTTGATTATAATGGTATGATAGATATCAGCGATCTGAGAAGATTCGTGTGCTATTGGCTCGACGAGATACCATAGATTTAGAACCGTTCGTTAACTGTGTGCCAGGCGAGTTTTTCCAGTTCGTACAAATTGAAGATTTTTAAAGAGTGACAAAACTTACTCAAAGTCCCTTCATTCAGGGGCTAAATATCACCGCCAAGACCAAGTGACTTCGTGACACCGTTTTGTCTCCACGCCAGCCTGTTTTTTCAAATCGAGTCCGAATAAATGTCAATTTTTAGGCCAACGACAAAATGTGAAAAATTTTATCGGGCGTCAGAGTCTTAAATGAACGGTGCTAAATAAAAAGAGCTAACAACTCAATCAAGCTGGTAGCTCTTTATGTCGCAACAGTACCGCTCTCAAGGTAAGACAGCCCGATTGTAGATGCGAACATTATAGATCAAGCCAGACCAGAAAGTTCGGATTCTATAGCCTTGCCGGTACCAATGCACATATCACTATCCGACCTTACGGCCTACCCACCTTCAGGCGGGGGTGGTGGGACGCAAGGCGCGACTATTGGTAATCGCCTGGCCACATTCGTGTGGGGGCCGCACCAAACCGGTTCCTGACCTTCGTCCGGGAATCCATCTCCGTCGGCATCCTGCTCTGCCATGTAGAGCGCCACCATGCCTTCGCTCACATCGGTATTACCGCCGTCACTTAACGTGGTCGTTCCAACCCAAACCATGATCCATACGATTTCGGGTTTTGGCTGGCCTTCGACCTTCTTCGTTCCGCAGCTTACGGCGGTACCCTCCCACGTTTTGGGTCCGATTCTAACCATGTGCCCAACGAAATCCGTCTGATGATCAACTTCTGCGAAATCCGGATTTCCAAGGGTGGGATCTCCGTTGTCACACCTGTAAATGCTGGTAATCGTATTGCCCATGGCGTCCGTTGGGATAACAGTCTTGGTGAAAGCATATGTATTTGGCGGTTCATTGATCCCAATGTAGAGTCCGCCCGGTACGAGAACAGGTGACGGCACAATATCCGCCATTACTTTCCAACCGGTTGTAATGAACAGCATAGCAGTCAGAGCAATGAGAGCTATCAGGGCTGTGTTTCTTTTCGTTTTCATGATCATTTCTCCTTCAAGAGTCTGTTAGTTTGGGAAGAGAGACAGCAACAATAATACGGTCACCGAAAAGATTTCCTCGGCTACCTGAACGGTGGATTGGCACCCAGTTTCATTTTCCTTCCCTTTCAAGAGAAGTTTCTTAACGCAGAAGTCGCTCGATTTTCTACGGACTCACAACCCGGTTGTAGATGCGGATGTCGTCGATCAGGCCGGAGAAGAAGGTGCCGGGGGCGAGAGTGCTACCGACGCCAAAATACAGGCCGCCCTCTGCACTTTCCAATTCAGACAATGTTGTAGCATCCATGGCAACCTCTGTTCCGTCCACATACAGCCGCCGACACGACCCATCCCAAACAAGGCCGATACGGTGCCAGGTGTCATCGGTGATAACTGCCTGAGATAGCAGTGGTCCGGGGGCGCCTCGGCCGGAAGCTTTTAGCTCCGTCATCAAATGACCTTCTACGGAATCTGTGGATAGCCAATTCGAGCCATCAGCCTGCGACAAAACGCCTTGGCCGGGAGCACTGCCTTTGATCCAGACAACCACGCTGAATGCATTATCAGCCGGATTCATAATAGGCTCTGTGATGACATAATCATCCACTCCGTGAAATTGAAGAGCGCCATCTACGATACCAGCGGTAGGTTGCCAAACCGGGCTGCCTACTAAAGTGCCATCGCAATCAGCAGCGCTGTTATAAGCGATACCGCCCTGTGCTTCATCCAGGGGCCAGTGAGCTATGAGTGTCGGATCATTGACGTCCTCGAAAAGTTGCTCAGCAAGGATTTTCAGGTCCTCAACATCAACGATGCCATCACCCCAGGGCATGGGGCCTATGTCACACAAAGAATTGTTTGTTCCCCAATAGTCAACCATGATGCACATGTCCGCGGAGTTAATGATTCCGTCGCCGTTAAAGTCAACGATGGGGATGATCGGCGCCTGATATATGTCGCCCCAGACCCCACCGAACCCGCCAGGCCGTTCAGAACTAAAGTAAAGCGTGAAACCATCCGGCGATATTACCGGTCCACCATCGAGGCTTGTACTATTGACTATAGGACCAAGATTCACAGGAGTGCCCCAAGGTTCAGAGATGCTCGATCGCGTTGTTACCCACATGTCCACATTACCGAATCCACCGGGTCGAAGAGGGTGAAGAGGCTGTCCCCTATCCCCAGAGAAGAACAGTGCCAAGCCATCTGCTGAGAGGAAAGGATGGTCCTCACTGGCCGAACTATTTACGACTGGGCCAAGATTTATGGGCGGTTCCCAAGGATCATTTTTTGTTGCTCGCCTGGTGACCCAGATGTCGTCGGTACCGTATCCCCCAGCTCGGTTGAAGGCAGAAAAATAGAGTTCCAGCCCATCGGTAGAAAGCTGCGGTGCGTCCTCGGATATTACACCAGGCGTGTTAACAGGTGGCCCGAGATTTATGGGCATG
>JGI2171J19970_10000538_pt1 | contig 20400 bp, 19 predicted proteins | sample DeeMarSWOR324_28_FD_19970 | JGI IMG/M metagenome (IMG submission 19970) | reverse complement strand
CCATCTATATTTTAATAGCGACCATTGCCGTGGCCTAAAATGGGAGAAAAAAAGAAAAAAGTTGTTCTCAGCGGAATGAGACCCACAGGACCTCTCCATCTCGGGCATCTGGCTGGGGCTCTGCGCAACTGGATCAAATTCCAGGATGAATACAAGTGCTACTACACTATTGTTACCTGGCACGCCCTCAGCTCTGAATACCAGGATTCAAAGGTCATTAAAGACTTTACGTTTGAAGTGGCTGTGGACTGGTTGAGCACAGGATTAGACCCGAAAAAAAGCGTCCTATTCGTCCAGTCAGATATTAAAGAGCATGCTGAGCTCCATCTGCTTCTCTCGATGGTTATTCCCCTTCCCTGGCTGCACAGAGTTCCCACATTCAAAGAAATGCAAAAGGAACTTCCTGATAAAGACCTGAACACCTACGGATTCCTCGGATATCCTGTGCTACAAGCAGCTGATATCCTTATCTATAAGGCAGATGCCGTGCCTGTTGGCGAAGATCAGGCTTTCCACCTTGAATTTGCCCGAGAAGTGACAAGGCGATTCAATCGCCTCTTCGGAAACATATTTCCCGAGCCTCAAACCTTTCTCACAGAAGTCCCCAAGCTAGCCGGAACAGACGGGCGCAAAATGAGCAAATCTTACGGGAATGCGATTTTGCTCAAAGACTCACCGGAAGTAATTCGACAAAAAATATCAACGATGAAGACTGATATCAGACGCAAACGCAGGACAGACCCTGGAGTTCCAGAAGACTGCCCTGTGTTTACTCTTCACAAGGCCTTTGTGGCGAAAAAACGAAGAGAGGAATTGGCCCAGGGATGTCGAACAGCCGGAATAGGTTGTCTGGAATGTAAAAATGTGGTCATCGACAGGCTCCTCAACCTTCTTACCTCTTACAGAGAAAAAAGAGATGAGTTCGAAAAAAAACCTCGGCTTGTTTGGGAAATTCTGGAAGAAGGTAATGATAAAGCAAGAAGAATAGCCCAAAAGACCATGGAAGAAGTAAGATCTGCCATAGGTCTTTAAATAAGAACCGATTTCTATGGACGCCTCTGCAATATATCAGGTAAAGTTAGAAGTTTTCGAAGGCCCTCTGGACCTCCTCCTGTTTCTGATTAAGAAGAAAAAGATTGATATCAATGATATCCCCATGGCCACGATAACCAGAGAATATTTGGAATACCTTAACCATAAGGAAAGGATAAACCTCGACAGGGAGGCTGAATTTCTGCTCATTGCGTCGCTGCTTATCTATATCAAATCTCAGATGCTTCTACCCCGAGAAAAAGCTTTAGACGAAGAAAAAGACCCCCGTCAAATTCTCGTGGACCAGCTTCTGGATTATCAAAAAATAAAAGCAGCCAGTCTTCTTTTAAGAAAAAAGGAAGAAGATGAACTGCAGAAGTGGAAAAGAACAGCTCTCCCCTCTTTGTTTCCAGAAGAAGAGACTGATTTCATGGAAGTCTCTCTCTTCGACCTTGCTGAATCCTTTTTTTCTCTCATGAGGAAAAAAGAGAAAAAAAAGACAAGAACAATCAAGGGGAAAGAATTTTCCTTAGAAGAAAAAATGAAGGAAATCATGGCTGTTTTAAAGGAGAACTCATTTCTAGATTTTTTGGATTATTTCAGCCAGCAGGAATCCTTTGAAGAAGCCTTTGTCTCTTTTCTCAGCCTTCTGGAACTTATCAAGTCCAGGATAGTCATTGCCGTCCAAAGAGGCCCCTTCCAACCGATTAAGGTTAGGCTTCGCCAAGAAGCTTATGTGAAGAGAAAATGATAAAAAACCGCCTGAAGGAAGTCATCGAATCTTTGATCTTTATTTCCCTGGAACCGCTGACGTTAGAGAAAATAAAAAATGTCCTTCAAGAATATCCAGAAGAGGAAATTGAGCAGGCCATTAAAGAGCTTCTTGAAAGCTACGTTACGAATGAAAGGGGAATCCAAATCATCCAGTCTGCAGGCGGGTATCTTTTCTCAACAAGCCCTGAGCATGATTTCTGGATAAGGCGTCTTTTCAAGTTGGAAAGAAAAGCCAAACTATCTTCTGCGGCTTTAGAGGCTTTGTCAGCCATCGCTTATAACCAGCCTGCTACTCTGGCTGAAATCTCGGCTATGAGAGGAGTAGACTCCACGCATACTCTCAAAACTCTTCTCCAGAAAAAACTGATCAAAATCGTAGGAAGAAAAAAGAGTCCAGGTAGTCCGTTGATCTACAGGACGACCGATAAATTTTTGGCATATTTTGGTCTTACCGATATCAAGGATCTCCCCTCTCCAGAGGAGATTTCAAAAATCCTAGAAGAGGAGAAAGATATTGAGGAAGAAGAAAGCTCTGTCCATTAAAAATTCAACCCTTTCTCTTATCACATCCTTATTACTTGTGTTTTCCTTTTATTGTCGACCTAGAGAAATAAAAATCCTGGAGCCTCCTCCAGACCGCCACCAGCCTTACAACTTTGTCGGGAAAAAAGGGATGGTCGTTGCTGCCCACCACCTAGCTGCAAAAGCGGGCTTGGAGATGTTAAAAAGAGGAGGAAACGCCATTGACGCAGCGGTGACAACAGCGTTCGCTTTGAATGCTAGTGAACCTTTTGCTTCCGGAATCGCGGGCGGAGGATTTATGGTCATCTACCTTGCTTCAGAAAAAAGAATCACTGTCGTAGATTTCAGGGAAAAAGCTCCTTCAGGAATTCCTAAGGAAATATTCAACGATGAAGGGAAAATAGAGCCCAACGGGCTGGCCGTTGCTGTCCCTGGCGCCCTGGCAGGATGGATTTATTCTCTCAAAAAATACGGGACAAAAAACCTGGCCGATGTTACGCAAGAGGCCATTAAGATTGCAGAGAATGGATTCGCGGTGAGCCAAACCTTCAGCCGTATCAATAAAGATCAATACGAAAAAATTATCACGAATGCAGGAGAAGGAACTTGCTATCTGAACGAGGGCTTTCCCTATGAGCCTGGAGACCTGTTCCGCAATCCTGAACTGGCCAGAACCTTAAAGCTAATTGTCTCTAAGGGTATAGATGAATTTTATAAAGGGGAACTAGCCCAGAAAATTGTAAAAGCAGTGAACGAAAAGGGTGGAGTAATGAGCCTCAAAGATTTAGCTCTTTATGAGCCGGTTGAACATCCCGCATTGAAAGGAAATTACAAAGATTACACACTTTTTTCGATACCACCTCCAAGCTCTGGAGGAGTGCATATCATCCAGATTCTCAATATCATTGAGAATTGGCCTGTAAAAAAATGGGGCCCTAACTCTCCCGCCTATATCCATCATTTCTGCGAAGCTCTTCGCTTTGTTTTTGCCGACAGGTCAAGATATCTTGGTGATCCTGATTTTATAAAGATACCTGTCGAGGAACTTATTTCCAAAAAACATGCCAAACAGATTGTTTCTCAAATAAAGCCAGACAGCCCTCTCGATTTTTATCCTTACTTCAGGTTTGAGGAGAAAGAGAGCGATAGCGGAAATACCTCTCATATATGCATTATTGACGAAAAGGGAAACATTGTCTCCTTAACTCACAGCATTAATCATTTTTTTGGTTCGGGAATTGTACCCGAAAACACAGGCTTTCTGCTGAATAACATTATGTACGATTTCTCTAGTGACCTCAACTCACCTAATGCGCTGCGTCCTTACAGCCGACCTTTAAGCTCTATGAGCCCTCTTATTATGTTTAAAAAAGAAAAGCCGTATCTGATTCTGGGTTCACCAGGAGGTACGAGAATTTTTTCCTCCCTTGCTCAGATAATTATCAATATCATTGATTTCGACATGTCTCTAGATGAAGCGATTGAAGCCCCTCGCTTTTTCACCTATTCCGCCCAGGGAAAGCCGCGAAGCATCTCTCTTGAATCGCGCTTCTCTGAAAAGACCATTGAGACTCTAAAAAAAATGGGACATAATGTAAGAATCAGAGAAGCTTTTGACAAATACTTCGGAGGTGCTCAGGGCGTATTAATCCTCAAAGATAAAAAAGTGATTTTGGGTGGAGCTGATTCACGAAGAGACGGACATGGAGAAGGATATTAATTATGTATTAATAAGGATAAAATTATGAAAAAAATCACTCTCGCAGCTTTATTTCTTTTCATTTTCCTCATCGTGGTCATATTCGCTCAGGAAAGGAAAGAATCTGCTTCTCCGCTTTTCGAACAGCCACTGCTGATCACTTCTGCAGGCCAGAATGCCGAAATCCTGATGGCTTCGGTCCTGGCAAAAAGAGCAGGGCTAGACTCCAAGCTGTCAAAATTTGCTTCTCCGAAGGATTTGGAGAACATGAAAACTATCGTCCTGGTCTTAGGGGCAAGCTCGAAAGGCCTTGGAGCAGCAGGATTGGATTTGGCCAAAGAAAAGGAAAGGGTTAATCTGGTGGTTGAAGAAGCTCAAAAGAAAAATATTCCCCTGCTTTGCCTCCATCTGGGCGGAGAAGCAAGAAGAGGCCCGCTTTCAGATGAACTGATATCCGCCTTTCTTCCTTTCGCCAAAATGGCCATCGTGGTTAAATCAGGCAATAAAGAAGGATTTATCACCAAGATTTGTGAAAAGCACAACATCGCGTTTGTCGAAGTTGAAAAAACAGCGGATGTCCTTACTCCCTTGAAGGAAGCGTTTAAATAAGAAAAGGCTTTCTTCTGTAAACTTGCCCCAAAGGATAGTAGAAGTATAAGAAATTCAACGGGCAGAGCTAAAAGGAGAGAACTTTAAGTAAACGGATTTAATTCCTTTTTCGCAATTTTGCCTTTGACAAGGATAAAGGGGACAGGCCCCTTTTTTGTAAAAAAGAGGACATTCTCAACTTGCATACAGAAAATCAGGAAAAGGGGCCTGTCCCCATAATATAAAAAATGCCAGAATACCTCATCTTCTTTTTGATGGTAGCGATCTTTGCGCTATTGGCTATGATACTGAAGCTGCCCATAGGTGTTTCCCTTGCCTTTTCTGCCCTGGCCGGCTGCCTCCTTGGAGGAGAAGGAATAGGTCTTCGTCATCTTGTAGAAGGAAGTTTTGGCTATTTTGATACTATTCTTATTATCGTCACGGCCATGATATTCATGAAAGTTCTGCAGGCATCAGGAATTCTGGATACTATCACATCCCTCTTGTTGAGAACATTCTACAAGAAAAAATCCGCTCTCTTGCTAACTGCTATGTTTCTAGTCATGTTCCCAGGAATGATCACAGGTTCCTCGACAACCGCAGTGCTCAGCACAGGAGCTCTCGTTGCTCCTGTTCTTATGAAAATGGGGCTTTCCAAGGTCAAAACAGCGGCATTGATTGCCATGGGAGGAATTTTGGGTATGATTGCCCCTCCCGTAAATATCCTGGTCATGATCATGGGAGCAGGAGTTGATATGCCCTATGTGGGTCTCACCATTCCCCTTCTGATCATCGTCATCCCCCTTGCTATCGTCATATCTCTTTGGCTGGGATACAAAGATATCAAAATCATTGAATATGAAAAAATGAGAGCTGTACTGCCTCCATCCTATCACAAACAATATGGTTTTCGGTTGTATCTCCCATTGATCGTAGTCCTTGTTTTGATGCTCGGTCAAAGTGTCCTTCCAAAAATCATGCCTGATATAGGTATACCGGCTATTTTTCTTGTGGGAAGCCTAATAGGTCTTGGCTGCGGCAGACCTTTTAATTTTTTCAAAGCCACCCAGAAAGCAATAAAGGAATCTACGCCTATTCTCTGTATCCTGGTAGGTGTAGGCATGTTCATCCAGATCATGACCTTAACAGGTGCACGGGGCTGGATAGTGATCTCCTTTCTCTCTCTTCCTTCTATCTTTCTCTATCTTGGAATTGCTACCAGCATGCCCCTATTTGGGGCTGTCTCTGCTTTCGGATCTGCCTCCATCCTGGGAGTTCCGTTTATACTCGCCCTTGTAGAAAAGAACGCTATTATTACTTCCTCTGCCTTATCAGCTGTGGCAGGATTAGGGGATCTGATGCCGCCCACAGCTTTGGCAGGTATTTTTGCTGCTCAGGTTGTTGGTGAGCCTAATTATTTCAAGGTAATCCGCCATTGCCTCATGCCTGCCCTGTTTGAGCTTGTAATGGGAGTGGGTGTATTAGTCTTCACTCCCTTGTTAGATAAACTGATTTAGAGGTCTTCGATGCAGATTGTATATCATCTTATAGTCCTTTACCTAGTAGGCCATTTAGTCTGGTATCTCTTTCGCGAGAAAAAGTTCTGGAATCAGGTTTGCGCTGTTCTTGTGCTCATAATGTTTCTTCTCCGTCTTTTTCTGATTAAATAATCCATGAAAAAAATAAAAAGTAAGTTAATCTCAAGTTTCCTTCTTCTTTTAACTCTCGTTATCTGTTTTCTATCCGGCCTTAAGTTTCTCAGCATGCAAAAAAAAGAGGATGTTTTCCCGACCGAAGGACTTACATCAAAAAAAATGCTCAGCTCCTATTTCCAGAGCCTGAAAAACACGTGGGGAGACACAGAGGTTTACATCTACGAAGGACAAGAAAAGGGTGGAAACCTTTTGGTCCAGGGGGGCGCCCACCCCAATGAGCCCGCAGGATTCATAACAGCTGTTCTTCTCATCGAAAATATTCAAGTTAAAAAAGGAAAAATCATTATTATTCCTCGGGCTAATAACAGCGCTTTTACTCACAGCGATCCTCAGGAAGGAAATCCTCAGAGGTATTCAATTGAAACTTCAGCTGGTAGAAGGAGCTTTCGCTTTGGCTCCCGACTGACCAATCCAATCCACCAATGGCCGGATCCAACGATTTACATCAATCCCGCGGGCCAAAAACTCTCAGGAACAGAAAGTCGAAATCTCAACCGCTGCTATCCCGGAAGAAAAAACGGGCATTTAACTGAAAAAGTAGCCTATGGAATAATGGAACTTTTCAAAAAGGAAAAAATCGATTTAGCCATCGATCTGCATGAATCAGCTCCTGAATATCCCGTAATTAATGCCATTGTCTTCCATGAGAATAGTGAAGAGCTTGCAGCTCTCGCGTTCATGGAACTTCAGCTGGAAGGGTTTGAATTTAGCCTTGAATTTTCTCCAAAAAACCTTCGAGGTTTGAGCCACCGAGAATGGGGAGATAACACCCAGGCTATGGCCATCCTTCTTGAAAGCGCAAATGCCTCGCACGGCAGGCTCAAAGGAAAGACATCCCCTGCCCTGATTCTCGAGGGAAAAGATAAGAATTACACGAAGGCGGCCAAGCTTGGTCGACTTTTTGTCCCCTATAGTGAAGAAGGAATTCCTCTAAAGTTAAGAGTGGCTCGCCACTTAGCAGCTGTAAAATCCATCCTCTCAAGCCTCGCAGAACTGCATCCTGAGAAAAGAGTTGAAATCAAAAATATGCCATCTTCAAGCGAGGTAAGAGAGAAAGGGATAGGGCCTTTTCTCAATCCTCCAAACTGACGCTAAGTTAAGATATTACCGCTATTTAGATTGACAAATAAGCCCCTTCTAATGTATTATAACCGGTCGACAAAATTTCTAGAAATATGGAAATCATAGTAGCTAAAAATTCAGGATTGTGTTACGGAGTCAGAAGAGCTCTGGATATTGCAGCTGAAACAAGGCAGAAGAAAACCGGGAAAGTATTTACTCTGGGAGACCTTATCCACAACCCTCAGGTTATAGCCGACCTGGAAAGACAAAGAATTCACTCCATAAACGACCTGGACGGACTCAATAAAGCAACAGTTATCATCCGAAGCCATGGAGTCTCTCCCGATATTTACAGATTACTCTCAAAAAAAAACATCAAAATCGTTGATGCTACATGTCCCATCGTCAAAAAAATTCAAAAATTAGTCGAAGTTCTGGCCAAGGATAAAGAAGAAATAATCATCGTCGGGAACAAGGAACATCCAGAAATAAAAGGACTTATTGGATTCAGCCAAGGCAAAGGGATAATTGTAGAAAACGAGGACCAGGTCAAGAGCCTGCCTAACAGAAAAAAAAGAGCGGTCCTGGCACAGTCCACTCAGGACCTCTACCTGCTTGAAAAAATTGTCGCCGCTCTCATCGAAAAAACTAAGGAGTTGAAAGTCTACAATACTATCTGTCGTTCCACCCAGACTCGACAAAAATCTACTTCTGAGCTGGCATCATATGTCGACACGCTTTTCATAGTGGGGGGAAAGAACAGTTCCAACACTAACAAACTTTACCAGATTTCAAAAAGGATTCTGCCCAACACATATTTTATTGAAAGTGCAGCTCAAATTAAGCCTGAAATGCTTAAAGAAGCGAAAAAAATAGGACTTTCAGGAGGTGCGTCCACTCCTCCTAAAGCTATCCAAGAAGCTGTTGCCAAAATCAGAACAAGCTTCAAACACCAATTTCACAGGGAGAAGACCGTCCAATGTCAGAGATAACAAAAAAAGAAGAGGAAAGTCTCTCTTCTAAAGATTACGAGAATTTGCTGGATCAATACCAGTTCAATGCCAAAGAAATAGCCCCCGGGAAAATAATCAAAGGGAAGGTGATTAAAGTCACATCAGCCCATGCTCTGATAGATATTGGATTTAAGTCCGAAGGCATTATTCCTATGGAGGATTTCACTAACATCAAGGATAAAAACGAAATCCATCCAGGTGACAATATCGAAGCGATAGTGGAGAGAAGCGACTTGAAAGAAGGGTATCTCATCCTATCCCATAAAAAAGCAATCGCTTTCAAAGCTTTGAACAATCTGGAAAGAGCTTACAATCATAAGACATGGGTAATGGGGAAAATAATTGAAAAAATCAAAAATGGATACACTGTCAATGTCGGGATCAATACTTTCCTCCCTGACTCTCATGCCGACGTAAGAGCGGTCAAAGAGCCTGAAAACCTAATAGGAAATAGATATAAATTTAAGGTTATAAAGTTTGACCGCAGATCCGAAAATGCTGTTCTTTCTCGAAAACTTTTCCTCCAGGATGAAAGGGAAAAAAGAAGAGTCCGGGTTTTCAGCCAGCTAAGTCAGGGACAAAAACTCAATGGTCAAGTGAAAAGCCTGACAAATTTCGGAGCATTCATAGATTTGGGAGGAATAGAAGGGCTCCTTCACGTTTCGGATATGTCCTGGGGAAAAATCAATCATCCTTCGGAAATCTTCAAAGTCGGGGAAAAAGTAGAAGTCGTAGTCCTCGATTTTAACGAAAAAGAGGAAAAAATTTCTCTTGGGTACAAACAAATGACCCCCAACCCTTGGGAAAGCGTGGGAGAAAAATACAAGATAGGGCAAAAGATAACAGGCAAGGTAGTAAGCCTGGCTGATTTTGGAGCATTCGTAGAGCTCGAAAAGGGAGTGGAGGGATTGATCCACGTCTCAGACCTGACATGGACTCGAAAAGTTGTTCATCCAAAAAAAGTCCTTACTCCCGGAGAAGAAGTCACGGTTTCTATTCTGAATATCAATCCTTCTACAAAAAGAATCTCTTTAGGCCTTAAACAAGTGATGCCTCATCCTTTAGAATTACTCAAGCAGAAATACAGTCCTGGGGCCCGAGTCAAAGGCACCATAACAAGCATTACCGATTTTGGTGCATTCATGGAGGTGGAGAAAGGAGTTGAGGGTCTCATCCATATTTCTGATATTTCCTGGGAAAAAATAAAACATCCTTCTGAGAAGCTAAAAGCCGGTGAAGAAGCGGAAGCCATCATTTTAAACATTGACGTGGAAAAACAAAAATTGTCGCTCGGCATAAAGCAGCTAGAAGGAGATATTTGGGAGGATTTTTTCAATAGACAAAAGATAGGAGACCTTGTTAAAACCAAGATCGTCCGTCTCACTGATTTTGGGGTATTTGTTGAAATTACTCCGGGAATCGAAGGGATTGTTTTCCTATCAGAGCTGGACGAACAGAAAATTGAAAAGCCAGAAGAGGCATTTTCCCAAGGAGAAGAAAAAATAGCAAAAATCATAAAAATGAATCCTAAGGAGAAAAAAATATCACTCAGCTTTAAGCAAGCTCGCTTAGAGCTCCAAAAATTAGAATATCAAAAATACCTTGAGAGCCAAGATGATAAACTCACTCTAGGGGATGTTTTTAAGGACCATTTCAAACAAATCCAATCTCCAAAAAAGCAAATAAAAAGGAGTAAAAAAGATGATTAAAGCTGATTTAATCAACAAAATTTCCAAAGAAATGAACATTTCCAAACAAGAGGCGGAAACAGGAGTAAATCTTTTTTTTGAGACCATAAAAGATGCGATTTTAAGGGGGGAAGAAATAGAATTAAGGGGTTTCGGAAGCTTCCGCTTCAGACAAAGAAATTCACGCTCAGGAAGAAATCCGCGAACTGGTGAACCAGTTCATGTCCCTCCTAAGAAGGTTTTGTACTTTAAGCCGAGTAAAATCTTAAAAAACCAAATAAATAGTAAATAATGGAATATATCTCTGCTCCCTGGAGAAAAGAATACGTCAGACAAATATCCAAGATGAGCGGATGCATTTTTTGCCAAGCTCTTAAATCAAAGGACGAAAAAGGAGCGTTCATCCTCTTTAAAGGCGCTCACAACTTCATTGTATTGAATAAATATCCTTACACGTCTGGCCACCTGATGATTGCTCCTTACAAACACCTTTCTTCGTTTGAGCGTGCAAAAAAAGAATCGACTGACGAGATGGCAGATCTCCTCAAATTGAGCCTGAAGGTTCTGAAAAAGAAATACTGTCCTCAAGGCTTCAATACTGGTATGAATTTGGGCAAGTGTGCTGGGGCAGGCGTTGCCGATCATTATCATCTCCATGTGATACCACGCTGGACCGGAGATTCGCATTTCATGCCTATAGTCGGCGAAACAAAGGTGATGATAGAAGATCTCAAAACAACATACGAGCAGCTCTTTCCCCTTTTTCAGAAGGCAAAATTAGGCTCATAAAAAGAGGTTCAAAATACCTCTCCCTTTATGACAGAAGAGGAAGGCAGACTTTCAAAACAGAAAATATAGAAAAATGAATTTTGAACTCACAGAAGATCAAAAGCTCCTTAAAGCCATGGTCAGGGATTTTGCCCAAAAGGAGATTGAGCCTAAAATAAAAACCCTGGAAGATGCCCACGAATTTCCTCGCGAATTATTAAATAAGCTGGGAAAGCTAGGAATCCTGGGTATGACTATTCCCTCAGAATACGGAGGTATAAAAACAGACCGTCTATCCCTGATTCTTGCCCTTGAAGAAATCGCTCGGGCATCTCCATCACTGGCCGTTATTGTCAGTGTCCATTGTGCGCTTTTTTGCTACTCAATAACGAAGTTTGGAACTAAGAGCCAAAAGGAAAAATATCTTCCAAAAGCAGCCAAAGGGGAGATACTTGGAGCTTTTTCTTTGACTGAGCCAGGAGCAGGTTCAGATGCGACAAACCTAAAAACAAAATCGATAAGGGAAGCTGACTTTTATATCTTAAACGGGACAAAATCATGGGTTACGACTGGAAGCGAAGCAGACGCCTCTATTATTTTTGCCTCGACAGAGATTAAACCAGGCGTGAAGAAACTGAATGCTTTTATCGTCGAGAAAAATTTCCCGGGATTTCAGGCATCCAAGATTGAAGAAAAGTTGGGGCTGCATTCATCTTTGACTTCAGAATTTGTCCTGGAAGATTGCCGAGTTCCTGCGGAAAATCTTTTAGGAGAAGAAGGAAAAGGAGCAACAGTTGCCTTCCATTGCCTTGACGGCTCAAGAGTCGGCATTGCTGCTCAAGCCGTTGGTCTCGCTGATAAGGCTATAGAAGAAGGAATTAAATATGCCCAGCAAAGAGAAGCCTTCGGTAGAAAAATTTCCGAATTTCAGGCTATTCAATTCATGATTGCTGATATGACTACACTCAGAGATGGGGCTCGATTGTTAACTTACAAGGCTGCTGATTTAATCGATAAAGGGAAGCCCTATACCAAAGAATCCTCCATGGCCAAACTCTTTGCTTCAGAAGCCGCTAATAAAATCGCTTATCAAGCTTTACAAATTCACGGCGGCTATGGATACTCAAGTGAATTTTTGGTTGAGCAACTTTATAGAGATGCCAGAGTTTTCTCTATCTATGAAGGCACTTCTGAGGTTCAACGTCTGATCATTTCTCGATATTTATTAGAAGAATGCTGAAAAAGGGGACAGGCTACTTTTTCTGTATGAACTGGCCCCGCTGATAAAGGAATAGGCTGCTTTTCCTGAAAGAAGAAGGACAATGATCAATCGTGGAAGGAACATAAGAAAAAGGGACCTTTCCCTATTTTCTATAAATTAAGGTGAGATCATGTTAAAATCAATGCGAAGAAACGTAAAAAAGTTAGCTCCTACCCTGTGGCTTGTTATTGCTGCCTTTATTATCACTATTTTTGCAGTATGGGGAGGAGCTGGCCGTTTGGGAGAGGCAAGAGCAGCAGGGGCCATTGTCACCATAGGTAAAGAGAGAATTTCTACTGATTTTTACTATCAGAATCTAAGACAAAGGCTTGAGGGATTAAAAAGAGAGTTTAAAGAACTCGACAGTAAACTTATCCAGCAGCTCAATATTCCTCGACAAGTCCTCGAGCAGATCATCCAACAAACCCTTCTCTTTCAAAAAGCTAAAGAATTAGGCATAGATGCTTCCTCGGAAGAAATTCGAGAAAAAATTATCGGCTACCCAGTCTTCCAAAGAGAGGGAAAATTCGTCGGTTTTGAAGAATACAAGAGGATTCTGGAATGGAACCGAATCTCCATCTCAGAATTTGAAGAGAGCCTCAGGAAAGAGATCATACTCAACAAAGTTATGAAAGTCCTTACGGCTGGAATCACCTTTACTCCTGAAGAACTATGGGAAAGCTATAAAAACAAGAGTGAATCGGCCAAGATGGAGTTTGTCATCCTTGAAACTGAAAAGATAGAACTGAAAGAGGAACCTCTCTCAAGCGAAATTAAGGAATACTTTGAAGAGAACAAAGAAAAATACAAAGTCCCCGAGAGAAGAGAAGCTGCATTTGTCTTTCTCAAAACCGAAGACCTAAAAGCAGAAATCGAACTGACTGATTCTGGCATAGAAAAATACTACAGAGAGAATGAATCACAGTTCAAAGATCCTGAGAGATTGAAGGTCAGTAGAATCTATCTCCCTTATGATAAGAAAGAAAAAGAGCTTATTTTAGCAGAGGCTCAAGGAATTTTAGAAAGGATTAAAGGCGGCGAAGATTTCGGTGATTTAGCAAAAAAGCACTCCAAGGATAATAAAGCAAATAACGGCGGAGACTGGGGGCTTCATGAATGGCAAGAACTATCCTCCAGGGAGAAGACAGAAATTGAGAAACTTTCTGAGGGAGAAGCTTCTGCCGCTGTAGAACTTGAAGAGGGGATTTCTATTCTTAAAGTTACAGAAAGAAGGCCTTCGATGATAAAGCCCCTTGAAGAAGTCCGAGAAAGAATAAAAAGTACCCTCAAGGATCAGAAAGCCAGAGAGCTGGCTGAAGAAAGAATTAACAGGTTAGAAAAAAGGGCAAGAAAAGAGAAAAGCCTTGGCGCAGCAGCTCCAATAATCGGCTTTGAATTAAAAAATACAGGTCTTCTCAAAAAGGGCGAAGCCATAGAGGACATTGACTCTGCCGGCACTATAAGCACTACTCTTTTTGAACTCGAAGAAAAGGAAATCTCTTCCCCGATCTATACCTACAAAGGAGTGGGAATTGCCCAGCTCGAAAAAGTGGAAATTCCTCGCCAGGCTAACTTTGAAGAAGTGGAAGAGGAAATCAAAAAGGAATTCGCAGCTATAAGGAAAAAAAAGAAGGCCTTGGAAAAAATGAAAAAAGTCCAGGCAGAACTCAAAGAAACGAGCCTTGAGGTCTTGGCCGAAAAACATGGCCTTGAATACAACACTGCAGATGAACACAAGCGGGGACAGTATTTAAGCGTCATCGGAGAAAATACGGAGATCGATGAGCTCGCTTTTTCTCTTCCATTAAATGAAGGCAGCGAACCTGTCGAGTTTGAAGAAGGCTATGCCCTGATTAAGATACTGGACAGGAAAGAGGTGACTCGAGAAGACCTTGAGAAAGATAAGGAAACAGAAAAGGAAAATCTGTTGGGTACAAAAAAGAACAAATTCTTCCAATCTTATATGTCCAAATTAAGAGAAGAAAAGAAAGTTAAGATAAAATACGACCTTTTCCTTAAGATCAACTCTGATATCCTCTCCAGGTACGGAGGAGAAGAGTAAAGGTTTTGGAAAATAGCCTCGCTCCCATCGGGGTCAGACTTTATCGACAAATGATGTCTACATGACAAAATGTAGCTCAATCCTCAAAATGATGACAAAGTCTGACCCCAATGCCATTCTCCATTCGCTCTTCTCGGCGGCTGCGTAACTCACCGGGGTCAGACCTTTTTAAGGTGAGATCCCAAGGATATAATATCTAAGATAAGAGCTTTAACTCTTTTCTCCAGAGCTTCTCTGAATTTATCCACAGTTTCTGCAAATTCTCCCGCTAAATAATCAGTTACGTACATGGGCTCCCCAATTTTGACTTTAATCTTAGCAGGAACTAGAAAAGGAACCTGAGTTCCGAGCATGGCTATGGGAGTTACAGGAACAGAGATTCCTTCTTCCTTATACATATTATAGGAAAGGATGGAAGCTCCTTTCTTGAAATAACTTACGTAAGGATTGGGATTCTTTTTCATCACCCGGCCCAGGCCTTGAAGCGTGATGATTGCCTTTCCTTTTTTTAGATATTCCTGACATTTCTCCATAGCCAGTCTTTTTCCATGGCTTAGATCCACAGGAATAGTCCCCACTTTAGCTACGTTCGCCGATATATAGTTGACAGCAAGGGACTTTAAGGGGCTAAGGACTAAATCCAGCAAGATACCGAAGTTTTTCAGATGTATCTTGAGATGACGTCTTATAAGATAGTTAAATTCATCTTTATTGAATATCATCCTGTTGGCTGTAAAAAAACTCGGGCGAGGAATGATTTTTAATAAGGTGGCGATATCTTTAAACGTTCCGATATGATTGCCGACTATGATATTGGGTCCTCCTTTGACAAAATTCTCCTTCCCCATTATCTCGATTTTTTTGCCAAGAAGGGCAAAACTACTCGCTCCCTTAATAAGAGGTTCTCTTCTTTTTAGTTCTTCTTCTATGGTTGCCATTTCAACAATTCTTGATATTTATTTTACACAAATTAAATAAAAATTTCAAAAAAATGGGGTCTAAAAAAAGGGGTCAGGTCTTGCTTTTTGCCTGTCTCCAAAGAGATCAAGAATCTCATATAAACGCAGTAAAATCTCACTAGAAGGATGAAAGCCTCATAGATATCTTTTATCAGCAGGATGAGATTGCTAGGGCCACAACCTATTTATTAATAGAGAGCGGTTGCCAGCGACGCGACGCGTTCGTATAAATTGCGTTTGTACAAGTGAAGGCAAAAAACAAGATCTGACCCCCAACTTGAAAATAAAAAAAAATAATGATAATTTAGCCCTAAAAAAATTACTCGAAAGCTTCGCTTAAAAAGCTTACTGAGAAGGAGGAAAATATGATTATCCTGATCCACCAAGGACAGGTTTTTGCACCAGAACCTTTAGGTAAAAAAGATATTTTGATCACGGGGAGTAAAATTGGTGCCATAAAAGAACCAGGGCAGATTAGGATAGAAGGATTGGATGTTCAAGTAGTCAACGCCTCAGAAAAAATTGTTATTCCGGGATTTATTGATAGCCATGTTCACATATTGGGTGGAGGCGGGGAAGGAGGACCAGCTACAAGAGCACCCGAAATAGCCGTAGAAGATATCGTCTCGAGCGGAGTCACGACTGTCGTCGGCTGCTTGGGAACTGATGGGACAACGCGCCACATGCAATCTCTTCTGGCTAAAGCAAGAGGCCTTGATGCGGAGGGAATCACAACGTATATCTTTTCTGGATCCTATCAAATTCCAGTCGTAACAATCACAGGAAGTATTCGTTCTGATCTCATCCTCATCGATAAAGTAATCGGAGCAGGAGAAATAGCTATTTCCGATCATCGCTCCTCGCAACCCACCTTTGCCGAAATCGCCCGCCTTGCAGCTGAATGCCGAGTCGGGGGAATGCTCGGAGGAAAAGCAGGGATTCTCCATCTCCATACGGGCGACGGGCCTCGTAAATTAGAGATGCTTTTTAAATTAATAAAAGAAACAGAAATTCCTGCCACTCAAGTCATACCAACGCACGTCAACCGCAACCGTGAACTACTGGAGGAAGCAATCGAGTTTATCCTTCAAGATGGTTATATCGACCTTACAGCAGGCGCCGATCCTGAGGCAGAGGATAACGACGGAATTAGTATAGGAGAAGCAATCAAACTGTGCCTTAAAAAACACGCTCCCCTCACCCGGATCACAGTTAGTTCAGACAGCAACGGAAGTATGCCTGTGTTCGACAAAAAGGGAAACCTTGTCGGTCTGACCATAGCAACCGAGAAAAGCCTCCTAGAAAATTTCCGTTTTTTAGTGCGAAAAGAAATTCTGAGCCTCCAAGATGCTCTGAAGCTCTTTTCTGCCAATCCTGCCACATTCTACAAACTCAACCAAAAAGGAGAGATCAAAGCCGGAAGGGATGCCGATTTAATTTTATTCGACAAAGACTTCAATCTTACAGATTCTTTTGCTATGGGAAAGATGATGATTTCCGAAGGAAAACTCCTCGCAAAAGGAACGTTCTCATAAGATTGTAAAGTGCAAGAATAAAGCGCCTGTTTAATCTCGAATAAAAGGAAAGAAAAATGGAAAACGAAACAAAAAATGAAACACTTCAGCACAAAGAGCCTGGGATTATCATTGCCTTGATTCCTCTTATTTTTATGCTCCTTCTTTTTGGGGTAGGTTATGGTGTATACAAAATCATGGCTCCGGCTCTACTTGTCACCGCTGCCTTTCTTACCGGGTGCATAGGGCTCTTTCTGCGCTTCAAGTGGAAAGTGATGCAAGAGGGAATCGTGGACAGCATTCACAAGGCTATGCCAGCTATCCTCATTATGCTCTGTGTCGGTATTCTCATCGGATCATGGATTGCCTCTGGCACTATTCCTATGGTTATCTATTACGGACTGAAACTCATATCTCCTAAGTATTTCTTGGTAACAGCCTGTTTTGTTTGCTCGGTCACTTCTTTAGCGACCGGAACTTCATGGGGCACTATCGGCACGCTGGGGGTAGCTTTTATTGGAATCGCTATGGGCTTAGGAATTCCCTTAGGACCAGCAGCAGGAGCGATCGTTGCTGGAGCTTACTTTGGAGATAAAATGTCTCCTTTTTCCGATGTTGCCAATCTGGCGCCTGTCACTGCGGGCGCGAATCTTTTTGACCATATCAAGCACATGCTCTTGTCAGCTACTCCTGCATGGCTCGTAGGTCTGATGATCTACTTCATAGTCGGCCTCAGATATGGAGGAGGAAATATCGAGACCAAAGAAATGACCATTATCACTCAAACAATAAGGGAAAATTTCAATTTCAACATCCTTCTCCTCCTTCCTATGGTAATCGTTTTTTACTTTGCCTTCACCAAAAAACCCACCATTCCGGGTATGCTTCTCTCTTCTTTTGTGGCAGGAATCTTAGCCATCATTTTCCAAAAAGCCTCAATAGCCAATGTTGCCACAGCCATGAATACTGGCTATGTAGCACAAACAGGAGTGGAAGAGGTGGACAAGCTTATCTCTCAAGGTGGAATGATGAGCATGATGGAAGTTCAGCTTGTGGCCTTTACCGCCTTTAGCTTCGGAGGGATTATGCAGCGGACAGGGCTTCTCTCTGTCATTCTTGGTCGAGTGATGAGATTTACTAACAAGGTATGGAGCTTAGTGCTGACTACCATCGGCTCTTCAATTGTCACAGCCTTGGCCACAGGAAGCTCCTACCTCTCCATGATTCTTCCCGGAGACCTCCTTTCCCCTATTTATAAGAAAAGAGGACTGGCCGCGAAAAATTTATCCCGGATCATCGAAGAAAGTGGCGCTATCATCGTCCCTCTCATTCCCTGGAGCATGGCGGGCGTTTTTATCACAGGAATTTTAGGGGTTCCGACTCTCTCCTACCTTCCATGGGCAATAATGAACTATGCATCTGTTGTGATTTTAGCCATTTATGGTTTTACTAAATTCACCATGGCTCCAAAAATAAGAGATGACGAAACCCAGATCGGAAGCTGACAGAGACTAGAAAAAATCCGACATGTGAACTTTTTTACGCTCTAATCTTCTTTTTCAAATTCAGTGAGGGCTTTTTTAAAGCCCTCCTCAGCCTTTTTCTTCCTTTTCTTCCCTAATTCTGCTGTTGCTTCAAATTTTCGCTCAAATTCACTTTTTCTCTTCTTTTCCTTTTGCAGTAACTCTTCTAATGATTCCTTTTTCTTTGCTTCCTTTCGTTCAAATTGAATCACTTCTTGGGTGACAGGATCTGCCCAGAGTATGGATTGGCAACAGGGACAGATAATTTGAAACACCTGTTTTTTTTGCTTCACTTTTTCCATTTGATACGAACTTTATCAAAAAAACAAAACCTAGTCTAGCAGAGCAAGCATCTAATTTTCCATGACGAGGAAGTAGTCATTCATGATGCAGGAGTATTTGGAATGGATGAAGCGACCTTAAAAGAAAGGCTCAGGCACAGAGTCTGAGGAACCTCCATCATATTTCGCTTTTTTTCGGAACCTTTATATTGTGTTTTTTTATCAATTTAAAAAGTCCTTGCCTGCTTAAGCCTATTTCTTCTGCAGTCCTAGCTCTGTTGGAATTCCAACGGGCTAAAGCCTGGTTTAAAAATCTTTTCTCAAATTCGGCTCTTGCCTGGAAAAAACCATAGGAGGATGTTGTAAAGCATTCTCTTTGAGGATTTATTTTTANAGAAAGACATTCTTCTTTAATAAAATTGTCTTCTCCAATAAAGACTAAACATCTTTGAATTTCATTCTGGAGCTCCCTAACATTTCCCGGCCAAGAATAATCCATCAGCAACTCCAAAGCTTTAGGCGAAAAATATGCCCTTTCATGCTTCATCTCAGCACAGTATTTCTCAAGAAAATGATTCAAGAAAAAAAGGAGATCTTCCCTCCTTTCTCTAAGAGGAGGAAGTTCAACTGCAATAATCTTAAGGCGATAATACAAGTCTTCACGAAAATTCCCTCGTTCAATTTCTTTTTCAATATTTTTGTTGGTCGCACTTATGAACCTTACATTAATCAATCGTGGCTTATTTTCACCAATTCTTCTTATTTCTTTTTCCTGAAGAAGTCGAAGAAGCTTAGCCTGCAGATGAGGAGAAAGATCGCCTATTTCATCCAAGAAAAATGTCCCCCCATCTGCTTCTTCAATCAATCCAGGTTTATCTTTTACAGCACCGCTGAAGGCTCCTTTCACATGTCCGAATAATTCGCTCTCCAGCAGAAACTCAGGTATAGCTCCACAATTCACAGCAACAAACTTCCCCTTTTTTCTTGTTCCATTCTGATGAATGGCCTTGGCTACCAGTTCCTTCCCAGTGCCACTCTCTCCCGATATAAATACAGGAGCGTCGCTACTTTTTACCCTGTCTATTAAATTGAGAATATAGCGAAAAGTTTTGCTCTGTCCTCCAAGGAAAGGCTTTGCCAGCTCAGCGCTCTTTTCTCCAATCTCTTGGAACTCTTCTCGATTCTTCAAAATCAACTTGATAGGCTTTGAGATTGCAATTACAAGCTCTAAATTCTCTTTTGTAAAGGGCCCAAATCCATTATTCCGCTCGAGATATAATGCACCTGCAGGCCTGTTCTCTATGACAAGAGGAAAACAGAGTACATTCTTTAGGCTATTCCCGCTGCCTAACAAGACAGAATCTTCTTCGAAATCGTTTATGATGATGGGTTGTTTTTTCTCAAGGGCTTTTTTGATTATATCTGTATTGATTTCGTGGTTTTCAGATAGAGCGATCTCACGTGACTCTTTAAAAACAACCTGATTCATCTTATTCATCAAAAGAACTATGATGCGTGCTGAAGGTATCTCTCCTATTATTAAATCTAGCAACTTGGGAAGGAGTGAATGAGCTAAAGATAATTTCATATTTTCTTGGCCTTAGACTTACCTTTTAATGGGCTGCCGCAAAAAAATTTTCTCAAGGCCCTCTACCCTTGAAGACTAATTGCCGATTCTTTTTTCAGTTAGGATAACGATTTCTCCAGCAAGTTTTTCTCATGAGGTACTTTATTGATTAGCAGCTTTGGAATATTCGCGTGTAGTAATTACCCTCCTGGTGATAAACCCGGATTATTCACGGATCGAGTTTGCCGCAGATGCGAGGCACAGGGTATGCGGCGGTGGTTCTCCACCGCAAATACCCTGTAACGAAGCAGATGCGGTGAAATCGGCCCGCCCGAAGGGTAAATTATGCCGACATATAATAAAAACAAAAGC
>JGI2171J19970_10000536_pt1 | contig 20438 bp, 10 predicted proteins | sample DeeMarSWOR324_28_FD_19970 | JGI IMG/M metagenome (IMG submission 19970) | reverse complement strand
AAACCCATAGATCTATGTCCGAGTCTTCAGTGTTTTCGCCTCTGACAAAACTGCCATAAAGACCAGCAGCACAAACAAATGTGTATTTCTGGAAAATGCTTGAATCAAATCCATGTAAATTCAATAAAATTTTAAGTGCTTTTACATTGACATTATCTGTTACCAGAAATTCATTTTTGGTTCTTTTCAAGATTTTTTCTCTTGTCAAAATTTTGAAGAATTTAGACACCAATCCCTTGCTTATCTCTAGGTTGTGAGCTACAGTACTTACGCGTATCTGTTCTCTTTGGTACAAGACAGATTCTAGAATTCTTATTCTTTCTTTCGTTGACAGCAGTTCATCTACGTTCATACTCTATGAATGTTCGGTTCACAATTTACAGAGTTTTTACTGGGGATGATCTTTTCCTAATAGCAAAATTAGTCCGAATATTAATACAAAAGTATATTCTTATGGATTATTTAAGTCTTGGGCATTCAGTTAACTGCTTTCGGAATGTTACACGTGTAACATAAATGGAATCCCAACAGCACCTCTTGCATGACTATGGTTTTCTCAACTTTAAAATGAGCGTGCTAGGCAGCTTTCTCTGGACAGTGTACTCTTTTTCATTCCACGTACATAAATAGGGTATGTCAGCCTTTTCTTTCTCTGACATTACAGCCATATCCTCTATTCCTTGCTCCACCATCTCTTCGAGGATGAACCTTTCTAAGAGGGGATTAATAATCTGGGATAATGTCCGATTGTACGACCACATCTGTATGGATTTTGTATCACACTCCCAGTTCCAGGTGACAACTTCTGGCCACGAAAGGTAATCCCTAATTTCGGGCTCATCAGGGTCTTCCGATAGATAGAATCCTACTGCATGAAAATAGGGGTGGCCCAAACATAAGACAAAGATGCTATTCCTCTTGAGAACTCTGTGCACTTCGGTGAAGGCTTTTTCTATGTCTTTTACGTAACCGAATGCGTGAGAAGTAAGGGCTACATCAAAATACTCTTTTTTGAAAGGCAGATCCTCTGCTGAGGCAGTGACAAAGGCTGCATCCACCTTACATTGTCCGGCAAGCCTGCGAGCGTGTTTGATTTGGTTTTGAGAAGGATCTGCACCAAAGACATCAGCACCCCACCGTGCCAGAGCTATAGTGTTCTGTCCGCCTCCACATCCAATTTCCAGCACACGTTTTCTTTTGACATCACCAATTAACTTAAGCTTTTTCTCTCCGTACGTTAATGGTCCATAGTGGACATCGTAGGTGGAGATTTGGGTTGTTTTCTGATAGTACTCAGACAGGTTCTCCCACGCTTTCACAATAGCAGGTTTGGTCAGATTATCCATGGCAACACCTTCATACTGAACAGTTACAGATAGTGGTGTACTCCTTTGAGCATATATTCTTATGGGTGGCTAATTGCCTTGCGATTGTCACAAAATACAGTATAACTGAATTTTCGGTTCTTTATTGTTGAATAATTCCCATTTATCTAATTAAAAAGGTAAAAATACTGTGATATCCTATTTATCAGATTCATACAGCAAAATAATACTTCAATTCGTTAAATATTGCGAAAATTCTCTTTTGGAGTTTTTCATCACATATTCGATACATACCTATAAATATTGGAGTTTGTACTGGTTACTAGATGGCAGAATGACCAAGATATAGTAATTGGGGTTCGAAGCTTCATGGGAAACCTTCCATGGGAAGACATTCAAGGGGACAATAAGGCCATTCCCTGCTAAAGCAGGGGATGACTACATTTTCTTTTTTTCATTTCAAGGTAAATCCAGTCAAAAGGTTATTCATAGATTTTTTCATCTTTAGCGTCAGCTTCTGTAGCATCGTTTTCAACGTCACGTGTGTTACTCTCCTGTAAAACTTCTTTGAAGTATTCATGCTGGATAATGAGGTTCATGATCTCATTGGTACCTGTCCATATCATCATGAGCCGGGCATCTCGCAGCATTCGCTCAACAGGATATATAGTGGTGTAGCCGATACCTCCCAGGATTTGCATGGCGTGATTGATTACCTCCCAGGTGGTATCAGTGGCACATTTCTTAGCTTCAGATACTAACCTGCGGGTGTACCCAGTGCCACCGTATTTGTCGACCGCTGCAGCTGCTGCGTACACCAACCCTGAGGCTGCATCTAATCTGGTGATGCTGTCAGCAACTTTGAAGGAAACACCCTCAAACCGTCGAATGTGCTGCCCAAAAGCTTTTCTTTTATCGCTGTACCGTGTTGCTATCTCTAATGCTGCCCGGGATAACCCTAGCGCGCCTGCTGCTGATGTCATTCGTTCAGGGATCATCATCTGGTAAAAGATATCTCCGCCTTTGTTCTCTTCAAAGAGGATGTTCTCTTGAGGTACTTCAGTGTTCTTGAATACAAGCCTTCCTGCACCGCCGCCTCTGGTCCCTAAGAGTCCGTATAAATATTCCACATCAACGCCCATTCCTCGTTCCACGATGAAGGCACTTAACGATTTTCTAGGGATGTCGTTGCCAGTTTTGGCATATACCAAGAAGATATCAGCGCCCTCGGCCCCTACTACGAATCGTTTTTGTCCATTTAAGATGTAGGCGTTACCTTCTTTTACTGCAGTTGTGGTAGTCCCAAAAAAGTCGGACCCGCCGCGGGGTTCTGTTAATGCTTCAGCACAGAAAAGGTTGCCACTTATTAAGGGGGCTAAATACTTTTGTTTTTGTTCTTCTGTCCCGAATACGTGAAGAGCTTCACCAACAATGGACACCAACGAGTACAGACACGCTAACGAGGCACCTAAGACACCAACTTCTTCTAAGGCTACAATTTCGTCTTTCCAGTGTAGTCCTCTTCCACCATATTCTTGAGAGAATCTCAACCCTAACAAATTTCGTTTAGCAGCTTCTGTGACGTACTCTTTAGGGTAGGTAACTTTGTCTGCATCCATGTCAAGGAGTAACTGTCGGGGAACCCATTTCACGAATTCTCTCACTTCGTCTCGTAATTTTCTCTGGGGTTCTGTCAATAACGCATCGATCATTGGTTCACCTTTCTCACATTGGTGAGGTGGTTAATAACTCTTCTCCTTCTATGTCGGGATATCACAAGGTTATAATTTGGTTAATAGATGTTACACGTGTAACAAGGATGAGATAATCACCTAAATCTGACAATCTCTAAAGCACTTCGCTGGTGGCAGTAATGACGAACAAGAGGTGTAAATGAGATTCATCATATACACTGCCCATAAGAATTAAGCAGAAGTCATTTTCTGTAAATAACACAAAAATGAGCCATAAGAAATAAATATATAGGAAGCTTGAATCCGTTTGTAATAGTCTCTAAATTCCAAAAAGTCTAAATATAGCAGATATTAAACAATTAAGAGCAATTTAACAGCTTTTACTACCACAAAAGTTATAAAAGGCAGGGTTAAAAGACGTTCTGAGAACATGAAAAGTATAATGAAATGTCAGGTAACATGGGCCAAGAGGCTCATCATTGTCCTATTACTGTACACATTACTGCCAGTTTCTGGCGGGAGCTCCGTTATATGGAGCTACTCCATTACTGGTATAATTGCTTTATCAGTATCTGAATCTGGAGATTATATTGCCGTGGGATGCCAAAACGGATTTTACTACATCTTTGATACCTGGGGTAACCTTTTAGGAAGCGGGAATGTTCCTGCTGCAGTAGTTTCTCTTGACATCGCTGATACGGGAGAGTTACTTGTGGGCTCTTCAGCAGGGTACACGTTCTACACAAAAGAAGGTGACCTTATTTCAAGTTATCTTTCTTATCCTGTGAGAACTGTTTCCATGTCATCAGATGGGACATCATCTTTAGCGTGTTCACAAAGAAATCTTTACATCAACCAGGGAACTTCCATGGTGTATCAGCTTGAAGTGTCTGATGGACTTCCATTTGGCGCTGTAAGTTCTGATGGCACTCTCGCGTGTGCAAAAGCAGAGGAGTCTGTGTACTGTTTCAGAAATGGTGCACTTCATAAATCATATACTATTGAAAAAGAAGTGGAACACCTTTTTGTTTCTAAAGACGGAAAAAAAGTGACATTCGCTACCAACAAGGACGTGGGATACATAGATACAGAAACAGGAAATATATCTTCAAAAGATCTAGGATTATTCATAAAAACCATGACAACCAGCCCTGATGGATGTACAACTCTTTTATCTACAGCTAATCAACTGATATGGTTTAAGAATGGATCTATTCTAAGCGAATTACCAATTGATAGTATTTGCTGTCTTTCCCTTTCTGAAGATGGGTCTCTAGCAGCTGTGGGAAAAGAAGATGGCACCCTCCAGGTTATAACACCTGATGGCACACTTATAGCTGCGTATGATTTTGAAAGCAGCCCTGTGGCTCTCGAAATATCTCAAGATTACCTCACTGTGTGTACAGATACAAGTATCTCTGTGGTGCAGTTCTTTCAGAAGACACGAACCGATACCCACTTTTACAGTATCCCTTCCAGAAGATCATTACCGTTAACATCGCCCTTTGAAGAAGTGTGGTCTCTTCCTGTGGAGCATGATGCAAGATTCTTCACTGCAGATATGGATGGCGATGGATTAACAGAAATTGTACTCAAAGAGGGAACTACAATTACTCTCCTTGATGAACATGGAGCCCTGAAAACAAAAAGAGATCTTGAAATACCATTTTCCCGGCTTTTTCCAATTGATACAGATGGAAATAATATCCCTGAGATTTGCATAGGTTACAACCCTCCTCATTTTGATTTTTCAGTGTACGATTGGAGAGATGAATCCATGAAAGACTATTATTTTGATTCATTCAAAAATATAACATCCCAGGGATCAGTAATACCTTTTACTGCACTGGATAGTGATAATGATGGTGAACCGGAAATAGTGGCCACGGTCTGGAGAAGCTACGTCTGCGACGTGAGAGGTGTCATAGCTCTTGATTATGTATCGGGGGCTATAGAGTGGTTCTACCACATGGGACCGGGTATATGGCCTAGTGTGATAGACGATATAGATGGTGATGGTGCTGTAGAAATTGTTGTGGGAAGTGTTGCACCATGCAACTGTGAAGATGATGAAGAATACCCTGATTGTGAAGCCTCTGTTACCGCTCTCTCAGGAACGGGAGAAGAGTTGTGGAAAGTCTCTGTGGGGTACGGATTCAAAAGAGCACAAGTGTGTGCTGATGATATTTGTGAAGATGAAGGTGAAGAAATTATTGGGTTTGGCTATGAAGCATCGTGGAATTGGGGTAAACTATTTATTTTAAGTTGCCATGGTGAGTATTTATATGATTTTGAGGTCGATTATTCTATATTTCCTGGNGCNGTAGGTGATATTGATGGTGATGGCACTAAGGAGATTGTAGCACTTGATTCACGAGGATATATTTCTGTGTTTGCGCCTGATCTCAAGGAAAAATCAAAGAAGTTAATAGGGGAGAGTATAACCCAGAATTCACAGGTGTACGTGAACGATATCAATGGAGATGGAACCTGTGAGATTTTGCTTGCAGTTGAAAAAGGATTGTTCATTCTTGACAAAGATCTTGCAGTTATGTGGGAAAAGGGGTTTGAAGATGACATTGAGGTTGTACTGACTTATTTTTCTGGCTGTAAGAATACATTACTTGTTCTCTCAGATATGTTGTATGCATTCTCTTATAAAGATACTGAAGGACCATGTCCTTTGTGGGAGGTTACAGAACGTACTCTTACAGAAGAGGGCACAGAGTATAAGAAGACGGCAGAGTCTTCCTTTACTGGTGGAGAGTACAGAACCTCAAAAATGTACTTTGAGCGTGCATTAGACATTTTCTTAAACCTTGAGGATCAAGAAATGATAGATACTGTATCAGAAAGGATAGCAGAAGTATCTGCAATCATTTTCAAGCGCGATGTAAAAATGGGAACTATTTTTTTGACAGTATTTGATGGAGGATTATGTGTGGTTATTTTGTATTACTGGATTTCCAAGAAAAGATGGTATCGGTTGGCAGAAGGTGTTTTCTTGCTCAGTTTGCCATTTCTTCTAGGGTTATCTCAGGTTTACTATGCCAGCGGGGAGTACCAGTCCGTGTTTATCAGCTATGCTGCTCCTTCCTTAATCATTTCTCTGATAATCGTTTTGAGACAGAAGGTTTACGGGTCTCTAAGAACTATGGCAGCCATACTATCTGGCCACAGGGATATGTTGGTACTCTCCATTGTGAGGTCAGATGGGTTATACAGAGTGTCTGTGGAAAGTATTGAAGAGAAGTTTAACCCAGTAAAAGAGTCCAGAGAAATTGTGTTATCCTTAGAAAGGAGAAAAAATATTATAAGAACGGTTAAATTGAAGATGGGGGTTTTGAATGAGTTTTTTTCTGGACATACATCTTCCAGCTATGCGGAAAAAGCCTTAAAGGAGACAGGAACAGTAATCTACGAACATTTTATTCCAGAGGATTTTTCCGACATATTAAAAGCGAAATTTTTACTTTTGGAGGTGGAAGACACAGAAATTCCTTGGGAACTCATGTATGCTGACAATTTCTTTGCGGTAACATATGGTATTTCCAGGAGGATTGTTTCTACTGAAGCTGTGAATGTTCGTCCTTATACCAGAAAGGGTGGGAGAAGAGCATTGATCATTTCCGATCCTTTGGAAAATTTGCCAGAAGCTCAAACTGAATGTGATATCGTGTACAAGAGACTCAAGCAGAAAATGGAGGTTGTCCTTGTTGAGGGATGTGATGCAAATCTACAAAGAATAGCTAATCAGTTTGGTCAAGGATTTGATATCATCCATTTTGCAGGACACGTTAACGGTGGTCTTTCGTTGGCTGATGGTGTCATGACCCCAGAAGAGGTAAAAGAGTTCATTACAGGTACTCCCGTTGTTTTTGTCAATGGATGTAAATCAGAAGAGTTAGCACGTGCATTCCTTTTGGGAGGGGCCATGGCTTACGTGGGTACGGTCCATCCCATACATGATAGATCAGCAGCTGAAATTGCAGCAGATTTTTACGATTTCAGTTTACAATATCAGATTGGGGAAGCTTTGAGGAGAGCACGAGACGCTCATATAACCAAAGATTTAGTGTGGGCCTCTCTCGTGATGTATGGAGATCCTACATTAAAGCTGTTGTAGACTCAATCACTTGTTGACCTATATATGTTTCTGACTGCTTGCTGGTAAAATTCTGGTGCTAGATGTCTCATCTTCTTATGTCATATCGAGCTTCTACTCTTCAATTATTCTTAGGATATTGCTCTGTTTTGGAACTCATTATACAATTGAACTCCATAAAGGTGATTTTTTCTATCCTAAAAACGTAAAAATGGAATTATTTCTGCAAAAAATTTGAATTTCATCTTATTTGAAGATATCAATCTCAGATTTTAACGAAAGACTTAAATAGTGGGGAATTAAAAGAATCTGAATGCTTTGGCAGATAAACAGACTAATGAAAATAAAGTACATTTCAGCCGTATCCCTCGGAGTATTCATGTGGATGAGCTTTATACCATTATCAGAAGCAACTACTCCTGCATGGAGCTATCACATCGGGGAGGTTACCGCTTCAGCAATGTCAAAAAATGGGAACTACACAATCGTTGGGACCCAGCAAAGATATTTTTATATTTTTGATAGTGTGGGGAAAACCATAAGGAGTGATAATGCGGGAGGTGAAATAACAGCTGTTGATATATCAGAAGATGGAACATTCTTCATTGGAACAAAAATGGGTTACTACTTCTCAAAAATAGCAGGTAACCCTCAAAAGGATGTTAGTAGAGATGTCTCCTTTCTTTCAGTTTCAATTTCAGACAATGGGGATTTTGCCATAGCAGGAACAGAAATGCAGATCTATGAATTTATTTACTTCAAATTAGTTAAAGAAATGCGTATGTGTGATTCAAGGGAGACATGCATGCAAAAGGATCAAGTTAGATACACTGATGTCTCATCTTCTGGTGATTTTGCAGTTGCTGCCACCTTGGACACCATATTCCTATATGATGGGATAATAGATGGTTGGCGATTGAGAGAAATTGATGGAAAAATTTCTTCACTAGTTATTTCCCATGATGGTCAAATTATTGTATGCGGAACTGAAGAAGGAAGAATCTTTGTTTTTGATTCCCAGCTCAATGAAATAGTTATTTACGAAGCTGAGGATAACATAACTGATCTTGAAATAACTGAGGACGGAACCTCTATTATATATGGAACAGATAATGGATCAATTGCTCTCATAGGGATAAATGGAAGATGTTCATGGACAAGCAACCCTATGAGTTTTGTCACATCCCTTTCCATGTCAGACAATGGTAACCTTATTGCAGCTGTTGGTGAGAACCTTTGTCTCCTTGACGGTTCGGGGAGAATACTTCAAAAGATTACCTTTTCAGAACCACCTCAAAACGTTTTTCTCTCACACAATGGACAATACCTCTTTTGTGCTTCAGCCAATAATGTAATGTTCTTTGAACTCTATGATAACACGTTAAACTTTACTAATGAATACAAATACCCTTCAGAAAAGGCCATTCCACTCCATGATGCCCTCGTAAAAAAGGAAAGTAAGTTGGACACTACAGTTCATAGCCTCCAAAGTATGCAAATAGCAGATGTTAATGGCGATGGAAAAAACGAGTTGGTCATTGCTTCAGGTAATGATATCATTGTTGCTGGTGTATCTGGAGAGAAATTGTTAGAAATTGAATTTTCAGCTGAACCTACGTTACTGGGGCTCTTGGATGTCACAGGGGATTTGATACCTGAAATCATAGTTGGACACACTGATGGTCGGATGACATTGGAGTTTTATGATGGAAACGGCACCCTTCTTGCAAATCATGAATTTTATACGCGGTGGAGATCGCAGCCAGAGAATGCAGTCGTAATTTCTCCTCTTATGGCTGCTGACATTGATAAAGATAAAAACATTGAAGTTATTTGCTTGGTATCGGCAGGGTATCTACTGGAACCTCGTGGCATTTATGTCTTCGAATATCCTACTTTTGCAGAAGAATGGTATTACGCATATGCTCCCATCCCCCAACCACAGGTAATAGTTGACCTTGACAAAGATGGAGATTTGGAAATCCTTCTCGGCTCAAATGCCCCGTGTAATGGGAGAACAGTAGGAGATACTGATGACTGCCATGCATATGTGGCAGCCATTGATTCACAGGGAAAGGAATTGTGGATCAAGGAGGTTGGAGCAGGCTATAAAAGGGTATGGATTGACGTCGCTGATGTTGACGGCAATGGAACTAATGAAATTGTTTGTGGAGGTTGGTCTTTTGCTGATGATTGGGGACAACTCTTTATCCTTGACAAAGATGGAGAATATCTGCGTGGAGAAGACAATGTATTCGAGCATTCACTCTTTTTGAGAGGTATTGCAGATTTTGATGGCGATGAGAAGATGGAGATTCTCACCTTTTCATCTGAAGGGTATGTCATGATTTTTGATTATCTACTGAATTTGAAGCAGAAAAAAAAGATTGAAATCAATATGGGCAAATTCACTCGTGCCATCATTAACGATATTGATGCTGACGGCGATAAGGAAATCATCGTGTATTCCAATGATAAGAGAGTATATATTTTGAGTAATGAATTGGAAGTAGAATGGACTGAATCATTGCCAGAATCCGTTGATCTGATTCATGTGTTTATTACGAATCTATATGGGTGTAAAAATGATCTCATAATCTCGAGTGACAAAATAAACATATATTCATGCCAGTATGATGCTTATACAGAATTACCATGTCCTCTCTGGGAGATTACAGAACGAACTCTTTTGGAAGAGTCCAATACTAATTTGGAAAAGGCAAAATCTGCTTTTGAGGCTGGAAAATATATAACTTCAAGGTTTTATTATACGAATGCACTGGATATATACAAAAACCTTGAGGACGAAAAAATGATAGCAGAGCTGTCTGAAACAATTTTTAAATTGGATGTAAGAATAGGAATGATTCTTCTGGCTTTCTGTGATGTAGGGCTATGTGTATTCCTTTTGTATTCCTGGTTCATAAAAAAATGGTCCCGTCTGGCTGAAGGAGTTCTCTTGTTGAGTTTACCAGTTCTCCTGGGATTATTTGAGGTTTACTCTGCTCAGAAGGAGTATCTCCAAATATTTGTCACCTATACTGTTCCTTCTTTTTTTGGTTCTGTAACAATTATACTGCGGCAGAACATTCTCGGATTTGCGAGATCGATTGCTGCCATCTTTTCTGGCCACAAGGATATGTTGGTACTCTCTATCGCAAAAGCAGATGGATCGTACAAAGTGGCTGTGGAAAGTATTGAAGAGAGGTTCAACCCAGTAAAGGAGTCCAGGAAAGTTGTATTTTCAAAAGAAGCAAAGGAGAACCTTATCAAGAATATAGAATACATGTTGGAGGTTTTGAAGCTGATTTCTTCTGAAAATCATACACCTAGCTCTACAGTAAGAATTTTACGGGAAACTGGAGCAATAATCTATGAAAATTTTATTCCTGCAGATTTCTCTGATATTCTAAAAGCAAAATTCCTCCTTTTAGAGGTAGAAGATACGGAAATTCCATGGGAGCTCATGTATGCTGACAATTTCTTTGCCTTAAAATATGCAATCTCTAGGAGAATTGTCACTACTGATAAGGTGGAAATCCGCCACTTTCCTAGAAAACATGGGAAAAAAGCACTTATCATCTCTGATCCTAGAGAGAATTTACTAAAAGCCAAAAAAGAATGTGAAATTGTGTACAAAAGGCTCAAACAGAAAATGGAGGTCGTACTTATTGAGGGATGTGATGCAAATCTACAAAGAGTAGCGAACCAGTTTGGCCAAGGATTCGATATCATCCATTTTGCAGGTCACGTTAACGGTGGTCTTTCATTGGCTGATGGCGTTATGACCCCAGAAGAGGTAAAAGAATTCATCGTGGGTAGACCTGTAGTTTTTGTCAATGGATGTAAATCAGAAGAATTAGCACGTGCATTCCTCTTGGGAGGGGCCGTGGCCTACGTGGGTACGATCCATCCCATACATGATACATCAGCAGCAGAAATTGCAGCGGATTTTTACGATTTCTGTCTACAGTACCAGATCGGGGAAGCTTTGAGGAGAGCCAGGGAATACCACATAACCAAAGATTTAGTATGGGCCTCTTTAGTGATGTATGGAGATCCCACACTAAAGCTGTTATGATTCAGATGGCCAAATTCTTCCAATTTTCATAACCCTCCAAATACGACACTTTCAAATTGTCTGGTTCTCTCACATTTGTTACACGTGTAACAAGTTTTTTTAATTTTCGAATGTAGTTCTTGCTTGACAATACTAACCCATCAGAAAATTCTTATTTTTCCCATTTTTTCAGGAATTTTTCTGCTTTTTTTCGTGTTGCAGGTCTTCTGTTCTTCAATCTTCTTTTAACAAATTCAATGACTTTGTTCTCATCTTCAATGTAGTCATAATACTGATCCAAAGCAACAATAGTTTTTCCAAGTAATATATCAGTGCATTCTGTGCTTTCCCTGGGATCATTTTCCACATCAAGCAAGAGTTCAGTAATTTTGTTTCTGAATTCAGGCTTTGCTAGAGCTATCTTCCCTGAATTGTCAACAATGTGTGCTGCTGTAATCATAGTCTTATCATCAATCATATCGTAGTATTCATCAAAAATCTTGTCGAAATTCCTCTGGCTGTCCACAGGTGTAAGATTTGCAATAATGTCTAGAGCATTCCACTTGCAGATTGTATCATCGCCTCTCATGAGTGACAGAAATGTACTCCAGTGGTAATACAGAAATTCAGGCTTTTTACTGGATATTGTTCTCAAAATCTTGATAGACCTGTTTTTCACGCGTTTGTTTTCTGAAGTTATACCTTCCAGTAAATCTGGAATCAAATCAGGCTCTCTTATTACAATTTCAGCAACCTCCTCAGAGGGATCTTCCTTTTGTGCAAGCTCATCCAGAATCTTTGAGGTCATAACCCTCTGAGTAACTCATGATATTTATATTTTTTCTTTCAATAGCTGCCAACCCTTGAGGTAGTTCTCATTTGTTACACGTGTAACAACTGACACTAGATATGTGAAAACCCCATATTAAAGCATTCAAATGGTATTCTCAGACATCAGCATAGAGTGTCTTGTCCCCTTTAACGATTCCATTAGTAAACAGAGTCCTAAATTTTGCAAACCTGCAAAACACATATTAAATAACCCCCTCAAAGAATACCATGACAACCGACCACGGTGCAGAAAGAGAAGCTGAACTCATGTTTGAAATCTTGGACTCTGCACATCGTTGCGGAAGAAAAATCACAGAACCCCAGATAAGAATTGTTGGAGGCGAAAAAGCCCAGCCAACCTTACAAAAACTTCTCATAGGGGAATATCTCTCAAAAGTTGAGAAAGAAGATTTTCCCGTTTTCTACACGCTCACTTCCAAGGGACTGAATCTTTTTGGAGAAATGAGGAAATCTCAACAAGTTCCGAAGGAATTAAGAATCCACATCATTGAAAAACTCAACAAAGCAGTGACTGACATAGAAATAAAACCCTGGGAAGTAATGTTCCACATCGTCCACGTGATTGGAAAAACCCGGCCTGTCACTACAGGAGATATTGAAGCGTATTTCCATCATTATTTTCCCAGTATAAAGGGGATATCCAGGGCGAGCATCTATCGAAATATAAAACACTTGAGAATGAAAGGATACATTCAATGTGAGAAAAAGACTTACACTGATCAGAGTCAGTACAGACTATCTAAAAAGGGGGAGGAGGTCTTTTACATGACAAAAGCTGATGCAACTCGGAAATTGCGTACGTCTGAAGAATGGGACAATGCCCTCAAGCAGATCTTCAATAAGATCACCAAGGAACAAAAAGAGGATGAGAAAGCACTCTTTGATACGCTGGATACGGTAGTACCAGAAAGTGTAGACAAAATCCAGATCATCTGGGTTCTATACACCAGGGGGAGCGTTTACGAATTGAAGGGCGACCTGGACAAGGCAGAGGAGACATACTTACGTATGGAAGGAATCTGTGAGGAGCTCGAAGACACCCGAGGAAGAGCGTACGCATTAAAGGGATTGGGAAATGTGTCTTTCAAGAAGAGCAAATACGCTGTAGCTGAACAGTACTACAAGAGGTGCTGGAGAATAGCAGAAATTTTGCAGGATACTTTGTTGTTGTCTGATGTACTGAACAATGTGGCTTCCTGTTTCTACATGAATGATGACATAGATGAAGCATTACACATGTTTGAAAAAGCCTTGGATCTGGCAGAAAGTGATACATTCAGGGTGGCAAGCACATTATCCAACACAGGGTTATGCTTTGCCCGAAAGGAAGATTTAACCAAGGCTAAACAACTCTGGGAGAAGAGTCTTCGTTTATACGAGGAGCTGCAAGAAACCACAGAGATCAAAAAGGTAAAGAGCAACCTCAGAAAGGTTGACAGAAAACAAAAAAGAGAATATCTGGAAGAGAACTACAAAAGAATGCTGCAGACAGGGACCTCAGAAGACATTAAAAAAGCGTACGAAGAGCTGGCTGAATTCAAAATAGATGGTCTCATCAAATCCACAGGAGTTAGCTGATGAATGGATAAAATGAGAATGCAGAAACACATTTCCTTATTACATTCAAATAACTGTAAAAAGCAAAAAACCTAAATTTGGTATACAGGAAGATTCTTACCAGAAAATACGGGATAAACTATTGTACAGACAATGCAGGAACCTTCTATAATCTATTGTTAATACCTCTGAATGAATCTAAAAATTTAAGACAATTCCAAATAATTAATAACAATATAATATTAAATTCTTTAAGAACTTAAAATATTTAATAAAATGGGAATTATTTTTCAATAATCAGCTTAATTCTTCTATTAGGTGACAAAATGTACAAAGCAATAGTAGAATTAGGCCTTCCAGATCTTCTTGGGGGAATAGTTCCCTATGGAGGAGTTGAAGGCGATGATCCAGACACACCCTGTTAGCCAGGATGTCTTAACCTATCTTTTTCTTTTTTCCAATATTTTTTCAATTTCTTCTTCATATTTTTTGAAGGGAAAAGCCCACTGCTGCGTTTCAAAGTCAAAATGTTCTTCATTGAATGATTTCTTTGTCGCATCACCGTAACCTGCAGACCTCAATTGGAGGCAGCGAGCATGAATTCGCGGACGAAGCGTATCAAGGCTCTTCATTAATGCAGGTCCTAACTGCGGACTTGTCCAGCACCACACAAATCCTGTATCTTTACACAGGGTATACGTCTTGTACATCCTGCATCCTTTGCCAAAATTCACAATGAATTGCAAAACATCCTGGCTGCCACCTTCAACTACCAATAAAAATGCATAGCATTCCCCTCGAGGGTACGGAGAGATATTGTAATGTTCTCTCTCAGTAATTCCTGCATTCATAATCTTTTTAATGCTGTATTTGATCTTGCTGCGCCTCCAGAATCTTCCGTGTAACCTTTTTTCTATTTTTTGGATTTCAGCTATACTGCAGGTCTTCACCTGTAAATACTGCATCACCTTCAAGTCAATGTACTCCCACTGGATGTTGTGTGTCCTTTCTGGGTACTCTAACTCTATATCTACCTCTTCAAAGAGGTGAGAAACCTGTGGGGTAATACTCCCAAAAAAATCTGGATTGTGGACGAACCATCTATTCTGAGAAGAATATGGCCGGTACTCCACCAGTCCCGCATTCTTCAGTATATTTAAGAGCCTGGCAAGATACACGTAAGAGTTAGACCTGAAAAAGGCAAATAGGGTATCTCCCTGTATGGTGGGAAAAATCCACTCCCAGCACTCAATGCACGTGATCAACTGGAAGACTACATCGTACTGTTCAGGGTTGAACCGGAATTCAGCAAAGGTATTGTATATAGGGTTCTTACCCACAGCATTTAAATTGATGTGATAGTATGGTCCTCTAATGTATCCTAGTTTCCTTAAATCACTCATTTTGCTGCTCAATGTACTCGCTCGTTTATAGTTGAGCTCGTGCTGCAGTTGTGATTTGGGAAGTGAGGGATTCTTTCCAATTAACGTGAGGAGTTTCTTTTCAGATTCAGTAACCATTGTATCTTTTTCTAACTGTTGGCTTTTATTCTTTTCCCATGAGACATCAAAAGATTATAGAGGGTTTTATAGAGGGTTCATTCTTATATTTCATGGAGGTATTAGACTCGTCTTTTGGGTCTGGTTCTTTAGTCCAATTGAAATGTATAATTTCTCTGGAAAAACTTTCTTTTTTCATTCTATTGCTGATTAATTATAAAAAATTCAATTTATTTAATTTCTTACATATTTTTCTTATTTATTTTCGATTTATTATCCAAATCACCCTTAAAAACTCCTTTTCAATCGTTGTTGATAAATTTTTTTTCTGCAAATTATCCATTTTTTTTGAGAATGGCCACGATAAATTTGAAATACTATATTGACTTCGAGAAATAAGCAGACATAAAAGAATGTACTTGGAGTAGGAAAGAAAAAGAAAAACTGATATAGAGGTGATAGAAATGACAAAATCAAAAAAAATATTTTCAAAAAGGTCAGCAAAAAAATGGGTTAGGATGCTTGAGGTCGTTGTGGTTCTGGTTGCAGTCAGCAACATAGTAGCGCCAGGATTGTTCCCTATAAGGATTTCAAGCACTCAGGCTGTCCTTTTACTCGGGTTTCTAGGGGCAGCAACGGGAGCAAAACCAGCTCAAAAATTGTTGAAAAGGACCTTCCTGCCATCGCTGGCATTCTGACACTGGCCCAAGCAGTGGAACTCAAGAATCTAACCAATTTCGGGAAAGAAGTGATTTATTTCCCCTTAAGAACTACTGAATGAGGTGATAGAATGGAGAGCGGAATCTCAGAAATCATCGCTTTTCCAGTAATCCTCGTATTACTTGTGGCTATCCCTATGATATGGAGCTGCTACTGGAGGATTCTACTCTGGGGGAAGGGCTGCAGGAGAGGCAGATAATGAGATGCAGTGATTCCCAAATCGCTGTATCTTTTTCCTTTTGGTTTTTATTCTTTTCTCTGAATTGTTGAATTGTTTGGTGTTTGTCTCATCTCGTTACACGTGTAACACCAAATCGTTTTTTAATCATTTCTCAGTGATTTTTAATATTTAAAGAAACATGCAAAAGACCCCCGTGGTTCCCCACCCTTTTATTCTCCTTCTATCTTTTGATTTTCTCATAATTTATCAAGTTGAGAATTTCAACCTTCTTGGCCATACATGATTTTTACCAAGCAGCATTATATTGGCTTCGAAATGTATCTTTGATGAATTTCATTCAGAAAAGAAGAGAAAAACATGGTTCAGGATGTGCCGAAATACTTTTAAAGAATAATTTCCTCACATATATGGGTGCCACAACAGTGTAATAATAGAAACTGCACTGAAATGGAGGTGACACTATGTATGAAAAAGACAAAGAAACCGCAATCTTTGACATAAGAGCAATTGAAGGTGTAAAGGATAGGGTTGAGCGATATGCGAACCAAGCATTCAAGAATTTAGACGATGCACTGCAGAAGATTGGCGATGCTTTACTTTTTAACGTGGAATTAGTTCATAACGATGTTAACGCTTCAAGAATTGATCATGCAAAGAATGACATGGTGATTAATGCTTCTGCACTGATGAAAAAAGAAGAGAAATTAGTGAAAAATATTGTTGAATTAGTGGGAATCCTCTGTAAATTCGTGAAAACTGCTTATAAAGTTGAAGAATTAGAACCTGATGTAATCCCTACGAGCCTCATTCGAATGGGTAGACACTGGAAGTTTCTTTCTGTTGGGACTTCGCAGTCTGCAATGACATCAAATAAGTTAGCAATGCTCTCGGGCTACAAAAAATCTGAGAGTAACCCTATGATAGAAAATTGCTGCGAGCTGGCAATAGGCGCTTGTACCATGGGTAAATATGCAATAACGAAAAATGTGTGGGAGGGATTGCCTGAAAACAGCCACCCTGACGGCATGATAGGCCATACCTACAATGTGCTGCGGGCTTATGACTCTAAACGTCCACGTACAGCAGTTGCAAAAGACTTCAGAACTAAATTTCAGGAAAAAGCAGATGAATACCGTCAAACTGTAAGTCACCTTATAGATGAAATTCAAAATCAGACCCCGCAACCAGGACAGGCTGTCAAATACTTAGGAAAGGCTCTTGAAAAGCTTGAAGAAGCTTCAAAATTGGTACAGGAAGCTTCGAAGTACATAGAAAAGTTACCACCAAAGCCATCAGTCGCTATCACCAACCCACAGGATTAAGATGCTGTTAAAGGAGAAAGCCCAGATGAACAGTGAAATCGCCTGTGTTGGGCATTCTCTCTACCATGTTACACGTGTAACAGGGATTATGAATCTTTTTGATTTAATAAAAAGAGACAATGAGAGACATGACGGGTTGAACTCAAAAATGTGATAACCTCACCCAGCAGGAGTGTTGAGGAACCACCTATCTTCTTTTTTACACAGCGCCACTAAGTTGCTTGACATGATCTAAAAGATGCTGGTTTTTTGCTTTGGAAGCAAATAATTCTGCATATTTCAAGCACAGCTTTGTACCTTCTTTACAATTATGTAGGTTGAAATGGAGTGCATAAAGGATCAACCATTGTGCTGCTTCACAGTGTGCATAGATCTTGTCCTGTATAGATGAACAGCAGTCGAGCTGGCGTTTTGCTTTGACAGCGTTGTGGTGTTTCAGAAATACAAAAGCCTTTACTAGATGAGCATCTGCTTGTCCTTCAAGATCTTCTATTTCTCTGTTTATTGTAAGTGCATTGTTGAGACTAGTTTCAGCATGATCTAGCTCATCTGTTAATGCAGCCTGTTGCGCCAAGCGAATGAAGGTACGTGCTACACCATCTTTTGCATCTGTAATCTGGTAGATTTTCAAAGCTCTTTTGTACCTTCTTTGGGCTCCCTCAAGCTCACCTGTCCACATGGCAAGGTCGCCCAGTGCCCTGAAGGTATTTGCTTCACCTATTTTTGCATTTATGTGCTGGTAGATTTTCAAAGCTCTTTTGTACCTTTTTTGGGCTCCTTCATGATCACCTGTCCGAAAGGCGAGAATACCTAAGCGCATGAAGGCATTTGCTTCACCCAGTTTTTTATTAATGCACTGGTAGATTTTCAAAGCTCTTTTGTACCTTTTTTGGGCTCCTTCATAATCACCTGTCTTCAAGGCGAGGTCGCCCAGTGCCCAGAGGGTATTTGCCTCCCACATTTTTTCGTCAGTATCTTGATAAATTGTTAAAGCTTTCTCAAACCTTTTTTGGGCTCCCTCAAGATCGCCTCTTCTCATGGAAAGGATGCCCAGAGTTGTGAGGGTATCTGCTTCACCTAAGTGGTCTCTGAGTTTTCTGAGATTAGTTATAATGCTGTTACCAACTTCTTTTGCTTCTTTCCACCTATTGTGGAAAGTATACAATAAAATGAGATTAGGCCCTAATAAACGCAGGGCTGAAGGCTCTTTGTCTGTCTGAGAGGGTACACAGGGTAGGTCAACAGCAGAACGAAGGTTCGGTTCATCTGCTGTAAAGTAGAACCGGTATTCTTTTGCATCCTTTTCATTGTGGTGTCCATATAATTCCTTTGCGTATGCCCCCATCACCTCCACAATTTTGGGGCCGTAATACCTCTTAATCTCATCTGTACAGATATTCAAGGCAAATAACCTGACAGGTGGTAACAGGGTAGCACGTCTGTCTCTGATCTCTGCCAGAGAAGCATCATTCAACTCTTGTACATACTCCCAGGCTGTACTCCCATAAATTTTTGTGAGCTTATCCTGTTGGGCACCTGCAGGCAGCATGGAAAGTATTTCAAAAAGGGTTTGCGCTTTATCAGATAGAACATGGTGGGCAGATGCTAACGATGCCACAAGGCTCTCCCCGTGTTCTAAATCTCTATCTGTTATATTCTTTATTTGGATTGCTTTGGCCTTGTATACTTTGATTCTTTCCAGTAGGTCTTCAAGGTGGACACCTGGTGCAAGCTGACGTGCTGTGAGTACAAGTGATAAAGGATGTCCTCCTAATTGTTCGAGCAGAGTGTGAAACGTGTGTGATTCGTATTCTCTCTGTGACATTCTTCTCTTTGTTGTCGCATAAAAGAGGGTTGCAGCATCATTTTGTTTTAAAGGGTACAGTCGATAGACACGTTCTGGTTCATAAAGGTTCCCCCCAACAGGTCTCTGGCTTGTTATCAAAAGAGTTGTATTCAGAGTAAATTTGAGAATCGAATCAATAATATCCTGCATTGCATCCTCGTCCTGCCAGAGAATGTCTTCTGCATTATCCAGTAGTAACAAGCAGTGACGTTCCCGTAAATAGGCGATAACATTCTTTAGATCAGAAAATTGCACCACAAAGGCTGCGCCAAGCAGATCAATGATTCCATCTGCAGAATCAGTCTGCCGCAAATCTATATAAAAGATCCCATCAGGGAAAAAACTTCGTGAACAAAGCCACCGTGCCACCTCTATGGCCAAAATCGTCTTTCCAATTCCCCCCACTCCTGTTATGGTGACAAACCGGTTTGTCACGAGGTTGCTGATAATGGCATGCATCTCTGCTGATCGGCCAGTAAATGTTTGTGGTTTTACAGGAAGGTTTGATTCAGATGGTGTGGGTTCCTCAATTGCCAAGGTGCCTTGGGGACCTTTTTGAGAGAGTAAAGGATCTAAATGAGTACTCTCTTCAGGGAGCAGCACAAATTTCTTTTCTTCGGGTACAAATGGCTTCTTTTTTCTGTAAGCTGTAAATTCCAGGTGACGTTTCATCTTCATCAACTCTGGATTCCCTTCCACCAATAATTGAGCCATCTCAAATGCTTTCTGGACAGAATCGCCCCGAAAAAGGCTGCGAAAAAATTGACCTACAAAAACAATGGCTGCATGATCCAATACAGGAACATCGCATTTAATAGCAACAACATGCAGAATACCTGCTTCAACTAACAGTGCACCTATCTTTTCAGAGTGGCAGGCACTGACAATGGCAAGTTCAAAACATCCCATGCGAATCAGTTTCTTAAGGTAATCACCTGTTACAGGCTGACTTCCACCTTTCCCATCCTCAAATAAAAGGAATTCCTCATAGCCGTGGCTGCTCACATGTAAAATGTTAAACTCCTCTTCAACACTTCTGGCTAATTCATCTATGGTGGCAACGCCAATACGAAGTGACCCTGCTCTCTTACACGCAGAAAGCTCACGTACGATAGCATCTTTTTCTGCTTTCATATCCAGCGCATCCAAGGGGCTGCCATCTGGAGCCACCAGAGGTGCAGATAATAAATAGAGGATTTTGGGATGTTGAATCATGTTACACCTCCAATTCTTGCCATCATAGTCATCTTTTCATCACGAGGTCTATTGAAGATGAA
>JGI2171J19970_10000533_pt1 | contig 20475 bp, 15 predicted proteins | sample DeeMarSWOR324_28_FD_19970 | JGI IMG/M metagenome (IMG submission 19970) | reverse complement strand
TGAAAACGCGGACGTGAATTTTGTCAGGGAGAGAATAGCTAAGCGCCCAAAAGACATAAACAGAATTGTGGAAGAAGTATTTGAAATAACCGACCGCTCAGTAATTTACACTCCTAGATTTAAACTTTTGTTTAGGAACGTAAAGACATGGGAAGAAAAAGTCTTAGTGCTTGACGGCGTTACATCAAAAAGAATTTAATAGATTGAAAAATTCTGTCTCAAATTCCAAATATTCTTTAGCTACGTTTTCACATTTCGAAATTAAAAACGATCTACTTCAGCGGCAAATAAGATTCAATAATGCGAATTGAAAATAAGGATTTCTAATTAACAATGCTTAACTAATTTGTTCAGCCAACCCATTTACAAGGGATGATAAGAGTGAAGCCCACGCCTAGTCTAGTTAGTTTGGCTCTTGTGCTAATTGCCGCCTACTCTTTAGCTACAATGAGCATTTTCTTCATGATTGACTTGATAGTTAATGAAACGCTCTACTTGTATGGGCTTCGATTTAGCGTCGATTGGGCAGCACAATACTGGACTGCGATTAGAACTGGTTTTGCTATGTCATGGTTGGTAATAATCACAGCAATAGCTTTCCAAGTTTACCTTACTCGCAAAACCAAAGAAAAACCTGAGGAACCAAGAGAAAAAGAGCCAGCAACGGAGGAACCATGGACTGGAGAACGAAAAGAAACGGAACCAATGAATGAGGAACAATGGTCCACGTACACTCTCAGCGACGGCTCAACAATCAAGGTTAAACATAAACTGAAAAGCGCAAAACGGCTCGAAAAGTATTCCTCAGACGGAATACCAATTTACGTTGTAGACTATGATAACATAGTGCAAGTAGTGAGCGTGCCAGAAAAACTTGTAAAGAAATCAAAAGAATCATCTGGCTGATCGTTTCTTTTTTGATTAAAGAAAAGATGCGGAACTCACGGGAAATCAGTACTTTAAATCCGAATTTTCTCTTCATAAATTAATTATTTTTCTTTTCGGCTATCTTGGAGTTGGTGAAAACATAATGAGCGAAACAGTAGGGCTTAGCGAGTTACAGATAAAGAGACGCGAATTGGAGAACGAGTTAGCTTCGTTATCTCAAAAGGAAAAAACGCTGGAAACTGATTTGAGGACGCTCGAAGAAAAAATTATTTACCAGTTGAAAGAGGAAATCAAAGCGAAAAAAATGATTTTGAGCGGTCTTGAATCCCGAAAGAGCGATCTGGAGAGAAAATTGAGAGAGCTACAAGGGAAACCGGCAGTTCCGCAAAAGGCAGAAGAACAACCTGCAAGAAGGGAAACTGCGGAACCCGCTCAGCAGAAAGAAAATGACACTGAATTGACTGTTGTTGCATACCAACCAGAACAAATCCAAGAAACGGAGCGGAGCACCAAGAAAGATGACAAGCGCGATTGGGTATTTTAGGGCGTAGTTCCTCTAGATCCACTTGGTAATTAGCCAATTTTAATCAAGAATTACCCATCACTTCTTTTTCCATTCTTCAAAATATTATTAACGTTAGTTGCGCCTTCCCCTTCAGAAAGGATTACTTTAACTTAGCTCTCTCCACTGTGCTGAACGGTCGGTATAACACTTGCTTTTTTAGCATTTTGTGCTCAAGACTGCAAAACGTGGTTGCGTATGAAAAAGAAAGTTGCAGTTTTAGCCGCTGAAGATGACCTCTCGGTGGATTTGACTTTGCACGATTTTTCGGCGATTTTGCTCGCTGAGTTTGCTGAGAAGATCGTAAGACCTTATTATTCGGGCAACATGAGTGATGCTGTGAAACAGCTTATTCAAAAAGCTATCAGAGAAGAGGAGATTGTTCTTAGCCATGTGAAACTGGTTAAAAGGGGCAACAATTCCATTAAAAATACAAAAAGGGATTAGCTAGTGCCCATTCAGGTCAAATGAGCCTGGCTTAGACTCTTATTGCTGCACGCAGCACTAGCCAGATTTTGGCGCTGTCAGTTTGCAGTGAACCCGAGATTCTAGCTACATGCAAGTGTCCCCACATCCAGAAGTATCGTCCTGCCAGTTTCAAAGTAACAGGTTGCCCTTCAGGGCTTGTGCCCTCTGCTTGCAGAAGAAAGCCATGTTTATCGCGAATGACCGCCCCGTTTCCTCCCGTAATCACGTATTCTGTTTCATTTATTCTAACTGTGCCGCCTACAACATCAAATTTTATAATTGTCTCGTTAACCTCTGTAGCCTCTAAAGCTAAGGCAAATCCCGCGGAACTTATCACTATTTGGCCGTTGACTTTCTCCACAGCAAGACCTTTCGCTCTCAACATTCTTGTTCGACTTGACTGTGTTTCTGCGGTTGGTGCAGACGGAGATGAAGCATAAGCGTAGGGAAAAGATATCATGAAAACAAGCGCTAACGCCGTTGTTGCCGTAATGAGCATTTTTCGTTTTTTGCTTAGGGTAAACATTTCATTTTTCACCTCCAACGTTACTTCAATGTTTACCTCTTTTGTCAAGTGTTTAAAAAAGAAGCCGCACTTTTGATGTGCACCAAAAGTGCACATTAAGACGGTTTTTCGTCGAATTTTCCAGAAAGTATTTGTTCCTCAAGGTGAAGAAGCAAGCCTATTCGACGTTCCCACTTGTTGAAGAACCGATACTGGGAATACATTGCGTATATGCTGTACCCGAGGAATACGCCAGCCACAACTAAAAACAGAAAGGCGCCAAGTCCAAGGTCCAAACGTCTTATGATGAGTATTAGCCATAAAACAACTATAAACAAGAAGCCTGAAGAAATCAGCCCTATTAGCGTTCCATTTCTGAATTTGCTCCATTCCTTGTCTAACTCGAACAAGAATTCATGCAGAGACTTAACTGGATATAGCTTCTCGGTTTTTTCTTCGACCATTTTTTCTCCTTCCTTTTCTTTTATCGCGTTATTCATATACCTAATGCACCAAAGGTGAATTCTGTTTTACAAGATAGAGGGCAATGATTTGCGTAATTCAATGTAGAGTCGTCTCCCTTCCTCCGTCAAAGCACAGCCTCCTTCCTCGGTCTCTTTCACCAATTTTTTCTCTACGAGAAAAGCCAGATGCTTCAGGAAATCATCATAAGAAAGGTTTGTGGATTTTCGCCAAACATTCGTGCGCAATTGAGGCTTGGCGTTGAAGAACAAGAACTCTAAAATTTCAAATCGAATCTGAGCAGCACCCTTTCGCATACGCCCCATCTGTAAGCGCACCATTCGGCGGATAGCCATAGTTTGCTAAATGAGAATATATAATTCACGTTTTCTTTAAAGTCAGCTGAAAGCCAGTGCGGTTCAGAGTTGCTTAAGCCTTCTATCGGAATTGAGGGGATGTTATACGTGTTTTTTTAAAAAAAGTGTAATATGTGGGGACAAATCGCTTTGACTTTAATTCAGTGCGAAAAGTGCCTAAACTAGCTTGACTTCAGCTGTTCGATAGTTTCTTCGACGCCTTTGCTTTCGTTATCTAGCCAGTTCTTGTATTCCTTCAGTTTCTCAAGTTTTTCTTCCTTTGTTAGGAATAGTCTTCCGTGGTGAGTGCAGCAGCACATGTTTTCTTCTCCATGATGCATGTTTTCACCTCCGAACCTGATATTGGTTTTGCGATATCGGATAACCGATATATGTATATAAAAGTATCGGTAAACCGATAAACATTTCAAAAAACTTTAATATCGATTATCCGACATGAATGCATATGGTACATTGCAGATCGAAAGGATTCCTATCCTTTCTAATACTATGGCTAGTCAGCAGAAAAAGCATGACTGGGGCAGAAATCGCTTTAGAACTAGAAAAAAGGAAAGGAAAAAAACCGAGTCCTGGCACAATATATCCAGTTCTGAAGAATATGAAAGAAAGGAAGCTCCTTTCAATAGACGAGAACAAAAGTTACACGCTAACAGAAAAAGGGAAAAAAAGCTTGGAAGCGCATTTAGACGCGTTCATAAGAACATTCTACGACATTGACGAAATGAAGTCTTGCTGCTGCGAGGAGAGATCTTCTAGTAAGGAATGCTAAGAATTTAGCGCTGAAATTTTGTGTTTTTACAAAGATTGATGGAGTTGGGAATGGGAGTTTAACGCCCAACATAGTGGAGACATCACCCGCGATTCCTCTTTTTTCTTGTATAGCTGGCTTGCGTTTTAAGCCCAAATGGCGTTTCAGTAAATCCTTAATAAAGCCAAAGAATATTTTCTCTCAGGTATAAATGACCAAGCTAATTTGTTTAATTCTAATTACCATTTTATTAGTAATCGCTGTCTTCTCGCCAATAGCGTTTTTGCATTACAGTTTTGCAGAAACAACTGAGGACCAAGTGTTTTTCGGAGTTTCTTTCGGCGGGAAAACAGCTAGTGAAGCCAAGCTTCTAATCGACAGAGTTAAAGGATACACGAACTTCTTCCTCGTCAACTCTTGGGACTTAAGCTCTAACGAAACTGCACTAGACGAAGTTTGCAATTACACGGCAGAAGCAGGTTTGAACTTCATAGTATTCTTTGATTATATCTCTCTTACCCCTGGCCTGCCTCTTACTCCTTGGCATGGAGAATGGGTAAGCACCGCAAAAGACAAGTGGTCAGAAAAATTTTTAGGAATTTACGTCTATGATGAACCAGGAGGCAGACAGATAGACACCGGATTATTTGACAATTTCAGTCTCAGCGAAAGAGCCGGAATGTTCGAAAACGTCACCAAATACGACTACGAGGAAGCGGCTGAAGTTTTCCTCACTGAATTACCAAGAGGCCTGAGTTTTCAGTTTCTTCAGAACAACAGTATCCCCAAGTATACTTCTGATTACGCTCTTTACTGGTTTGATTACTTGGCGGGGTACGACACGGTTTTTGTGGAGCTAGGTTGGAATCACAGTAGACCACGACACATAGGGCTTTGCAGGGGCGCGGCAAGAGCGCAGGAAAAAGAGTGGGGAGCAATTATAACATGGACTTATAATGATGAGCCGTATTTGGCAAGCGAACCGGAAATACTTGAAGATTTGATAATAGCTTATGAAACAGGAGCAAAATACATTATTGTGCTTAACTACCCCACGTATCCAGAAACTAATCCTTACGGCGTCCTCTCGGACAAACATTTTGCTGTTATGGAGAGGTTTTGGAACCGAATTCACGCTTTTCCAGAAAACATACTAGGAAAAGTGAAGGGCGAAGTGGCTTTTGTCCTACCGAAGGATTATGGGTGGGGCATGAGATGGCTTGACGATTCTATTTGGGGATTATGGTCAGCGGACACGGACAGTTTGTCTCCTTTAATTTGGGAAAAAATGAACAAGTTAATAGAAAGGTACGGGTTACGGTTAGACATCCTATATGATGACCCAAGATTCAGTTTTGACGAATATTCCGAAGTTTACTATTGGGATTCCGATATTGACTGAAACCCACATCGAGAACAGCTCTTTTTGCTTGTTACTTTGAGAGTAAGGCTTACTTCACTAAGAGAGGATTGAAAAGTGAAAACTGTTCAGAAAACGCAAGTATATGGATGTATGCCGTGGAGCTGGGAGTTGCGCCTCAATGCAGTGGAGATGTAACCCGCAAAACAACCTTGTTTTGTTTGTGTCAAGTTCTGTTTTATGTGGCTTGTTTGGTTAGGCATATGGGGTTTTTGATGTAATCCTGATTTCGCAACTTCTTAACTCGTATGGACTTCTTGCATTCCAATGGGTCCTCAGTCTGGTACAGGCTGATTTCCCCGTCAAATAGGTCAAGCACAGCCGTAGCCTGATCTGGAGGATGCATACTTGGATTCATCACAGTTAAGATTGTAAACCCTTTTGAACCCAAATCAGTAATAAGCTCTGAAAGCCACTTTCGCGTTGTCTTCGCCCCATAATCCAAAAGAACATCAGAGACAATCTCAACGCAAACCCTCTTGTGACTTGAAGGTTGATCTACGTCTCGGTAAGCCTTGGCTAATGCAATGTTGAGGTTGGTTAGGTCTGTTTTGCCATGAAGTTTGTAGACGTTGGGGAGATCAGGAACTTGAGCTTTAGGCTTGGGATTACACAAAAACAAGTAGAAGCCAGATTTTCCCAAAAGATCTTCCAAATCAACAGCTTCCGTATTAACATGAAAGGTGATCTGATCTTCCTTTGTTCCAGCTTCCAAGAAATTCTTAATTATCATTTCTCTCTCGTCACTGGGAGGACCGGTCAGAACAACCGCATATTCTTCTGGAATACCCCCCAGCAATAGTGAGTCTAATTCTTGTGTACCGGTAGACACACGATCTGCTAAAACTACTTCTTCAACCTTAATCTCCAAAGCCTTTAGTTCAAGAGACTTGTTCTGTCCAAGCTCATCTAAATAGTGGATTTTAGGTTTTAAGTGATACACTCCTTTCTTTGAAGGTTGAAGAACCAGCTTAGCTTCCACCAGCTTTAGAGGAGCAAGTTGCTTACCCTTCATGTTCAAGCAGGAATCTTCCAACCGATAGATCTCAGGCTTCTTGACTACTACGAAATCTGCGGGAATAAAATCTTCAACCCTAGTCAGTAGAGCAGGTTCTCTGCCAGCGTTAACAAACTCGACCGTCAAACAGAATGATTCCCCAACTTTGACTTCCTTAGCACCAGCTATCAGGTTCGCCTGAACATTAGCATGTTCAAACCGTTCCAAACCAACAGACACCTCGCTAGTTGGTGTTGGAGTGGCAAAAGCCATTGTTGTTGAAGCGATAGCAGGAGCATGCATGACCTCATTGAGCGAAACTGCCAAGTTTCTTTCTTCTCTGACATTTTCAAGAATCTTTTGCACCTGAGCCGACTTTTCAGGCTGCTTAGCTTTCATAAAAGAGCCCGCTGAGATTTGCAGCAGGTTTTCAGCCATTTGATATTGTTTGGCTCTCTTCTCCTGATCCACTTCACTTTCAGCTTGGTTCATGAATAGATAGGCATCAAAAAGCCGTTGAGTTGCTTTAGCGTATTCTGAGGCACTCTTAAATCCAGCCTGCAAGTAGCTAGTTGCAGCACTCTTCAGGTGACCCTTACCCATAGCATGTTCTGATAAGTCTAGGCTACTTTGGTATTTTATTCCCGCAGCTAAGCCCTTGCAGAAACTGCTGTTACCGAGTATGAGCAGTGTTGTTTTTTTGGTGGGACTGTATGTTTTGGCTTGCTCGAAGAGTTGAGAAGCCTCTACGTAAAGCTTGGCAGAAGCATGTTCTTCAGCCAAAGCCATTTTTTCCCATGCTTGGCTTAGAAACCTTATCAATCTTAGTTCTCTTTTTTCTTCTTCAGATTCCAATTCTTCAATAATTTTACCCAAGCTTTCTGCTGCTTTGCAGTAACTTTTAGAGCTTTGCAGGTATTTACCCGTCCTGTCCAATAGTTTTGCTTCTTCTAGAAGGATTCTAGCCTGACAATATCTACCTCTAAGTCTTGAAGCTCTGGATAAACGAAGAGCAATTTCCTTTTCATCTGCAGAAGTGATTTCATCAATCTTTCGTTTTATGGACTCTTCTGCTTTGCTGAACTGTTCAAATGCTTCTTGGAATGTTTGTTTTGCTTGCTGAGTATTCTCTTTTCTACTCAAGTTTTCAGCTTCTTCGATACTAGCCCAAGCTAAATAGTTAGGGACAAGATAGCTCCAAGGTTCGGACGATTTGTGAAGGTCTGCAGCTTTCTCGTAGTGTTCCACGGCTTGGGCGTAGTCTTCTTTTTGGTGGTTTTGCCTTGCTTGTTCTATTTGGCTCCAAGCCTGCATGTACAAGGAATAATCGTTGTAGAAGCCTTTAAGTTGGGGGATTTTTTTAGCTGCTGTCTCGAAAGCTTCGGCTGCCGATTCATAGCTGCATCCAGCTTCAAGATGTTCGCCTAACTGGTCGTGGAGTTTAGCTATTTGCCAATGGGACTCAGCCGCATGACTCATCAAATCCGTTTCGGTAAAGATTTCAGCAGCACTAGCAAAAACCTCGACGGCTCTTTCAAGAGTCTTTTGCTCCTTGGTCTGTGCGTATAGCTGCTTCAGGATTTCTCCGAACCAATAATAGAACCTTCCATATAGACCGCTTTTCCATCCTACAGAATGTTCCTTTTCGTCCTTTGCAATTATTTTTAAGCAGTTTTCCATGGATGAAACCGCGTTATTGAGAAGTTGAATCTTCTTTTGTTTGTCTGTCTCTATTCTGGCTAGTTCAGCCTGTACTAAAGCAAGCGAGTTTTGGTCTCGACCGCGCAAAAAGTACAAAAAAGGGGCCATTTTCTGTCCAGCGGGGATGCTTTTTTCTCTGTATTCCAAAGCTTCTTCAAGAAGCCGTCGTTTCTCGGTGATTTTCGTTTCAGTTTCAGAAAGCCTATGCAAAGCATTGCTTATAGCTGTAAAGCTGGACCATTCATCATATGCCCATTTTTTGGTGAGTTCAAGGAACTCCCGTCCCGTCTTTATGGCTTTTTTTAGGAGAGCGCGCTTTGCATCAAGGTTGGTTTCGATTAATGCCAACTCGGTTAGGCTCTCAACATTGACTCTGTAAGAAATGTAAATGGGTTGAGGCTGACCGATTATTTGGAAGTAGTGGATAGAGTCTTGTGTCCATTTCACGGCTTTTTCGAATCTTTCTCTTTGCTTGTTCGGATCCTCTTCCTGAATAGCCAGAGGAGGAGTAAGGATACCTGCCCACGTGCCTCCCACTCCCCTCATAAAATTATCCTTTGCGATTGCGCTTTGCTTACGTGTTTTTTCATTAAATTCCAGCGCCAAATTGGCGTCTCCATGGTAAGAATTAGCAACAAGGCTTGCTGCGTTGTTTGACCAGCCGATTAGATTGGCGTCGCCGGTCTTTTCAGAGAGCTCCAAAGCCTTCCTTGAATAGCTCCAGCCTTTTCTTTTTTGACCGACTTCCTCTCTTACTTTCAGTCCATAAAAATCAGCCGCACCGTAGTGCCAGCCCGTCCAACAGTAACCACGAGCTAGCTCATAGTCATCATCCACCTCAGACAATGCCGCGATGGCTTTCTCTCCTAGGCTAAGTCTCTCTTTCCTCGTCTTGCCTTCATCGTGCCAGCTGGTTCTAATCCAGATTCGATTATCATGGGAACCTTGCAAAAGATCATTACATGCCTTTCCGAAGGCTTGGAGGTCACCAGTTTCCTCATATGCCTTCAAAGCTTCCCTTTCAAGATTCCACCACTCATCCAACAGCGTTTTCCTTTTCTGATAGTCTGTTGCAAGCCACGAATTTGCGTACGCGACCAAAGCTTTAGCATGGTTGATCTTCGCCCCCTTCCCTTCTTCGTCAGCCTTCTCAGAAAGTTCAACCAGCCGCTCATAGGCTTCGGCAGCCAGCTTCATTCTATTTCTGAAATCCTCGTTAGTTTCGGCTTGAAGAGCAGCCCTAAAATAGCAGAAGCCTATCCGCTCTTGAAGTTCAGCAGCTTTCGCCCAATCCTTATCTCTTGACGCCGCGCTGGAGGCTTTCTCGTAAAAAGGTATGGCGCCAAGCCAGTCATACCTCTTCTCCAGTTCCTTCGCCTTGTTCAGAAGAAGCTTTAACCTGTGGTTTTTCTGCAACGCTGCTCATTAACTCTAGTATCGCATGAATACTCAAATAATTTTCTACTAGACAGCAACGTCGATGAAAATTCCTATGAATTGAAGAAAAACGTCTACTTTTTATTATCAGATTTGAATGTTGGTGCGTCAAGTTGCATAGTTCTCAGAAAATCTTAAACGGTATCAAAAACAATATGTAGCTTGTAAGTGGGGAAAGGGCGTTTTGAATCGCAAGGCTGTAACAAAGATGCAGGCGATGCTTCTCGTGTTCATAATTGTGGTTGCTGCAGTGGCTGGAGCAGCAACATACTACTTTTGGACTAGCAACGCAGGAACCTCAAATACCATAAAAATCGGCGTACTAACCGACCTAGATATAGTGTCTACTTGGCAGGGTGTAGTGTTAGCCGCTGAGCAGGTTAACGCTGAAGGCGGCATACTAGGCAGGCAAGTAGAAGTCATAGGAGAAGACACAGATTTGACGAACACAGACATAGTTACTTACACCAACGCCCTAGAAAGACTACTGACATACCATAAAGTAGACTTCGTCGTGGGCTACGTACCCAATGAAATGGGATTCATCGTTCAAGACAAATGTGCAGAACACAAAACGATAATCTTTGCGGGTGTTGGATCCGCAGATGAGTTAACTCAACGAGTAATAGATGATTATGAGAAGGCTAAGTATTATTTTAGGATAGGTTGGAATGGTACTTCTGTAAGTCAAGGGGCAACCGACGGCTTCCTTACATTGAGCATGAATTCCGACTTGAACAAAGTAGCACTATTACCAATAGATTATCCCGCAATAAGAGGGCAATGTGCCGCTTTAGCTCAGACTTTGGTTGAAAATTACGGTTACGAAATCGTTTATAATGAGGCTTTTCCACCCGGAACTGTGGACTTCACAAGCTACTTCGCCAAAGCCGAAGCCGCAGGAGCAGAAATTCTGGTACCATGGGTACTTACACAGGAAGGAATATCTATCGCGAAAGAATGGTACGACAGGCAATCACCCATGATCATCTACAGCGGAGTACTGTTAGCTGTTGCCAACACTGGGAGTTGGGAGGGGACAGATGGAAAATGTGAATACATATGCGTATCCCAGTTGCCCATTGTTGCGGATTACCCCTTCACCAGCAAGACACTGGCCACAAGAGAAGCCTTCCAAGAAAGATGGGGAGAACCTATAAACTGGGGTTCAGCTATGGCCTACGACGTAATGCGTTTTATTCTGCCGGGTGCAATAGAAAGGGCAGGAACCACAGAAACCGAAGCCGTCATAAAAGCATTAGAAACAACAAGCATAGAAACTTCGCAAGCACCAAACTTTCTCTACACTCCCTCCCATGATATAATGATGGGAAAAAACCCCAACGACCCAGACGCAAACTACATGATAGTAATGGTTTTCCAATGGCAAAACGGAGAATTGGTGCCCGTGCACCCGCAGAAAGTTATGGAAGCAGCAGGAGCAACCCTCATCTTCCCTGATTGGCCTGGACCCTGGGACTAGAGGCAAATCAACCAATCAAGAGCCTGCGTTTCTGTATTGGCTTTGACCATTGCTGTTGATTATTTTGAAAAGCTTCTGGAAAATGTTATATTCTTTATCAAACAATAATGTTTCTCTGTGGGACTTGAGATTGGATTCTAAGGCTGTGACGAAGATTCAAGCGGTAATCCTCGTTGCCATAATTGTTGTTGCGGCAGTGGGCGGAAGCGTCGCTTACATTCTCTGGAGCAGCACAGCACAATCCGGGGAAACCATCAAGATTGGAGTTCTTGCCGATTTGGATGGAGCGGCTGGTAGACATATGTGGCAAGGTGCAGTTTTAGCTGCCGAACAGATTAATGCGGAAGGCGGCATACTCGGAAGACATGTTGAGGTGATTGGTGAGGACCACGATCTTGAAACTGGTGCTGACATGGCTATAGTTACCTCCGCCTTAACTAGACTAATCGCCTACCATAAAGTAGACTTTATCATAGGAGAAGCGCCAGGCGAAGCTGGATTTGTGGTTCAAGATATAATTGCTGAACATAAGAAAATCTTCATATCAGTCAGTGGAAGTTCAGATGAGTTTACTCAGCGGGTGATAGACGATTACGACAAGTACAAGTACTATTTCAGATGCACCTTCAATGCAACATCAATTTCTCTAGGCATGACGGATGGTTTTTTGGTTTTGAGAGAGAACACGGGCTTCAACAAGATTGGCTACTTAGGCCAGGATGTGGGTTGGACGAAAGGAGTTATGGAGGGGTTAAATTATGTTTTGCCTGAGAATGGTTTCGACCTTGTGTATAAAGGAACTTTTCCTTTAGGAACTTTTGACTTCACAAGCTATTTTGCTGCTGCCGAAGCTGCAGGAGTAGAGGTACTTGTGCCCCTGATTACTTATGATGAAGGAGTACCCTTTGTCAAGGAGTATTATGAGCGCCAATCACCCGTCTTTATTTATGGTGGAATTCTTCAAGCAGTTGCGGTTCCAGAAGGCTGGGAGTTGACAGACGGCAAATGCGAGCACACGACTGTAGCTGGGTTGCCTGTCACTGCGGCATATCCCTTGACCAGCAAGACTTTACCCGCTCGAGAGGCATATATCAATAGATGGAACGAAAACCCACTGGGTGCTGCAACATATGATCCTGTACGGTTTATCTTGCCCGATGCCATCGAACGTGCTGGAACTATTGAAACTGAAGCGGTTATCAAAGCGTTAGAGGAAACCAGCGTTGAGACTTCTTCGGCAGAAAATTTCGTTTTCACCAGCTCTCATGATGTAATGATGGGAGAAAATCCGAACAATCCAGACGCCGATTACGCGCTTGTTATGTATTTCCAGTGGCAAAACGGAAAGATGGTGCCAGTTTATCCAAAAAAGATTATGGAAGAAGCAGGAGCAACCTACACCTATCCGCCTTGGTCTGGACCATGGGATTAGCCAGAGAAAACAGGTCTTTCCCCCAAAAACGTCGAATATAACGGAGCTTCGCAATCCACTGTATACCTTAGGCAGCTTCAGCTAAGTTTTTAGGAGTTACCAAATATGACAGAAAGGTGCTGTGTTTCTAGTTTTTAATCATGTGACTATTTGACCACTTAGCGCTTGGATGTTTGCGACTTCTCCGGTGTCCGCCCATACTCCAACGGCTATGCTGTTAACTCCGCCTGGATATTCCCTGTCGAGATACAAAGTTATGTACCAGTAGGGAAATAAGACCAAGGGTTCTGTTCTGGAGTGAGGAAAGAACAACGCTGAAACTGGTTCACTAAGCACGTTAAAATTGGATACCTGTTCTCCGTCTGCGTTCCACTCAAAGTCTTTTGTAGCGTTTATCGCAATTTGTATAGCCTGTTCTTTGGAAACACTTACTTGGGTGCTGCCAACCTCATAGAAGAACCAGTCATCAGATAGCTCTTGGAGAATGTTGTTCTGAAACACTAGGCGTATTCTTTTGGCTGCGAAATCAACGCCGTCTGATGTGTACATAAGCAGGACTTCTGCATTATCTCCATTAATTGTCACTCTAAACTTGGTATTGCCTAAAGTTTGCTCGGTGTCTGTTTCATTAGTCGATGCCAATAGCGTGCTCATTTCTCCCAAGTAAGGGTCACTTACACTTGATTTATATCTGTCAATTAGACCTCTGGTGGCTTCCAGAACATCTGTTGGTTGAGGCTGGGTGAAGATTGGGTCGTAGGGCGGTACGCCTTCAAGCAGGTAAAATTCATAGAGGGAGAAGTGACTGTTTCTAAACCTTAAAACTATGTCAATTTTGCTTCTGCTGCTTGTGAGGGAATATTTGAGTATCTCCTCAACGACGCCGCCTAAATCTGAGCGGGTTTCCACAGTATTGCTGAGTAGGGTTATTTGGTACTTTGTGACGTCAATTTGGACAACGTCCCTAATGATAGTCATTACTCTCTCTGCGGTGCTCGATAATAACATTTGTTGATTCTGTGATTTTACTCTTTCAAAATCGGCTTCCAAAAGTCCGTAGTCCCTAGACAACTGGTCAAAAGAGGCATATTGAATATAGGATATGCTCGCCAAAAGCACAATACCTATTATGAGCACCGCAAAAAGTGATTTCCACCTTAAGGGTAACGACGAGAACTTCTTTGTCTGGACACTTTCCACTTCTTCCGCCCCTTTCAACATAGATACAGAGGCTTCCCCCAACCTAGATAGCTTGTATTTTCCAGTCTCCATTTTAACTATGAATTCACTGAGAGTCTCAAGGTGATATGTCAACTGGGAACCGGGAATTCCAAGTTTGTCGAGCATTTGTGAGAAGGTCATTGATCTTGCCGAGAGCATGTTAAGGATCTTGCGACGCGCCGGATGCTTCAAAGTGGTGAATATGATCGAGTATGTTTCTTCCTCTGAACCAGACATTCCAATCCATCCAACTAATACTATGACATCCCCTATTAGAAAACTTCTATTAAACACACGTTTTTTCTGCCAGTCAAAACTTGTTAGTCAAGAAAATTTGACTAAAAAATGGATAGTATATATTTCTTGCGTCAAAAAACCTTTACAAAAACTGTTTTATTCCAAATTTACTCCATAATATACATGGGGCTAAATTGTGGAAGCATTTGCAAGTCATCAAGTCCAAGATTTTGCGGGCACAACCGATGCTAGGTTTGCCCCTAAAACAAAATTCGTTCTAGTGGCAATATACGAAAATGACGGAAAGACAATCCTGCAACCACTCACAGCGGAACAAGAAGCAGAGACAATCCCAGAATTGTTCCAAAACAAAACTCTCGAAGTGTGGCTATCCAATGGTAAAACCGACGTTTCCCAATTCGACGTTGCTATACTGAAGTACAAACAAGTATTGCAGTCATTGAAAAAATGTAAAAAAGCGAAAACTCAGGTGTGTTTGAAGAATTATTTTAAAAATCTCGTTTCTTGTGAACAATGCCCTCTAAGCGTTAATTCAGGTGAGAATTCAGATGACGAAAGTTGAATCGGCCAGTAAAGCACCATTATACATGGTGACTTGGCGGTGCACCAGAAGATGCGTAGGCAACTGCCTATACTGCAGTTACACTCGTGAGTACGCTAAAGACACAGAAGTAGACACCAAAACTGCGTACAAAATTGTTGATGAAATTTACAATTTTGGCTCTCCATTGTTTGGGATAAGCGGCGGCGAACCCTTATTACGACAGGATATTTTCGACATCATAGGATACGCCAAGCAAATTGGCTTTGGAATAAGTTTGATAACCAGTGGCTTCGTCTTTGATGAGAAGAGGCTTAACAATCTTGTGCGAAACGAGGTTTACACTGCGGTCAGCATCGACGGTAACAGGGAGTCAAACGACAAGATAAGAGGAAGAGGAAGCTACGACAAGGCGTTGTACGCCATGAAGAAGCTATCAGAAAACGGAATCCTAGACTGCGTAGTCACCACCATGACCAAATACAACATCAAAGACTCAGAACACATCGTTAAGCTGGCGGAGGAATACGACGCCAGAATGGTCGTCTTCCACAACCTAGTCCCAGTAGGACGCGCAGGGTCTAACATGCCTAATTTGGCGCCTTCGCCAGAAGAGTACGAGTGGGCATTCAACAACATCTACGACCTCCAAGTTAAGTACGCTGGGAAAGTGCACGTGAACGTTTACGCGCCCTTCTACGCAAGAATCGTACGGCAGAGAAACCCCACAGAATTCTGGAACTGGTTCCAAAACGGCTTCCTAGGCAAATGCACAATCGGCGGAAACTACGTCAGCATTACGGAAAACGGCGACTACAGGTCATGCGGCTTCCACGAAGGCTACAGACTCGGAAACATAAAAAACAAGAGCCTAAAAAGAACATGGGACGAATTGCAACACTCCGAATTACATCTGAAGCTGAGAGACAAAAGCAACCTTAAAGGTAAGTGCGGCGTCTGCGAATACCGCGAAATATGCGGAGGATGCAGAACACGCGCCGAATACTACACAGGAGACCTCTTCGAAAGCGACCCCGCATGCGCATACATACCAAAAGTGCTTCGAGAAGATAAGAGGGATAGCTGTGAAATCACTCCTAGTTGCGTGTTTAATAGCCATAGTGGTTAGCGGTTTCTCGCTAGCTGGCTTCGCGCAGTTTGGTTTAGCGCAAGATTCTACGATTACTGTTTCCGCATCTAACTCGCTTAATGTGCAATTAGAAACGGTAGCTGATGGACAGGCATTATTAACTAATGAAACAAGCCATACAAGTTCCTATTCTGCCAAATTAGTCATACCCAAGGACGCACAGCAAGGTTCTTGCGCTTTTGCATTATATCCCTACAATAAGCCACTGAGTTCTATCTCGACAGTTTCTATTTTCGCTTCATTCAAGAATGCAACACCCGTATTCGTATTTCGCCTTGACAAGAACGGTGATGGAATAGCAGAAATCAGTTTGATGAGTGATTACCCGTTTGCGAGTAATGGTGAATGGAAAGACACGACAGTTGGAAACAGATGGGGATGGACAGAAGCATATAATCAACTATCTGTTTACGGAAAAACTTGGAACCCACTTGATTACTGGAAAGACCAATATGGAAACGCTACTGTTCTATACATCGGAATAGCCCTCGAGTACTGGGCTGTTGAGCCCTACGGCTTCGGCGAACCTATGTATGCAGATGAACTAACAGTAAACGGCGCAACGTACAACATCGTACCTGCTCCCTCACCAAGCCCCACTCCAAGCCTCGGTACTCTTAATGTTGAGTTGCAACATAAATACGATGGGCAAGCGCTATTCACCAACGAAAAAGTCCACACAAGCCCCAAATCCGTAAGGCTGGTTATCCCTGAAAATGCAGCGCAAGGCTCTTACGCTATGGCATTATACCCATATAATGGGACGTTGAGCTCAATTTCATCATTCTNCATTTCCACTTCGTACAATCATGCAGTTCCTAGGTTTATGCTGTGCCTTGAAAAGAACGGNCATGGATGGGCTGATACTTTTCTGCTGAGCGANTACCAATTTGCAAGCAACGGTGAATGGAAAGCCACGACGGGNGGGAACAGGTGGGGCTGGACCGAAACAAACATAGACATGACAAATTATGGTCTCAGTTGGAACCCAATCGATTATTGGATAGCCAAATATGGAAATTTGAAGGCTTTGTATATTGGGATAGTTCTGGAATACTGGGCTATTGAACCATACGGCTACGGCGAACCGTTATACGCTGATGAACTGATACTCAACGGAGTAACCTACAACATCGCGCCAACCACCGTACCCGAATTGGTGACTTCAAATCAATCTTGGCCTATGTTTCATAAGGATTTAGCGCATTCAGGCTACTCCGAATCTACAGGTCCATTGACCAATCAAACCCTCTGGAAATATCAAACAGGCAGCAGCATTGAGTCCTCTCCTGCCGTTGTTGACGGTGTCGCTTACATTGGTGCCTTATGGAATGGCCACAATGGCTTTGTATACGCTTTGAACGCTACAACCGGTTCGAAAATATGGCAATACGCTACCGACAGTGGTGTTGAGTCTTCTCCTGCTGTTGTTGATGGTGTTGTTTACATTGGCTCATACGGTGGTCATGTGTATGCTTTGAATGCTGCGAGTGGTTCTGAACTTTGGTCATTCAATACAGGTGGCTCCGTGTTTCCGTCCCCTGCTGTTGTCGATGGCACAGTTTACGTTGGCTCAGCTACTGGCTACATGTACGCATTGAATGCCACTAACGGTTCTCAGTTATGGTCGTTCTATACAAGTGACCGCATCTTTTCATCCCCGGCAGTCGTTGATGGAGTTGTGTACTTTGCTTCAGACGACAAGAACGCCTATGCCCTAAAAGCAAGCGACGGGTCGCTAATCTGGAAGTATACTACTGGCAACTATATTGACACCTCTCCCGTCGTTGCCAACGGCATGGTGTACTTGGGGTCACGTGACGGTTACGTCTACGCCCTGAACGCCATTGATGGGTCTAAAATCTGGTCGTTCCGTCCTTTACACGGCAATTATGGAAGCTATTACTATTCAACTCCTGCAGTGGCTAATGGAGTTGTTTACGTCGGCGGATATGACAGCTACATCTACGCCCTAAATGCAGCTAATGGCAACATACTCTGGGAGTTCCGTACTGGAGGCTACATCTTTTCGTCTCCTGTTGTTGCGAGAGCAACTGTTTATGTAGGCTCATATGATGGTAATGTTTATGCTTTGGATGCCATAACGGGCAGCAAAATATGGAGTTACCAAACAGGCGGCAAGATGCGGTCGTCATGTGCTGTTGCTAATGGGATAGTCTACGTGGGTTCAGATGATGGTTATTTGTATGCTTTCGGTTCTCCAAGTGGTCAACCAACTTCATATAAAATCTCAGGATACATCTTAGACGCTAACGGTCATGGAATCAAAGGTGCAAACGTCATTTTCAATGTACCCTCAATCGTTCCCAGCGTCTGGTCAGACTCTTCAGGTTACTACGTGATTTCTGCTCCCGCAGGAACTTACCACGTTAACGTGTGGCCTCCTTTCGATTCAAACTACATTCACTATGACGAGCCAGGATTTGTAGTCGGATCGGATATGACTAAAAACATCACGCTATACTCAGGCTACAAGGTATCAGGCTATATCTCCTTCTCCAATGGGACACCAGTTGTAGGGGCTGCCGTCATATTTCGAAACTCTGCAAATACGTGGTTTGGTTCCGGGTGGTTCTCTAATTCTACGGGCTATTATTTTCTAAGCGTCCCCGCTGGAACTTACACAATAATTGCACGCCCAAGAACTGGAAATTACTATTCAGGTCCAACAACTGATTTCCCGACTTATTATGAGTATAACTTTACAGTTACTGGTGATACTATCAAAAATATCACTGTGGGAGGCTCATCGCCAACGTCAAGCCTAAACTCTGAGCCTTCGTCGTCTCTTGCGTCGCCTTCTGCGTCGTCTCCTGAGCCGTCTTCTGAGCCGTTTCCTGAGTCTTCGTCGACGCCTCCAATCACCGTTGTGCCAGCTCAGATGACTGTCTCAACAAACGCGGCTACTATGACGTTACTAGGAATAGTGCTCGGGATAGTGGTTGTTGCAACGCCCATTGTTGCCGTGATTAGTGTATGCTTGCTGTTTTACTTCAAGAAACGCAAAAAGTTATAAGATTTTAAAGAGCTGGGGATGGGAATTGAACCCCCACAGCAGTGGAGATATCACCCGCACAACCCCCTTTTTTCTGTCAACAACAATTCTTAAGCGGCTGACTTGGTTAAGCAAATTGGATTCTTAATATAATCCTGATTTCTAAGCTTCTTAACTCTCAGAGACTTCTTGCACTCCAACGGGTCATCTGTCTGGTACAGGCTGATTTCACCATCAAACAGGTTCAGAATAGCATTAGCTTGATCCGGCGGATGCATGCTTGGGTCCAAAACAGCCAGCATCGTAAAGCCTTTGGAACTCATATCCGTTATCAACTCCGAAATCCACCTTCTAGTGGTTTCAGCACCATGATGCAACAAAACATCAGAAACAACATCTAGGCAAACCCTCTTCTGAGAAGACTGCTCCACGCTTCGGTAAGCCTTCAAAAGAGCAATATTTAGGTTGGTAAGATCTGTTTTGCCAAGAAGTTTATGCACGTTCGGCACATCTGGAACCTTAATCTTAGGCTTGGGATTACATATGAACAAATAGAAACCAGGCTTCTCAAGGAGACTACCCAAGCCAATCGTTTCTGTAGTAACGTAAAAGCTGGTTTGTCCCTCTTTAGCTCCGGCTTCCAAGAAATTCTTAATTATTCTTTCTCTCTCGTCGCTTGGAGATCCGGTCAAAACAACCGCATATTCCTTGGGAATGCCACCCAACAACAAGGAGTCCAGTTCTTTTGTTCCAGTTGAAACTCTGTCGGAAAGTAATACTTCTTCAACCTTAATCTCCACAGACTTCATCTGAAGTGACTTGTTCTGTCCAAGCTCATCCAAATAATGAACTTTAGGCTTTATCTGGTAGACTCCTTTTTTTAAGGGTTGAAGAACCAGCTTAGCCTCAACCAGCTTTAGAGGAGCAATCTGTTTTCCCTTCATGTTCAAGCAGGATTCTTCCAACCGATAGATCTCAGGTTTCTTGACCACGATGAATTCTGGGGGAACAAAGTCTTCTACTTTAATCAGTAGGGCTGGCTCTTTTCCAGCATTAACAAATTCTACTATTAGGCAGAAGGATTCGCCAACTTTTACTTCTTTTGTACCAGCTATTATGTTCGCTTGTACATTAGCGTGTTGGAAATGCTCCAATCCAACTGAGACTTCACTGGTCGGAGACGGAGCTGAAAAAGACATAGTACTAGAGGTTATTGTAGGTGCGTGCATAACATCGTTTAGCGATACAGCGAGCGCCTTTTCTTCTCTAACTGTTTTAATTATTTGCTGCACTTGAGCTGTCTTTTCAGGTTGCTTAGCCTTCATAAACGAGCCAGCTGCTATCTGAAGCAGATTCTCAGCCATCTGATAATGTTTAGCTCTTTTTTCCTGGTCGATCTCTCCTTCAGCCTGATTGATAAAAACGTAAGCATCAAACAATCGCTGAGTAGCCTTTGCATATTCTGATGCACTGTTAAATCCAGCTTGCAGATAGTCAGTGCTTGCATTCTTGATGTAACCTTTAGCTTTAGCGTGGTCTGTCAAATTTAAGGTTGCTTTATATTGTAATCCAGCAGCTAATCCTCTACAGAAGTTACTGTTGCCTAACGCCCAAAGGCTTGCTTTTTTCGTGTAACAGTATTTTTTTGCCTTCTCAAAGAGCCTGGCAGCTTCCAAGTACGATCCAGAAGAGGTTGTCTCCTCTGCTACTGCCATCTTCTCCCAAGCTCGACACAGAATCAATACATATTCTAATTCTTTGCGTTCAGCCTCAACATCCAGCTTACCAACAATTGCAGAGATATTTTGT